>JACCDP010991024.1_pt1 | contig 10796 bp, 17 predicted proteins | sample 7445841 | NCBI WGS metagenome assembly JACCDP01 (sample SAMN15323441, study PRJNA562643) | freshwater metagenome | isolation source: river surface water | place: USA:Blue River Watershed | collected 2017-08-17
CAGCCATCGGTGCTTGGTTCAGGTTGTTAATGTAGTCATGCTTCTCCACCATTTCCTTATACTGGAGGAACTCATTGTAGGTAGACTCAGGCAAGCCCAAGGTTTCAATGAGGTGAGCATAGGCTGCTACATGCAGGGCTTCCCTACCTGCAAAGCCACTCATCATCATCCTTACCTCAGGCTGCTTGAACACTGGGATGTAGTGGTCATGATAACCACTGCCAATGTCTAAGTCACCTTGCACAAAGAAGCGTAAGATTTTAGTGAGGAACTCTTGCTCCTGTTTGCTCAGCTTCTTGTAGTCTTTAACATCCTCAGACATTGGTACTTCTGTATGAAGCCAATGGCTTTGCTCATGTTGCAACCAAGCATCATAAGCCCAAGGATATTTGAAGGGCTTGAATGTTGTACGCTCTTGCGTGATATCTGATTTTGTCTTTACCATATTTACTCCGCAGGTTCATAAGTCATTTCAAAGATGTCAGGCTTGCATGGGTAGTGCTCACCCTTCACGCCTGTGATGATCCAATCACCGGGGCTGACAAGATGATCGCCCTCAAGGGTTTCAATCAAGTGAACATTCATGCCACTGAGGGACGCCTCAACCACAGCAGGGTGATCGCCATTCTTGAACCATTGTGTTGCCTCAATGACTACAGGTTTCTTTCTGAATTTCATATCTTATCCTTCACATGCTAAACAAGTATCACCATCTGCCACCGTCTTCAGATCTATTTCATCTTCAATACGCTGACGCTTAATCTGAGCACCCACTTTATCTGCCTTACGCACCTTCTCAGAACGAAGATAGTATAAGCTTTTCAGTCCACTCTTCCAAGCAAGGAAGTGAATGGCATGTAGATATTTAATGGATACATTGGCAGGGAAGAACAGGTTAATGCTCTGGCCTTGGTCAATGTATTGTTGTCTGTCTGCTGCCAATTCAATCAACCAACGCTGATCAATTTCCATAGCAGTCTTAAACACTTCCTTCACTTGCTCAGGAATGTTTAGGTGCTGTACAGATCCTTCGTTGCTGATGATGGATGCCCATGTGTCATCATCATCCATACCCAGTGCAGCAAGCTCTGCTTTCAAGAACCTATTCTTATAGACGAACGCTCCACTAAGTGTGTCCTGCCTAAAAACATTCGCTCTGTACGGCTCGACTGAAGGGCTAGTATTGCCCATGATAAGACTGCTACTGGCATTAGGAGCAATAGCAGTGTGATGACTAAACCTTCTGCGAACAAGACCATGACCAGCATCGATGCAACTGCCACGCTGTTGCTCCAAGACAGAATCAGCCCGTAGACACGAAGCATGTATATGCTTAAATATTTCATTGTTATAACTCTTAGCCATCACACCATCGATGGCAATACCTTTCTTCTGTAAAAAAGCGTGGAAGCCGAGAGCACCGATACCGATGCTACGCTCCATCATCGCACTGTACTTAGCTCTGGAAATTGTTTTAGGTGCTCTATCAATAAAGTATTGCAACACATTGTCTAGCATTTCCATAACATCCAAGATGAACTGCTCATCCTTCTTCCACTCATCGTAGTATTCCAAGTTGAGGGAAGACAAGCAGCACACTGCTGTGCGTTTCTCGTTTGTTGGTAAGAAGATTTCTGTACACAGATTGCTGCCATTAATCTTCAAGCCTTTCTCACTCAACCACTTAGGCATAGCCTTGTTAGCTGTGTCAATGAACACCAAGTATGGCTCACCTGTTTGCATACGCAGGTCCAAGATTTTCTGCCACAGATATTTAGCTGACACAACATCAACAACTTTACCATTGGCAGGGTTCTTCAGCTCAAAGCTATCATCAAAGTCTGGGTCTTTCATAGCATTCTCAATGATGGTCATGAACTCATCAGTGATGTTGATGCCATGATGCAGGTTTAGTGTGCGTACATTCTGGTCACCAGTAGGCTTACGCATCTCCAAGAACTGGATGATGTCAGGGTGATGGATGTCTAGGTAAGCAGCATAGCTACCTCGTCTTGTGCGACCTTGACGGTAGGCCAAGGAGCTTGCGTCATAGATTTTAAGGTGAGGCATAACGCCAGTAGACTTATCATCACCGTTACGAATCCCAACATGAACACCAACGCCTCCTCCAAACATAGAGAGCCAGTTAGTTTCTGATAGGTTATCGACCAAACCTTCTGCACTATCATCCATGTAGTTAAGGAAACAGCTAATAGGGAGGCCACGCTTAGAGCGACCAAAAGATAGGATAGGTGTAGAGTAGCTAAGCCAATGCTTGCTGCTGTATTCGTACAGTCGCTGAGCATGTTCTTGATTTGATGCAAACGATTCAGAAACATATGCAAATCTTTCTTGTGGGCTAACCTCTTCCTCCTTCATGTAACTTTCTCTCAATCTCTGAATGCCCAGTTCATCGAACAACGCATCACGAGACAGGTCAATGTTGACCTTATACTTTGCCATATAAATACTCCTGTTATGGTGGGAAAAAAGGGAGCCGAAGCTCCCGTAAAAGAAAAGGTAGTTATACCTCAGTTGGCTACTGCTTGCTATCTGTAAATAAAGAAGGAAATAAGTTTGTTAGTATTAACTTACATTCCTCTGCTACTTCACGATGTTCTTTCTGTGTTGCTTTGTCGCAACGAATATCAACATAATGCATCCAGCTTCTCAGTGTACCATTCATGTACATTCTACTGGTTGTCATACCCTCAGGCAACACCTTTCGTGCTACCTCCTTAGCTATGCCCATGCCCAATGCAGCCTCATAGGATTGCTTAGACACCTTTAAAACATCCTGCTGTAGCTCTTGCCATACCTTCATCAGCTCACGGTCTTGTACAGGGATAGAGTTCTGTCTATTCTTCTCATCCTGCAGCCTCACCTCACTGGTTTCATAGCGTGAGGAAATTGCATACCGCTGTGAGAATTCTTGAAAGCTAAAGCTCCTGTGCCTCAAAATCTGACGAGCAATGTCACGAGTAGTTTCAATTTCCATACAAACATTGACCATCTCAAAGGGTGACCAGTGTTTGTTATTCATCAAATACTTCAACAGCTTAGGTGCTGTCTCAGGATTGTTTTGATTCTCAGGGTTGCTCACCCTTGCCATGTACGCTATCAGGTTCTCCGCTTCCGGTGTCGCCCATACTAGTGATACCCACATATTTAGCTCCTTCATTAATGCCATTCTTAATGGCTGTGATTATACCAAGATTGAGTAGGAGGTTACGCTCTTCCCATGTTAAGTCGAAGTTGTAAGTAGCACTACCATCATCATGTTCTTCTACCAATTCCACATTCATTTCTTTTTCCTTTCTGCTTTCTCTTCCTCTGTCTTCACCTTGTGACAAGGCTTACACAACACTTGAAGGTTTTCTATCTCACAGAATATGCGGTCAATGAATGAGTCCCATCCAATGAACCCCACCTTAGGATCTACCACTGGTAACACATGATCTACCTGTACATCGGTAGCAACAAAGTGCTTCTTACATTTAGCACACTTGTAATGCATTGCCAGTTTGCCTGTCTTCTTATTAGTCTTTCTACCAACGAAGGCTTCTTTCAAAGCCTTGAACTTAGGAGGCCAACGCCTAGAAGCAGCTCTCAGTGCTGAGGTGACAAAGCTTCTGAACCTAGCGTCTGTCCACTCACCACCATTTCTTTTTTTGTTATCTGCCAATTGGTGTATCTACTAAATGCGACATGTCAGCAGCATCGTAATGCACAAATAAATCCCTAGCAATTGCTAAAGCTTCGTCAATGTCCAGAGCAACAAACTCAGACAAGTATTTATCGTACTCCCCTTCAGCCACATGCTCAACAACAAAGCCATTGCTTGCCTCTCTAATGGTTACAGAATTAACTTTCATTCTAGTCCCTCGATATCTACGAAACGAAAGACTACATCCTGTGCATCCATTCGTTCCAACGAAGCAGTTAAGTTTTCAGTGATGGCTTCACTCAGCACTTCTTCATTTAAGTAGACATTGGGCAGGTCTTCAGGTTTAAAGAACACCCTAAGGTTGATGTCAACTGCAATCATAATTGTTCCAATCTTTCTTCTACCAATCTGGCATAGCCAATGATGTCATGCCATGAGTCATGATACCAAGGATCACCGTTAACAATGCGAGAGATTTTGTTACAGATGAGATCAAGGCTTTCCTTCATATCATCATCCATCGCATTCCATTCAGCACCAGAACGAAGGGTGTCTTTCAAAGCTTGTGAAACTCTGGAGACATCATTACGATAGTCACCATACCTAGTGCCTCGCTGTGCCAGTGTGTCATCTACATTCATTGCATACCTCCCACTGTCTTTGTATCCACAGTGAAGCTACCATCGCCAAAGCTGTCGTGGTCTGGGTCATAAGCAAAGTCACCAACATCGGCAAACACTTTGCCACAATAAGCAACAAGCTTATCTGCAAGCTTATCGTCTTCTTCCATATACTGGACAGTGGCTGCCAATATCATAGCCATGCCAATCAGATTGTCTGTCTCATCACGGCTAATGGTGAGAGGACCAAAGCCACTGACTAACACCTGAAAGCTCTTGGTGTATTCACCGTCTACGATAGTAGGACGGAGGATGAGGGCAATGTCATTTGGTTTTATGGTTGTGGAGGAGTCCATATCTGTCCTTCATATCTGCGTAAGAAAAGAAGCTGAGCATTTTCTAACACACGCTCAGCATTACCCTCATAAGCTTCCAACACTTTGTTGTATAGCTCAAGTTCATTTGTTGTGTCCCCAATTATTTTGGCTGCTTTCACTGGACCAACACGGAACAATCCTTTGATGTTATCAGCAGCATCACCTGTCAGCATCTGCGTGTACAGCTTTACCAAAGCTTCCTCTGGTTTGATGTAGTAGCCTAGATGTTTAACAAAGTTGTAATGCCAACCAACAATCTGATCTAAGTCTTTGTCTAAAGACACAATGACACAATTGTCACCAAGCCTTGTAGCTTCAATGGCAATTGCGTCATCGGCTTCCTGACCATCAGAGATGGTGGCTCCCCATTCTTTTACCAAATAGTTTCTAAGGAAAGCTAGATGCTTTGGCTTAGGCTTGTCCACTCTGTTACCTTTGTATGGTACGGTGGTAGCTATCTGATATCTGAAGTTGTTCTTACCTGTTAAGAACATGTGCCATTCATCTACGAAACAATCAGGATAGATGTTATCAACACCGCACATGAGGACATCAACTACTAAACGATCCAGTGTTCGCTGTGCCGTTGCTTCGTCTTCATCCTCACATGCAGATGCTGCTCGATATGCGAAGATGTCGCTATCGAACAGGGCTTTCATTTACAGCACATCCTCATCGTCTGCACTGATGCCACTACCTGCAGCATACTCAACCAAGTCAGTGATGACCAGCTTCTTCAACGAAGGGCTAACACCTTTCTTGTTCTTGTATGTCCAAGAGTAGCTAGACACCAAAGCCTTAGCCTTACTACCGTTGCCAATGGCTTCAGTAATCTCATCATTGTCTGTATCAAAGACACGGATAGGCTTCTCTGATTTGCATGTGATGTAACGACCCATGTCAGACTTCTTGTCTTCGCCAGTCTGAACACTGATGCCCATCTCTTCCAATGCTTCGACAGCAGCATCAGACAAGTTGCACAAGTTAATCTGGAACTTGCCAGACATGTCGTTCACCTTGTTGTGCTGACACCAGAAGACATCGGCCTTCAATTTAATTGCTTTCTTTTCTTCACTCATAATATTCTCCAATATAAAAACGGTCTGAACGGCAGACCCACAACCGCCTCGTAATATTACTTACGAAGATCCTCATAAAGTTGATGTGCTAACAAGTAACCTTCAAGAGGCCATGCCTTGTTAATAGCATCTTCATAAGAATACTTTTCACCAAGTGATTTGTTGTATTTTGTTTTATCAACACAAGCACTTGTACCAATAATGACATAGCCATGTTCCATAAACAATTGACAAATAGTTGTTGTCGTATCTGGCAACACAGTATAAGTTACTTGTTTAATTTTGTTTTCAATATCTGTAATTGAAACGCTAGTTCGTCTCGTCTCTTGTTGAATATCCATTATGTTTCCTTAAACTTTGTTCTCGTCTAATCGATGATCACCACACCAGTCTGTCATGTAGACAACTGGATAACCTCCCATTGTTGGAGCATGCCTACGGCAGCGTCCAATCTCACTTAAATCTCCAAGTAGTTGCGTTGTTTTAGGAACAAACCAAATACAAGTTTTACATCTCATACCATCTGATCTATGTTTCCAAGGATCAGGATTGACAGCAGCTTTAGTCTCATACATTTCTATCTCCTTAATGACACTTAATTATAAAGATGTTTTCTGTAAATAGCTAGAAGCACTCTGAAGAAACTGCACACTATCTTGAAATAAACCCAAGCCACGATTGCAATTGTGACACAGCATCCCTCTAACTCTACCCGTTGAATGGCAATGATCCACCACAAGTTTTATCTTGTGATGAGCTTGCATTTTAAACCCCTCACTTCCACAGATAGCACACTTCTCATCCTGACTTTTAAGCATCTCCATGTATTCAGAATAATTTATTTTATATTCTCTTTGTAAATACTTTTCTATCAAGGCTATATCTGCACATTCCTGACTGCAATACATATGGCTAGGAGCCATTGGTTTAAATACAGTAGAACAAAGTCTACAAGGTTTCTCTTTAAAGAATCCCTGTGGATATTTCTTAGGCTCTGCTGTCATTTCTGCCTGTCTTTTGTTTCCTTTTAAGTACATAGTGAAAACCCTTTCACTATAGTTATACCATAAAAATATGTTCAGTTCAAGTCTTAGTGAACATCCCGCCAGTTTTTACCTATGCGTCCTTCAGCACCTACAGGGCAACGAAAACCTAGAGAGACTCCTGCATCTAGTGCTGCTTGTACAGTTAAGTCTCTAACTAGTTCAGCTTGTTTAGGTAAGCACTCAAGAACAACTTCGTCATGGACAACAGCGAGTAACTTAACATCTACTCCGTATTCCTTGTACTTCTTGTTAGCCTCCACAATCCACTGCTTAGCAATGATGGCTCCTGCGCTTTGTAACAAAGTGTTTAAAGCTGCGTGTTCAGACCGAATCCATACACGCCTACCATCAAGGCCGGGCAAGTGTCCTTTGCTCATGAACTTAGATATCTTTTTCTTAAGTGCTGCTAGGCCGGGTGTGTTGTTAATAAAGTTATCTAAAAGTTTCTTACCTTTAGAACTATTAGCTCCAACAATACTACCAATCTTTGCTGCTCCTGCCCCATATGATGCGGCATACACCAGAGTCTTCGATAGATTCCTAGCCTTCTTGTGTTCGTGGTTGTTATCATCTTTGATTGTCCCTTCCGGAACTAAACCAAAACTCTGAGCATTCTTCCAGTGAACATCCCCATTAAGAAGCTCATGCTGCCATCCTGCGTCTTGTAGATAGTGAGACATACAGCGCAGTTCAATGCCTGATAAATCGACACCTACCATGACCTTGTCTTTAGGTACAACCCACATCTCTCTACACTCCAACCCATATGCAACAGACGCATTAGGAATCTGCCCAATGTTTGGATTACTGTGCGTCATCCTGCCTGTCACTGCACCATTGGTAGTGACTCTACCATGCACTCGTCCATCGTCACCCACTAGCTCAAGCCAACTGCTAATCTGAGCTACTCTTTTTTGTATCATTAAGTATTCAGCTACAAGCTTAGCTTCAGGCAAGTCTATCTTCTCAAGCACAGCTTCATCCACAATGACATTGCCTTTGTCTGTGTGTTTAGTAAACTTAACACCAAGCCCTGCCAATCGCTCAGCAATTTGCTGTCTACTTCCGGGATTAAAGACGGTGACTTTATCCTTCAGTTGCTTGCCTGTCTTCTCAGAGATACGCTGCTCTACGATAGGAGGGAACACCTTCTGCATGCTCTCTTCAATATCAGACATGCGTCCACTCAGTGTGGCGTTCAACACCATAGCTTTCTCCATGTCTAACATGAAGCCATTGTCTTCCATGCCACGGCAGATGATGGCAACATCATGCTCAAGCTGAATGCTTTGTAGGGAAAACCCTTCCTTTGTCATTACTCTAGTTAGATGGTTGTACAGATCTTCAAGCAGCAATACATCTTGCTCACAGTAGATAGCCATGCTCTCAGTGTAGCCACCATCAAATGCAGTGTAGCCAATCTTGTGATTGCCTAAGCGATAGCCCCATGCCTCTAGGCTGTGTGGACTAGGAGCTTTGCCCTGCTCAGGAATAACAATGTCAATGTCAGGTTTGTACAGGCGTGACATCACCAGTGTATCCACTAGCTTGTTGTCAGGAATGACAACACCCCATACCTTCTTCAGGACAGGGGCATCGAAGCCGATGATGTTGTGGCCTACCACTTGCTCACCTTCTAAATATTCTTGCAAGGTGTCGGCTTCTCGCCAGTGCCTTACCTCACCAGTGGTGTTGTGTTTAGTAACACACAACCAAATGGTGTCATGTTTCAGGTTGGTTTCTATGTCTAAGAAGATCATCGCCCTTGTCCTTATCATTTTGTTGGAGATTGTTAACATCTACCGACTGTTTGTAATCTTCTACTGAGTCTTTGCCAAAGATGGCATTCCATCTAGTAGCCCATTCATCATCAGCTATTGTTCTGGGACGCTGAGTATGTCCCTTTCCTCCGTCACTCATCGCTTCCTCCATAAAACTTTAGGTGATCCATTAGAAGACTTAGCTGCTGAGTATCCTATGGATTTAATTACTTTGTTCCTATCACATGACTTAGCAATATGACCCCATGCCCTACCGTCTGGTGGTGCAGGTAGTCCTTGCTCTTCAGCATATGCTCGAACTTCTTCAGTTAAGAAAGGTCTGTCATTCTCATTAGAGAAAGTAACGAAGTAGTTGTATGCATCCACTGTCCAATCCTCATGCACTTTGTCAGCATGTTTGGCTGACAGCTCTGCTGCAAATAAACCTAGTTGTCTTGCTTCACTCATCGATGTATTCCCACACTATTACAGGTGTGTCCTTTCCTATGTATGCATTCTCAATATTAAAGTCGATGTATTCAAATGCCTCAACTTCAGTCATCCCATCTCTAACCATAAGCTGGTGAACCATAAGGTCATGTGAATATACAAGAACCTCAACACGCTCATTACCATTCCATACAGAGGCTGTACCTATGATGGCAACATTAAAGCCTTCCCATCGCTTCATAGCATTAGTCCTTCCATTGCAGCATCAATCTCGAACATTCTGCCAGTGTCTTTGTTATAAAGCAAGCTGCAAGCAGGACCAGTCTGTCCACTGTAGCGGTTCTTCAACACCCTCACCTTGGTGGTGTTACGCTCAACAGGATCATCAGCCTGACCATTCCTCTCTAGCGATATCACCATGTCACTAAGTTGTGCAATGGCAGCACTACCTCGAAGTTGAGCTAGGCTTGTGGTTGCACCTTCCTCATGTCCCTTGTCTGATGGACGCTTGAGGTGGCTAACAATGATGAGAGCAATGCTAGTTTCCTGCACAAGCATACGAAGCTTGGTCATGATTTCATCAATGGCCTTACGCTCATCACCATTGTCCTGACTAGACACGATGATACTTAAGTGATCTAGGAATACATACTTACATCCCAATCCCTTAGCCATGTACTTGACACGATTGACAATGTTCTCAATGGCTGTCGATCCAAAGTGATCAAAGAAGTAGAGACGACCAGTGCCTAGTGTTTTCTCAAAGGCATCCTTGCGTACAGCTTCTGTCACTTCAGATGTAGGCAAGTGCATAGGCACATCAGCAGCAAGGCTCATCATTGACAGGCTAGTCTTTCTCACACTCTCTTCTAAGAACATCAAGCCAATGTTGTCGTTGCTGTTCTGTAACAAGTGCCAAACTATTTCTCGTAGGGTTTGGCTCTTACCTAGTCCACTACCTGCTGTGAATGTAACCAGTTCACCTGCTCTGATGCCATAGGTAATGTCGTTGAGTCCCTTCCAAGGATAGAAACAATCTGCTGCTTCCATTGGTGTAGACACTAGCTCCCACAACCCAGTGCCACTGACAATACCATCAGGCACGAACGGCTCTGCTGCCCACCACCGTGCTACGAATGCAGCTTCTTTGTTATCTGCAAGCCACTCGCATGCGTCCTTGTATGCAGGGTCTGGTTTAAATATCTTGCACTTGCTGCCAAACAATTCAGCAACTTCCTTCGCTGCCTTCTGTCCTGCCTCATCACCATCAAAGCACAGCACAATGTTTTCAAAGCTGTTGATGTATTCGTAGTTTGCTTTGGCATCCTTCAATGCACTACCTGCACCTGTGCGTATAGACACGACAGGGTATTTACTACCTGTCAATTGGTATGCTGCCAATGCATCAAACTCACCTTCAGTGATGGTGAGATACTTACCATTGGATGGGTATAGGTTCTGTCCAAACAGAGTACCCTTGCTCCACCCACCCACTGTCGTAAACTTCTTGTCCTTCACTTCCCTACGCTTAGCTGCAACAAGCTGTGAGTTGCTGTCGTAATAGGGAAAGAAGTAGTAGCCACCACTGCGAACAACACCATAGCGTTCCATTGTGGTTTTGTTAATGCGTCTGTCAGCTACGCTAACACTGTAGCCTTCGTTGTATTCCTTCAGGAAAGAGGTTGTGTCTTTCGTCTCTGTATCTACATCAATCACTTCTAGTCTTTCGTTGTTGGTTGATGGGGTGTATGTATCACATACAAAACATTTGGTGGACATGTCTTCGTTCAGTGATAA
>JACCDP010071949.1_pt1 | contig 10795 bp, 8 predicted proteins | sample 7445841 | NCBI WGS metagenome assembly JACCDP01 (sample SAMN15323441, study PRJNA562643) | freshwater metagenome | isolation source: river surface water | place: USA:Blue River Watershed | collected 2017-08-17
GGCGGAAAAAAGGCAATAAAAAAAGCAATAAAAGAAGAGGCCGCGCTGCGCGCGGCCGCTTCCACACTTTAAAATCAAACAGCGAGTACGCTCGAGCAGGAGCAAACTGTACGTTGAACAACAACTTCACGTCGCTGCCAACAACAACACCACCCGCCTCGGTTACTGCACTCCAAGTCAAACCAAACTCCTCGCGCTTCACCACACCACTTACCTCAAAACCAATTTTGTGATTGCCCCAAGGATCAACCATCTCGCCACCAAACTCGGCCTTCAAAGCCACTGTGTTGGTAATGCCCTTGATGGTCAAATCACCCACCACAGTGTATTCGCTATCAGAAACCTTCTCAAATGAAGTGCTCTTGAAATCAATGGAAGGAAACTGAGCAGCATCAAAAAATTCGCCCGACTTCAAATGTCCATCGCGATCTGCATTGTTTGTATCAATTGAATCAACCGATGCGCTGAAAGTCACAGAAGCACCTGTAAAATCTGTGCTACTAGCCGCGTGCAAAGAGGCTGTGAACTGCTTGAAAGTACCAGTCACTGTAGAAATAACCAAGTGCTTAACCTTGAACTGAGCCTCGCTGTGCGTAGGATCCAAGTTCCATTGTGCCAAAGATTGTGTTGTCATATCGTTTTTTATTTGTTGGAACAAATATCGTGAAAACATTCCACAAACACAACCACTATCCGACGAAATTCATCCCCTATCGACGAACACATACCCCAAGAAGTAGTAAATTGCCACCATGATTGCCATTCCCAAGAACATCATTGCAGCCCTCGCCACCCTTTTCACCATCAATACACAATTGAAAGCGCAGTACGGCGGACAAGATACCACCATCAAAATCACACCCGTACAAACCCCTGCAACAAGCCAAAATCCCAGGGCCCAACGCTCGCTTAATCCCATACAAAAAGAGGCGATGACCTTCATGATCACCAACAATTCCAACGCATTGGTGAACACCATCGGCAATGGACTTCAAACCGAACTAGAACCAAATTTCGGCAATGTTGGCCCATCGCAAATCACCCAAAACCCAACATCCATCGGCTATCAATATCACTTTCGCGACCGTTGGACCATGGGCGTCCAGTACACTTGGGCACAAGTAAAGTCAGACACCCTGGCCTACCCCGATTTTGACAGAATCAACCAATACTCCTATTTCCAATACGTGGTTAAGCTCAACTCTTTCTTGGCGAGCATCGACTATGCCTGGAAAATCAAAAACACCCCAAAAAGCAGTTACGCCCTGTATTCAGGCATCGCCTTGGGCAATAGCCGAATCGATTACAATACGGTGCGCATGAATTACGACACATCCAGTTCGTACATCCCGGCATTCAACGGCGGTGTAGACATGAACGGATTCCAACTCACCGTGCTCGGCATCAAACAACATTTCAAAGCCACCAGAAACTTTGGCTACCACGCAGAAATCGGCGTAGGCATCAACTCCATCGGCATCAGCTACGGACTCACTTATACCCTTTAAGGCAACACCAACCGTAGAACCATTAGTGCGTCAACGCGTCAACGCATTAGCGCAACCACTTCCACAAATCCTTCCACGTGGGCTTCTTTCCGTAGCTCAAAATTCCGATGCGATAAATGCGGCTACTCAGCCAAACCATCAACACAAACATCAGTACCAACAAGCCAAAACTCAAAGCCAACTCGCTCAAAGGGACGCCAAACGGCGCGCGAACGACCATCACGATCGGACTGGTTAGCGGGATCATAGAAAACAATTTTGCCATCGCACCATGTGGGGCTTTCAACGCCACCGTTTGGGCGATCACAAAGCCAAAGACCAACGGCAGGGTTACCGGCATCATGAATTGCTGCACATCCGATTCCTGATTCACCGCAGACCCAATGGCCGCGAAAAAGCTCGAATACAACAAATATCCCCCCACAAAAAACAACAAGAACACTGCAATGATCTCGAAATAAGGCAAATTGCTGAGCGGCTCCGTAAACTCCGCCGCCAAATCCCTGGCAACGCCAGACCCCGAATCTCCAACAACAGCGCCACCATCCACACCCACGGTGGCCATACCCGTCCTGGCCTCAATCCCTTTCTGCACCGCCTCTTGGGTACTCATCCCGCTGCCCGAATTCAAAAACAATGCGCTGATTCCCATCACCAAACCTACCGCAAGCACGATCCACGCCACAAACTGCGTTAAACCCACCGCCGCAACACCCAATATCTTGCCCATCATCAAATGAAAGGGCTTCACAGAACTTACAATCACCTCCACAATGCGGTTCGTCTTTTCCTCCATTGCAGAGCGCATCACCATCGACCCGTACACAAAAATGAAAATGTAAATCATGAACGCCAACGCAAACCCAATCCCACTTTTCAACGTGCTTGAACTCTCCTGCACATCACCGCTATTGCTCACCTCCTTCGTTACAATGTCGCAACTTGCCTGAGCGCTATCAATCTGTGATTCCCGCAAACCCAACTTCGCAAATTGATACTTATTCGCCTTGCCTTGAATCCAAGATTTCAAACCCTCCATCTCCACCAAAGAAGGCGTTTCAGCCGTGTAATAGGTGGCGGAGTCAATGGCACGCGTATCCCTGTCTTCCACCTTCAACCAGCCAAATACACGCCCACTTTTCACATCAGAAATCGCAGAGTCGTCATTGCTCGGCGCAGGCAAAAACACATAATTCGCCGGGGGATTGTTGCTCAATAACAAAGAAGGATTGTAATCGGTCAAATACACCGTTTTTGTGCGATTATCCTCGCCCGTCTCGGTAGCAATATAAATGGTTGCCGCGTAAAACCCCACCATCAGCAAGGGCGCCAAAAACGTCATTAAAATGAAGGTCTTATTCTTTACCCGGGTTAAATATTCGCGTTTAAAAATGACAAAAATGTTTTTCATGTTGGTTCAAATAATTTTACAATGCGATGGGTTCTCCCCCTTTGGAAACGGTATCTACAAAAATCTCATGGATGCTGGGAATGTGCTCTGAATAATGCACCAAACTACCCTTTTGCATCGCTGCACTCAGCAACTGCTCAGGCGTAAACGTCGCCGATGTCTCAAAGCGATATAACACCTTGCCATCGCTGTTTTTCTCCATCGACAAAGGTGCTACCGCCCCCAAATCCCATACCACTTCCTGGTGATATCCCACATCGTACATCCCCTTAAATTGTTGACGCCGAATATCGCTCACACTGCCATCCAACACCTTCTCACCCTTGTGAATAATCGCCAAATGATCACACAAACTCTCTACGTTATCCATCCGATGCGTTGAAAATATCACACTCGTCCCGCCGCCCTTCAACTCCAAAATCAAATCCTTGATCAAATCGGCATTCACCGGATCAAACCCACTAAACGGTTCGTCCAAAATCAACAGTTTGGGATTGTGCAACACGCAAGAAACAAATTGCACTTTTTGCGCCATGCCTTTGCTTATCTCTTCCACTTTCTTCCGCGCCCAATCCATCATATCCAACCGCTTGAGCCAATGCTTCACCGATGCCTGGGCGTCACGGGTCGATAACCCACGCAACTCCGCAAAAAACAGCAACTGCTCAGCCACCGTCATCTTCTTGTACAAACCCCTTTCCTCAGGCATATACCCCATTTGGTGGGCATGAACCTCATTCAACGCATCGCCCATAAAGCGAATCTCGCCAGAATCGGGCTGGGTGATGGTTGATAGCATGCGAATCAAGGTGGTTTTGCCGGCGCCGTTCGGACCCAATAGTCCGTATATGCTACCTTCTCTTACCGACAGTGAAATATTTTTGGAAACGCGTTGTTCGCCGAAGGTCTTACAGACGTCGATGGCTTCAATGACCGTACTCATTGAAACAAAAATACACCAAGAATTGTGGCTTCTTTATCTGGGCGATGGCTTTCGCTCAAAGACCGCAAAGTTTCGACGATTTTACCCATAAATGAAACCAACCCCCGTTACAAACGAACGAAAGTACCCAATGGCAGGGCATTTCCACCTTGATCTTGGAGGTAGAGTTCGCCGCTGTTCATTTGCGAAACATTCACCGACGATACGTGTTTTTTGACCAAATTCTCAGCCACCATGGCACTAAATCCCATGCTGTAGAGGTTGAGCAGCATGAATCCTTTGGGGTCTAGAAGCTGTCCGCACAGTTGCATCAACTCATTGAGTTGCTTTTCAAGCAACCATTTTTCCCCATCGGGGCCCCGGCCGTAGGCCGGGGGATCCAACAGAATCCCGTGGTATGTCCTTCCCCGCCTCACCTCGCGCTGCACAAACTTGAACGCATCCTCAACCACCCAACGTATCCCATTCAATCCACTTTCTTCCATGTTCTCGCGGGACCAAGACACCACCTGTTTCACGCTATCTACATGCGTCACCTCCGCCCCAGCAGCACATGCCGCCAACGAAGCCCCACCCGTGTAAGCAAACAAATTCAGCACCCTGGGCTTCTCGCCACAGTCCAACCCCTTCACCTTATCATATATCCAGTCCCAATTTGCCGCCTGCTCGGGAAACAATCCCACGTGCTTGAACGACGTTAATCCCAACCGAAATTTCAAATTCAATCCGCCCTGCTTGTACTCAATCCACCAACGATCGGCCATCCCCGGCTTCAAATACCACTGTCCCTTCTCCGCATCAGCCCCAGCCGCCTTCACAAAACTTGCATGCGCCAATTTTTGCCACTCCTTCTCCCCCAATCGCTTATCCCAAATGGCCTGTGGCTCTGGCCTGCGCAATATCCACTTACCAAATCGCTCCAACTTCTCAAACCCGCCAACATCGATGAGTTCGTAGTCTTTCCAGGCGGTAGGACAAATCCGCTGGCTCATAACAAATTCAATTGTGGAGATCCATCTCCGCCCAAAATCACGGTTCCATCGCCCCCGTTGTTACCCTCATCGCCAGCATCGCCATCATCGCTACCACCCTCATCATCGCCGTCTTCATCTCCCATGTCCACATATTCCGATGCGATGGTCTTGCGTTCTATCACCGGCGGCTCTCCCACTTTATCACTCTTCAACACCAATTTCTTCACTTTATCCTGACTCAAGCGATTGCCCAACACCTTCCAACCCTTCACATCCATAAAGGCATCCAACTCCAACATCTCCACCACCTTCTCGCCGCTCTTCTTCTCCGTCGTGAGCTCCACTTGCGCCAACAAACTTGTCGTAGCCACCAGCAACTCAGAACCCTTCTCCTCGCCGATGAATGAGAATTTCTTGCCCATCGTCAAGGTTTCAATCAAGAATCGCTTCACATAATGCAACTTCGACTTGCCCTCCAAATACACCACTTGGATGACTTGCTCCGCGTAGTACTTCTGGATAAAATACACTGTATCTGGCTCAAAGCGATTGATTAGCTCGTAGTTCGACAATTCATAATGGCCATCCTTGTAGATCACCAACACTTTGTCATCGCCCTCAAACTCACCCAAAAACTGTCCTTTTGCATCGCCATTCAACCTGCCGGTCATATCATCCCACCAAATCTTCACACCGCCGAGGGTTGAACCGCCTTTTTCTTTCAAATCAACCCGCTTAATGGGGTATTTGGTAATCTGATTTCCGCGCGCACTCTTGCCCTTAATGGCCAATTTGGAGAAATCATATTCGATGCTCTTAATGCGGGCATTGGCCATCGCACTCAAATGCAACGTTACTTTTTCTGCTTCCCCATTCGGATTGGCAGAGAAATACAAAATGCTCGATTTCGCATGATCGCTGGAGAATACGTATTCCTTCTCACGAATCAACCCCGTGGCATTGAATCGCTTCGCCATCACCTTCTTGGCCTCACCATCCCAGTACACCACATTGTAGGTCGTACGCTCGTCGTTCTTGCGCCAAACGTCTATGTGGATGATATCCTTGCCGTAAAAATGCTTATCGGTTACCTTGGCGATGCTATACTTGCCATCTTCCCGGAAAGCAATGATATCGTCGATGTCCGAACAATCACAAATAAACTGCTCTTTCTTGAGCGATGTGCCCACAAAACCCTCCTTCAAATTGGCGTACAACTTTACGTTGGCCACCGCCACCACATTCGCTTCGATAGTGTCAAATGCGCGAATTTCCGTCTTCCGCTCTTTGCCAGCACCGAATTTCTTGATCAACCGCTTGTAATACTCTACCGCATAGTCCACCAAATTATCCAAGTGATTCTTCACCTCCGCGATATCGTCTTCCAATCCTTTGATATACTCATCGGCCTTGAAACTATCAAACTTCGATATCCGCTTAATCTTGATTTCCGTCAACCGCACGATATCGTCCTGCACAATCTCCCGTCTAAACAAAGATTTGTAGGGCTCCAAGCCCTTGTCGATCGCCTCCAATACCGCCTCCCAAGTCTCACACTCTTCAATGTCGCGATAAATCCTTTTCTCAATGAAAATCTTCTCCAGTGAAGAGAAATGCCACTTATTCTCCAACTCACCCAACTCAATCTCCAACTCCTGCTTCAACAAATCCAATGTATTTTGCGTGCAAGCCTTGAGAATGTCGTTGACGCCCATGAATTTCGGACGGTCTTCGTGAATCACGCAAGCCAATGGCGATATGCTCACTTCGCAGTCGGTAAAGGCATACAAGGCATTGATGGCCAAATCCGGACTGATACCTGGCGCCAATTGCACCTCGATCTCCACATCTTTGGCGGTGTTGTCAATCACCTTCTTAACCTTGATCTTCCCATTATCACTGGCCTTGATGATGCTCTCAATCAAGGATCCCGTGGTGGTGCCAAACGGAATCTCTTTGATCAACAACGTAGACTTGTCCTTCTCTTCAATCTTCGAACGAACCCGAATCCTCGACCCTTTTCGTCCTTCGTTGTACATCGAGAAATCCGCATATCCACCCGTAGGAAAATCGGGCAGCAAATTGATTTTACGTCCTTTCAACACATCGATACTCGCCTCGCACAACTCCAAAAAATTGTGGGGCATGATCTTGGTGCTCAAACCCACCGCAATACCCTCAACCCCTTGGGCCAAAAGCAACGGAAATTTCATGGGAAGGGTTACCGGCTCGCGCTTTCTACCGTCGTAACTCAGCTGCCAGTTGGTGGTCTTTTCGTTGAAGGCAACCTCTTTGGCAAACGCACTCAACCTCGCCTCAATGTATCGGGGTGCCGCAGCACTATCCCCGGTTCTAATGTCGCCCCAGTTTCCTTGGGTATCGATCAGCAATTCTTTCTGACCCAAATTCACCAAAGCATCGCCAATTGCAGCGTCGCCATGGGGGTGATACGCCATCGTTGAACCGATAATGTTGGCGACCTTGTTGTACCTACCGTCGTCCATTTCGTACATCGCATGCAAAATCCTGCGTTGTACGGGCTTCAAACCATCCTCCAAAGCGGGAATGGCACGCTCCAAAATCACGTAACTGGCATACTCCACAAACCAATCCTTGTACATTCCACCCACTGCCCTAACCTCGCCGAGGTGAGCACCCGTGGGGGATTGACTCGATTCTTCTTGTGTTGACTCCAGTTCTTCTTCGTGATCCATGATGCAATTTCAAAACAAGCCATTTATTGGCAATAAATCCAAACAGGTTATTCACATTCAATGCGTTCGTGCAACAGCAGATCCAACCCGCCCAAATTCAACGAGGCGACCGTTGTTACGCTATGACAAACTGTCAGTTTTGTTGTATCTTTGTATTTGTAGCGAACGACATGGATATTCACCTCATCAAACAGCGATTCGGCATCATCGGACATTCGCCCTTGTTGACCACGGCATTGGAAACAGCCGTAAAGGTGGCTCCCACAGACATGAACGTGTTGATTTTGGGAGAAAGCGGCGTGGGAAAAGAGAGTTTTAGCAAAATCATTCACCACATGAGTGCCCGCAAACACGCACCATTCATCGCGGTGAACTGCGGCGCGATCCCTGAAGGCACCATCGACTCAGAACTGTTTGGTCATGAGAAAGGGGCTTTTACTGGCGCCACCGACAAACGCAAAGGATACTTTGAAACCGTGAGCGGCGGTACCATTTTCCTCGACGAAGTGGGCGAACTACCCTTGAGTACGCAAGCCCGATTGTTGCGCATTTTGGAGAATGGCGAGTTCATCAAAGTGGGCAGCTCTGCCGTGCAAAAAACCGATGTACGGGTGGTTGCTGCTACCAACCGCGACCTACTAGAAAGAGCCCGCATGGGCAAATTCCGGGAAGATCTTTACTACCGATTGGCCACCGTGCCCATCCGCGTGCCCAAATTGAGCGAGCGAAGAGAAGATATTTATTTGCTGTTTCGCAAATTCGCCTCTGATTTCGCCGAAACACACCACAGCCAGTTGCTTGAACTCACCGAAGAAGCCCAGCAATTGCTGATCAATTACCCCTGGCCTGGAAACGTGCGACAGTTGAAAAACGTGACCGACCAAATCTGTGTGTTGGAATCAGGTCCCCTCATCCACGCCCAAACCATCGCCAAATATATCCCGCACATCGAACCACCACTACCCATGCTTTTGGGCAAAATGGAAGGCACCGAAGGGATGAGCGAACGTGATATTTTTTACAAAGTGCTGATCGATATGAAGCGCGATGTGAACGACTTGAAAAAAGTGGTTTTTGGACTGCTCGAAGGCAATCTAGATGCAAGAAACGCGGCTGCGAATATGCAAACCGCCGTTGTGCCAGTATCGATGAGCCCCAGTCCGGTAGCCACCACAACCATGACCACCCACCCGTTTGGGGAAAGCACGCAAAACAGCGCACCGGTGGGCATGGGCAACCAACCCATCATCATCCAATCACATGAAAATGATGAAGATGAATTCCAAGACGCGATTTCCTACCCCAGCGCAGGTGAAACCCTTAGTTTGGAAGCCCAAGAAATCGAAATGATCAAGCGCGCCCTCAACAAAAACCACGGCAAACGCAAAAAAGCAGCCGATGAATTGGGCATTTCGGAACGCACTTTGTACCGAAAAATCAAACAATACGAACTCGAGTAAATCCAATATAAAACTCGCATGAGCCACCCTAAACCAACCTCCAGCGCAATCCAAATGCAAGAAACATCGCCCAAAAAACTGCGCGCGGTTTATGGCTTGATGCTGCTACCCCTGCTGCTATTGCTGGGCAGTTGTACCCCTTTTTGGAAATTTTACGATTTCAAAGGCGCCGCCATTCCCGCCGATATCCAAACTTTTTCGGTGGACTTTTTCTCCAACGAAGCCGCCATCGTAAATCCACAGCTCAGCATGAGCTTCACCGAGAAATTGAAAACCAAATTTCAAAGCGAAACCCGACTCGCACTCACCAATGCCGATGGCGATTACAAATTTGGGGGATCCATTGTAGAATATACCATCACCCCTGCAACCCTAAATGCCGATGTAGGAACCGCCCAAAACCAATTCACCATCCGTATTCGGGTGGAATTCACTTGCGAAAAGTACCCCGAAAAGAACTTTGCCCGCGATTTCTCGTTTTTCAAAATTTTTGATGCGAGCGCGAGTTTTGAGAGTGTGGAGGAAGGACTTTCCACGGATATCCAAAATCAAATTGTACAACAAATTTTTGCCGCTGTGGCGTTAGACTGGTGAACCCGCAAAAACTGAGTCATATCGTACATCATCCATCCGACATCGATGCATCCACCGCGATGGAGTTGGAACAGTTGACCGAGAAATTCCCTTGGTTCAGCACCCCGTTTGTACTGCTGTCGCTATTCCGTCAGTCTCAGAACGACTATCGCACCGAACAAAGCATCAAACACGCTGCCATGCGCAGCAGTCACCGCGACTGGCTATACCACGCACTCCATCCCAAAAAAGTGGTGGAAATGGCCCCCGAATCCATTATCGAGACACCCAAAGAGGTTATTACAGCACCCATTGCTGTAGCGCCAGAAGTGATCGAACCGATGGAGCCGATTAAAACCGCTGAGCCCATTGAAGAAATTGTTGCGCTTGAAGAAATCGAATCCGTTCAGGCAGTTGAAGAAGCTCAAGAAGTACAAGAAATTGCAGCGCCAGAACCTGTCATCAAGCGAAGTTTTGAGCCCTACATAGAAACCGAGGAAGAACCCGCACCGGAAATCACCTACGATGTAGCGACTGTTTTTGGCAGCACCCTGCAATTTGAACCAGTGTTGGAGCCCACGTGGACACCCGAAAAATCACTCCCAAAAGTGTATGATTTGGAAGAATTCCTGAAGTCCGGCCTGGTAAATACCGAGGAAACCGACATCGAAAAGTCGTTCAAGCGTGTTGCGGATACTACTGCGGTTACCCCAGCGTTTCAGCCCGTGAGTCAGCAAGCAGCGGACCAGCAGCCAGTGCATGAACAACCCTTGCATGGGCCGAACGAAATCGCAAACGCATCGCCCAAGAGTTTCTTTGATTGGCTAGGCACAGACGAAGAGAAGGGCAGCGAAACATCGACCAAAGAAGCCATCGACACGCAGGCACTCATCAATAAATTCATCGAGGAACGTCCGAGAATCAGCCAACCCAAGCGCGAATTCTACACGCCCGAGAAGGCGATGAAGCGCAGTGAACAGTTTTCACCCAGCATCGTGACAGAAACCTTGGCCAATATTTTCAGGCAACAGGGGCATTTCGAAAAAGCCATTCTTTCTTACGAAAAGCTACAGTTGAAATTCCCGGAAAAAAGTAGTTACTTTGCAGACCTTATCGAACAAATTAAAAAAGAACAAAACCAATGAATTGGATATTAATCATCGGAATTATTGCAGCCACATTGTTGATGTTGGTTATTTTGGTACAAAACCC
>JACCDP010159069.1_pt1 | contig 10795 bp, 9 predicted proteins | sample 7445841 | NCBI WGS metagenome assembly JACCDP01 (sample SAMN15323441, study PRJNA562643) | freshwater metagenome | isolation source: river surface water | place: USA:Blue River Watershed | collected 2017-08-17
CCTTGGCTTCGACCTGCGCCACTGGCACCTGCTCTCCAGGCTGAACCGCGGCGAGCATCTTGCTGTTTTCGTCACCTTCCTCGTCGGCTTCCTTGCCCCAGATTGCCTGCCAGCCCGGCTTGACCAGCACCTTGCCCACACTCTTGAAGCTGTGGCCCGCGGCCGTGCTGATGCGGGTGGTCACCATGAACTCGGCGCTGGGGAAGAAGACCGAGAGGAAGCGCTTGACCACCAGGTCATAGAGCTTTTGCTCGGCCTCCGACAGGCCGCTGGGCGCCTGCAGGGTGGGGATGATGGCGAAGTGGTCCGACACCTTCTTGTTGTCGAAGATGCGCTTGTTCGGCTTCACAAAGCCGCCCTCGAGCGCCTGGCGTGCGAAAGGCGCCAGATGTGACATGCCTGATTGGGCCAACATCTGCAGCGTCTCTTTGACCGGGCCCACATAGTCTTCGGGCAGGTGGCGCGAGTCGGTACGTGGGTAGGTTAGTGCCTTGTGACGCTCGTAAAGGCTTTGCGCGAGGGCCAGCGTGGTCTTGGCCGAGAACCCGAAGCGTCCGTTGGCTTCGCGTTGCAGCGATGTCAGGTCGAACAGGCCCGGCGAGGCCTCGGTCTTGGGCGTCGACTCCTCGGTGACGGTGGCCTTTTTGCCGCGTACCGCGTCGGCGATGGCCTGAGCCTGATGCGCGGTCCAGGTGCGGTCGGCCTTTTTCTCTGCGTCTTCCTCGTCCTTTTTCCACTGGGGGTCGAACCACTTGCCGGCGTAGGGGCCGGCGGCGGCGTCGAACAGGGCATGGATTTCCCAGTAGTCGCGGCTCACGAACTTGCGGATTTGCTCCTCGCGCTCGACCACCACCGCCAGGGTGGGCGTCTGCACCCGGCCCACGGTGGTAAGGAAAAAGCCGCCGTCGCGCGAGTTGAAGGCGGTGAAGGCGCGGGTGCCGTTGATGCCCACCAGCCAGTCGGCCTCGGAGCGCGAGCGGGCGGCGTTGGCCAGGCCAGCCATCTGCTGCTCGCTGCGAAGCTGCTCGAAGCCCTTGCGGATGGCGTCGGGCGTCATCGACTGCAGCCACAGGCGTTTGACCGGCTTGCGCGCTGTCTTGCTGCGGCTGGTTTCAGCATCCTCGTTGCCGAAGGCGTACTGCTCGATCAGCCGGAAGATCAGCTCACCCTCGCGGCCGGCGTCGCAGGCGTTGATCAGGTCGCTCACGTCCTTGCGCTTGGCCTGCTTGACCACCGCGTTCAGGCGCGTCTTGGTCTTGTCTACGGGCTTGAGGTCGAAATAGGGAGGGATCACGGGCAGGTGGGCAAAGCTCCACTTGCCACGTTTGATGTCGTACTTTTCCGGCGCCTGGATCTCGACCAGGTGTCCGACGGCGCTGGTGACCACATAGCGCTCGTTCTCGAAGTACTCGTCGTGCTTGTCGAACTTGCCCGCCACAGGCGTGAGGGCGCGGACGATGTCCTGGGCTACGGAGGGCTTTTCGGCGATGACCAGTGTCTTGCTCATAGGTGTCTGCAGGGGGCCCCGCGCTGTTGCCAGCCCGGGCCCTCAGGTTGTTTCTACAATCGGGCCTCTCGCGCGTGCGCACGCACACGCGCGCACGTGCACTCTTCAACTTAACAGGTTTTCAGGCCATGCCCTCCAAAAAGCCGGCTCCGGGCCAGGCCAAGCCGACCGGTGCTAACGCCGCGGCCACAGCATCAGCCGCAAGCCGAAGAATCCAGGTTCGTCGCTCAGGCGTCCACGGCCGAGGCGTTTTCGCCCTGCAGGATATCGCCGAGGGCGAGCCCATCATCGAGTACGTCGGCGAGATCATCACCTGGAAGGAGGCCCTGCGTCGCCACCCACATGATCCGAGCGACCCCAACCACACCTTCTACTTCCACATCGACGACGGCCGGGTGATTGATGCCCTCTACGGCGGCAACTCCTCGCGCTGGATCAACCACAGCTGTGATCCCAGCTGCGAGGCGGACGAGGATGAGGGTCGGGTGTTCATCAAGGCCCTTCGCAATATCCACGCCGGTGAGGAGCTCAGCTACGACTACGGTCTGGTCATTGACGCGCCGTACACCAAGAAACTCAAGGCAGAGTACCCCTGCTGGTGCGGCGCCGCCAGCTGCCGCGGCACCTTGCTGGCCGGCGAGGGCAAGAAGGAAAAGAAGAGCAAAAAGAACAGCAAAGGCAAGGGCAAGGGAAAAAGCAAGAAGGCCAAGGACAAAAAGGGCGGCAAGTCCCAAGCCCAAGCCCGAGCCAGGGAGGCAAGCCCTCCTACCCCCTCCCCTTGAGCATGACGCCAGTCACGATGCGCTGGCCCGCCGAAGCGATCTGGGAGGCGGTTTCGCCTCGCCTGCCGGGATTCACCGTGGAGGTCCTGCCCGAGATCGGCTCGACCAATACCGAGTTGATGCAGCGGGCCCGGGCGGGACGCACCGAGCCCCTGTTGCTTGTTACCGAGCGGCAGACCGCCGGCCGCGGCCGGCTCGGTCGCCAGTGGCACAGCCTGCCCGTGACCGGTGGCATGCCAGACACGCTGGCTGGCGGCGGGCCTGACCTGCCCGCCCTCACCTTTTCGCTCGGCCTGCCACTGGCGCCGCGCGACTGGTCTGGTTTGTCCCTGGCGGTGGGTCTGGCTGTTGCCCAGGCGCTGGACCCGGGGGGCGAGCGCATCAGCCTCAAATGGCCCAACGATCTCTGGGTGCAGGGCCGAAAGCTGGCGGGCATTCTGGTCGAGACGGCGGCCTTTCCCGAGCCGGCAGCGGGGCGCGATGGCGGGCGGGTCACCTCCTCGGGTGGCGGCCGCACAGCAGTCCATGACGGCCTCGCCGGCCGCTACACCGTTGTCGGCGTGGGCATCAACTTGGCGCTTCCGGCGGCCGCAGCGCTGTCCACTCCGCCCGCAGCCCTGCGCCAATGGTGGCCGCAGGCCCAGGCGGGCCAGGTGCTCGGCCTGGTGGCGCCCGCCCTGGTGGAGGCCTTGCTGGCGTTCGAGCAGGAGGGCTTTGCGCCCTTGCAGGCCGCCTATGCCGGGCGCGACGTGCTCCGCGAGCAGCCCCTGCGCTTGTCCGATGGCACCGAGGGCCGCGGCCTGGGTGTCGACGCATCGGGCGCCCTGCGCCTGGCAACTGCGGACGGTGTTCAGGTGGTGACCAGCGCCGAAGTCAGCGTCCGGCCGGTGGGGGCTGCCTGATGGTGCTGCGCCGGCTCGTTCTGTTGCTGCTGGCTGCCAACCTGGCCTGGCTGGCCTGGGTCCAGGGCTGGCTGCTGCCCTGGGGCCTGGGACCGGAGCAGCAGGCCGAGCCTCAGCGCTTGGCGCGGCAACTGCAGGCCCAGAATCTGCGGGTGTTGACGGCCGCCGAGGCGGCCCGCCTGGCCGAGCTCAGCGCCTCCGCCCCGGTGCGCCAGTGCCTGACCACCTCGCCCTTGGATGATGCCGCCGTGGCCAGCCTGCGCCGGGCCCTGGCCGCCTGGCCCGCGGGCAGCTGGAGCCTGGACACTGCGGTCGAGGCGGGCCGCTGGATCATCTACATGGGCAAGTACCCCGACGCCCGCGCCCTGGAGCGCAAGCGGGCCGAGCTGCGTGGGCGCGGCGTGGTGTTCGAGGCGGTCTCCAACCCTGCGCTCGAGCCTGGTTTGTCGCTGGGCGGCTTTCCCAGCCAGGACGCGGCCAACGCCCAGCTCGAAGCCCTGGCAGCCCGCGGCGTGCGCACGGCCCGGGTGGTTCTGGAGCGGCCCGAGCTGCGCGGCCTGGCGCTGCGACTGCCGGCTGTCGACGACGCCCTGCGCCCGCGCCTGGCCGAGTTGCAGCCTCTGCTCAGTGGCCAAGCGCTGCGACCCTGCCGCTGAGTTTTCGTTTTTGGGTGCGCGCTGCACCCGCCGGCTTTCGGATACGCAGTTGCTCGGACAGGTGCCGCGTCGGCCCGGCGTATGCCCGAGTTCGGCCGCGTTTCAGGCCCCCGGCCTGTCCTTCAGCTGGAAGCGCAGGCTGATGCGTGTCCCCTGCTGCGGCCCCGCTGAATGGGCCGTTTCCACCTGGATTTCTGCATGGTGCTGGCGGGCGATTTCGCGCACGATGGACAAGCCCAGGCCCGAGCCATCGACGTTGGTGCCCAGGGCCCGGTAAAAGGGCTGGAAGACCAATTCCCGTTCGCCAGGCGGGATGCCAGGGCCGGTGTCCTCGACCTGCAGCACCAGCACCTGGCCGAAGGGGTCGGCCAGCACCCGCGCGGTGACGATGCCCGGCTGCTGCGCGCTGGAGGGCGTGTAGTTCAGTGCGTTGTCGACCAGGTTGCTTACCGCCTCCTTGATCAGGGTGCGGTTCCCCTGCAGCACGACACCCGCGGTCTGGGGCGTGGCGCCGTCGTAGCCCAGGTCCAACCCCTTGTCCATGGCCCGTGGCAGCGCGTCGCGCACCACCTCCATCGTGATCTCGGCCAGATTGCAGTCCTGCAGCAACACCGGCCGGCCGCTGCCCTCAGCTCTGGCCAGCGACAACAACTGGTTCACCGTGTGGGTGGCGCGGATACTGGCGCGGCCGATCTGCTTGAGGGACTGCTTGAGTTCTTCGGCGTCATTGCCCTCCCGCTGGGCCAGATCGGCCTGCATGCGCAGGCCGGCCAGCGGGGTCTTGAGCTGGTGGGCTGCATCTGCCAAGAAGCGTTTCTGGGCGGCGATGGAGTCCTTGAGGCGGGTCAGCAGGTCGTTGACCGAGGACACCAGGGGCGCCACCTCCATCGGCACGGCGCGATCGTCCAGCGGCGAGAGGTCGTCGGGCCGGCGCGCCCGAATGCGCTCTTCCAGCCGCGACAGCGGCTGGATTCCGCGTACCAGCGCCAGCCAGACCAGCAACACGGCCAGCGGCAGGATGACGAATTGCGGCAGCATCACCCCCTTGATGATCTCGGTGGCCAGCACCGAGCGCTTCTCCCGTGTTTCGGCCACCTGCACCCGTACCAGGGCAGATTGCGGCAGGCCGGTCTCAAGCCGCACCCAGGTGTAGGCCACCCGAACTTCCAGGCCCCGCATCTCGTCATCGCGCAGGTGGACCTCGGCAGGCTTCGGTATTTGCTTCATGGGCGGCGCTGGCATGTCGCGGTCGCCGCTCAGTAGCTCGCCGCTGGCGACCATCACCTGGTAGTAGACCTGGTCGGCATCGTCTGCGCGCAGGATCTCGCGCGCCGGCCCGGGCAGGTTGAAGCTGGGCCGCCCCTGCTGCACCGTCACCAGCTGGGACAAAGCCTGTACGTTGTACTCGAGCGCCCGGTCGAAGGGCTTGCCGGCGATGCTCTGCGCCACCAGCCAGGTCAGGGCCAGGCTCACCGGCCACAGCAGTAGCAGCGGCGTGAGCATCCAGTCCAGAATTTCGCCGAACAGCGAGCGCTGCTCGGTGTGGTGGCGGCGGATCATCCAGCGGCCCGCCGCGGTGGCTTCATCAGGCGGCGATCTTTTCCAGGCAGTAGCCGAGGCCACGCACGGTGGCGATGCGCACCGGGCCCTGCTCGATCTTCTTGCGCAGGCGGTGGATGTAGACCTCGATGGCGTTGTTGCTCACCTCCTCGCCCCATTCGCACAGGCGCTCAACGAGCTGGTCTTTGCTCACCAGCCTGCCGGCGCGCTGCAGCAGCACCTCCAGCAGGCCCAGCTCACGGGCCGAGAGTTCGACCATGCGGCCGTCGATGGTGGCCACCCGACCAGCCTGGTCGTAGACCAGCGGGCCGTGCTTGATCGTGCTGGTGGCACCCCCCATGCCGCGCCGGGTCAGGGCGCGCACCCGCGCCTCCAATTCCTGCAGGGAAAAGGGCTTGGCCATGTAGTCGTCGGCGCCCAAGTCCAGGCCCTTCACGCGCTCGTCTACGCTGTCGGCGGCAGTGAGGATGAGGACGGGTAGGGCGGAGCCCCTGGCGCGTAGCCGGCGCAGCACCTCGAGGCCATGCATACGCGGCAGGCCGAGGTCGAGGATCAGAAGGTCGAACTCGTTGTTCGTCATCAGCGCGGCGTCGGCTTCGGTGCCGCTGGCCACATGGTCCACCGCCGCCCCTGAGGCTCGCAGGCTTCGCAGCAGGCCGTCGGCCAAGACCTGGTCATCTTCGGCAATGAGGATGCGCATCTCCGTCTCCTTCCGCTCGAGTCGCCTGTTGCTGACTCGGGGCGCTGATATGGATGCGATTCTAGAGCGCGCCCCCTACCGTCCCCTGCTGTGCCGACGGGTTTCCCCGGGCCAGTCGATGGCCCGGTGGGTTCAGGCGGCCGGTCCGGCGTAGGCCTCCAGTCCCATCGCTACGACGGTGGCGATGTCCTCGCCCACCTCGAGCCGGAACTCGGCCTCGGCCTGTGCCACCGCCTTGCGAAAGGCCGCCAGCCAGGCCAGGCCGGTGGGCGTGAAGCACACCAGGCGCGCGCGGCCATCGCGCGGGTCGGCCACCCGCGTCACCAGGTCCCAGGCCTCGCACTGTGTCACCAGGTCAGCCATCGCCTGTTTGCTCATGCCCGCGGCCTGAGCCAGTTCGGTGAGGCGCGAGCCTTTGAGTGAGAGGTGCCGGGTGATGTGAACATGCGCCGCACCCACCTGGGCGCGCGCCGCCAGGTTCGACAAGGCCAGAGGCACGTCGATGTCATGCGCCATCAGGTAAAGCACCCGATCGTCAAAGCGGCGCATTGCGTGGCCTAGCAGGCGGCCGAGGTGGTCGAGGCGCCAGCCTTCGTCGGCGGGTCCCGGTCGTGTGGCCTTTGGGCTCGGCGGATTCGCAAAACCGTGGTCGGTGCCAGGCCCGGAACGGCCGGGTGGGGGCGTTGTTTTTGGCATGCCCTGATACTAGCTTTTTAGTCAGGCAAACTGACCAAAAAAAGGCTTCCAATCCAGATACAACTCGCTAAAGTACTGATCACGCATCCAGCCTGTTGTTCGAGACAGCTTCTTTCCGGCGCTCGACGCAGATGGCCAACAGACCCGTAACCGATTGATTCACAAGGAGATTCTCATGGACGTTCAAGTCAAGGGTAGCAAGATCGGCAGCGCCGACAGCGAAAAGTCCAAGGCCCTGCAGGCGGCCCTGGCCCAAATCGAAAAGCAGTTCGGCAAGGGCACCATCATGCGCCTGGGGGAGGGCGAGAAGATTGAGGACATCCAGGTCGTCTCCACCGGTTCTCTGGGCCTGGACATTGCCCTGGGCGTGGGCGGCCTGCCCCGTGGTCGGGTGATCGAGATCTACGGCCCCGAGTCCTCGGGCAAGACCACCCTGACCCTGCAGGTCATTGCCGAAATGCAAAAGCAGGCCGGCACCTGCGCCTTCGTCGACGCCGAGCACGCGCTGGACGTGCAATACGCGCAAAAGCTCGGCGTGAACCTGCCTGACCTGCTGATCTCCCAGCCCGACACCGGCGAGCAGGCGCTCGAGATCGTTGACAGCCTGGTGCGCTCCGGCGCGGTCGACCTGATCGTGGTCGACTCGGTGGCCGCACTCACCCCCAAGGCCGAAATCGAGGGCGAAATGGGCGACTCCCTGCCCGGCCTGCAAGCCCGTCTCATGAGCCAGGCCCTGCGCAAGCTGACCGCCACCATCAAGAAGACCAACTGCATGGTCATCTTCATCAACCAGATCCGCATGAAGATCGGCGTGATGTTCGGCAGCCCCGAAACCACCACCGGCGGCAACGCGCTCAAGTTCTATGCCTCGGTCCGCCTGGACATCCGCCGCACCGGCACCATCAAGAAGGGCGAGGAGGCGATTGGCAACGAGACCAAGGTCAAGGTGGTCAAGAACAAGGTGGCGCCCCCTTTCAAGACGGCTGAATTCGACATCCTCTTTGGCGAGGGCATCTCGCGCGAGGGCGAGGTGATCGACATGGGCGTTAACGCCCGCATCATCGACAAGTCGGGCGCCTGGTACGCCTACAACGGCGAGAAGATCGGCCAGGGCCGCGACAACGCCCGCGAGTTCCTGCGCGAGAACCCGGAGCTCTCCCGCGAGATCGAAAACAAGATCCGCGAGTCACTGGACATCGCCCTGTTGCCCGCCGCCCTCGAAGGCGAAGACGCCGAGTAATTTCCTGTGCCCGGCTCCCGCTGATGCCCATCGGCGGGATCGGGGTTTTTCATCTCTCACGCGCCATGTCCGCAGGCTCTCGCTCCTTCGGCCCCAGGCCGCCCCAAGACGGGCCGCCCGGCGAGGCGGCGCTGCTGCCCCCCAGCGATGCACGGCCCGCCCGCAAGCCGGCGTTCACACTGTCGCTCAAGGGCCGGGCCCTGCGCCTGCTGTCCAACCGCGAGCATTCGCGCAAGGAACTCGAGCGCAAGCTCGCGCCGCATGAAGAGACGCCAGGCGAGCTGCAAAAGGCGCTCGACGAGCTGCAGGCCAAGGGCTTCATCAGCGACGAACGCGCCGCTGAGTCGGTCATTCACCGCCGCGCGTCGCGTCTGGGAATGGGCCGGCTCAAGCAGGAGCTGCAGGCCAAGGGCCTGGATGCCACTTTGGTCTCGCAGGCGATGGAGACTCTCAAGGGGACGGAGGTCGAGCGTGCGCGCGAGGTCTGGCGCCGGCGTTTTGCCGATCAGCCCCCGCGCGACGCAGCCGAGCGCGCCAAGCAGTCACGCTTCCTGGCCGCGCGAGGTTTTGGCGGCGAGGTGATCCGCAAGGTGCTCGCCGGCGGGGCTGGCGAGGACGACTGAGCCCTCAGACCCCCAGCATCAGCTTGAGGTTCTGCACCGCCGCGCCGCTGGCGCCTTTGCCCAGGTTGTCCAGACGGGCCACTGCCACTGCGTGGCCGTACTCGGCGTTGCCATAGACGCGCAGTTCCATCTTGTTGGTGTCTAGCAGCGCCAGCGCGTCGAGCTTGCCGCTCTCGGTGGCGGGTTCCACCGTTACCCATTCGCTGCCGGCGTAGTGTGCGGCCAGCGCCACGTGCAGGTCTTGCGCGCTCGGCTTGCCAGGCAGCAGGTCCAGATGCAGGGGTAACTGCACCAGCATGCCTTGGCGGAAGTTGCCCACCGAGGGCGTGAAGATCGGCCGGCGCGACAGGCCGGTGTACTTCATGATTTCGGGCAGGTGCTTGTGCGACAGGCCCAGCGCATAAAGCTCGAAGGCCGGGGCGCGGCCCGCCTCGTAGTCCTCGATCATGGTGCGGCCGCCGCCGGAGTAGCCCGACACCGAGGGCAGGGCCAGCGGGAAGTCGCGTGGCACCAGGCCGGCGTCGATCAGTGGGCGCAGCAGGGCGATAGCGCCGGTGGCGTAGCAGCCGGGGTTGCTGACCCGGCGAGCCGTCCGCACCGCTTCGGCCTGACCCGGGGCCAGTTCCGGAAAGCCATAGACCCATCCGTCCGCCGTACGGTGCGCGGTAGAGGCGTCGATGATGCGCGGCCCCTGGCCCTGGGCCTTGTCGATCGCGTCCACCATCGCAACGGTCTCGCGTGCGGCATCGTCATGCAGGCACAGGATCACCAGGTCGACACCTGCAATCAATTCGCGCTTGGCCTCGGGGTCCTTGCGGCGCGCCGGGTCGATGCTCACCACCTCCACCGCGGGCATGTGCGCGAGGCGCTCGCGGATCTGGAGGCCGGTGGTGCCGGCTTCGCCGTCGATGAAGACTTTGGACATGGGCAAAGCTCGTGTGAATGCGGGCCCCGTGTAAGCGCCACGGAAGATGAGCCGCGCAGGATTGGTGCTGTGCAGCATGATACAGTCGTCGGCTGCTATCCGGCACCCGACACCCGGCCTGTTTCCCCTTCGCCGGGCACCCTCGACAAGTTTCTCAAGAGAGACATCCGCATGAAGATTCACGAGTACCAAGGCAAGGAGATCTTGCGTAGCTTTGGCGTGCCCGTCCCGCGTGGCATTCCCGCTTTCACGGTGCAGGAGGCGGTGGAAGCCGCGCAAAAACTGGGCGGCCCGGTGTGGGTGGTCAAGGCCCAGATCCACGCCGGCGGCCGTGGCAAGGGTGGCGGTGTGAAGGTCGCCAAGTCGATCGATGACGTCAAGCGCCTGGCCGGCGAGATCCTGGGCATGCAGCTCAAGACCCACCAGACCGGCCCCGAGGGCCAGAAGGTGCGTCGCCTCTACATCGAAGACGGCGCCGACATTCAAAAAGAGTATTACCTCTCCGTGGTCACCGACCGCGCCACGCAGAAGGTCGCCTTCATTGCCTCCAGCGAAGGCGGCATGGACATCGAGGAAGTGGCCCATTCCACCCCCGAGAAAATCATCACGCTCTTCGTCGACCCGCTCACCGGCCTGACTGCCGCACAGGGCCAGGAGATCGCCAAGGGCATCGGCATGCCTGCCGACTCCGTCGCCCAGTTCATCGATGTGTGCCAGAAGCTCTACACCTGCTACATGGACACCGACGCCTCGCTGGTGGAGATCAACCCCCTGAACCGCGACGGCAAGGGCAACATCATCGCCCTGGACGCCAAGTTCAATTTCGATTCCAACGCGCTGTTTCGCCACCCCGACATCGTCGCCCTGCGTGACCTCGACGAAGAGGACCCTGCCGAGATTGAGGCCTCCAAGTTCGACCTGGCCTACATCAGCCTCGACGGCAATATCGGCTGCCTCGTGAACGGCGCGGGCCTGGCCATGGCGACCATGGACACCATCAAGCTGTTCGGTGCCGAGCCGGCCAACTTCCTCGACGTGGGCGGCGGCGCCACCCCCGAGAAGGTGACCGAAGCCTTCAAGATCATGCTCAAGAACCCCAAGGTCAAGGCCATTTTGGTCAACATCTTCGGCGGCATCATGAAGTGCGACACCATCGCCACCGGCGTGATCACCGCTTGCAAGGCGGTCAACCTCTCTGTGCCGC
>JACCDP010683257.1_pt1 | contig 10795 bp, 7 predicted proteins | sample 7445841 | NCBI WGS metagenome assembly JACCDP01 (sample SAMN15323441, study PRJNA562643) | freshwater metagenome | isolation source: river surface water | place: USA:Blue River Watershed | collected 2017-08-17
CACGACATCATCAACAACAAGTTCGCCCACAAGGCGGTGGAGAAGGGCGCGGACGGGCTGATCGCGGTGGCAGCCGGTGCCGGGGGCCATGCGGGCGTGAAGAGCCCGTTTGCGCTGATCCAGGAGATCCGCGAGTGGTTCGACGGCCCGCTCGCGTTGTCGGGCGCCATCGCCACGGGCGACGCCATCCTGGCCGCGCAGGCCTGCGGCGCCGACCTGGCCTACATCGGCTCGGCCTTCATCGCGACCGAGGAGGCGCGCGCCAGCGCTGAGTACAAGCAGATGATCGTCGCCAGCAACAGCGACGACATCGTCTACAGCAACCTGTTCACCGGCGTGCACGGCAACTACCTGCGCGGCTCCGTCGTCGCGGCGGGGCTGGACCCGGAGAACCTGCCCGAGAGCGACCCCAGCAAGATGAACTTCGGCGGCGGTGCTGCCAAGGCCTGGAAGGACATCTGGGGCAGCGGGCAGGGCATCGGCGCGGTGCGCGAGGTGCTGCCGGCGGCGCAGCTCGTGGCGCGCCTCAAGCGCGAGTACGCGGCGGCTCGGCAGCGCCTGGCGCTCGGCTGACGTTGCGCCTGCGCTGACTCACGGCCGCCTGCGGCCGGCCGTTGTCATTTCAGCGCCGCAGCAGTCGCAGGCCATTGAAGACCACCAGCAGGCTGGCGCCCATGTCGGCGAACACGGCCATCCACATCGTGGCGCTGCCGAACACGGCCAGCCCGAAGAACACGGCCTTGATCCCCAGGGCCAGCGTGATGTTCTGCCACAGCAGACCATGCGTGCGGCGAGACAGCCGGATCGTCTCGGCGACGCGGCGCAGGTCGTCGTTCATGACCAGCACGTCGGCGGCTTCCTTGGCGGTGTCGGTGCCCGCGGCGCCCAGCGAAAAGCCGACGGCGGCCGCGGCCAGGCTGGGCGCGTCGTTGATGCCATCGCCGACCATGCCCACGGTGCCTGGCTCGCCCAGGGCCGCCACCGCCGCCTGCTTGTCCTGCGGCAGCAATTGCGCGCGCACGTCGGCGATGCCGAGAGTGGCGGCGATGGCCTGCGCGGTGACGGGGTTGTCGCCGGTCAGCATGACCGGGCGCACGCCCAGGGCCTGAAGCTCGGCCACCGCCTCGCGGGCGCTGGCACGAGGTGTGTCGGCCACGGCGAACAGCGCGAGCACGCGGTGCGCATCGGCCAGCAGCGACACGGTGTGCCCTTGCGCTTCATGGGCCTGCATGGCGGCCTCCAGCGCCGGCGTGCACAGGCCCCGCTCATGCAGCCAGCGATGGTTGCCCAGCATCAGGTCCTGGCCGTCAACGCGGCCCTGCACGCCGCGCCCCACCTCTGCGCCGAAGTCGTCCACTGGCAGCGGCTGCTGCGCCTCTGAGGCTTCACCCGCCAGGCCGGCGGCGATGGCGTGGGAGACGGGGTGGTCCGAACGGGCGGCCAGGCTGTGCGCGATGCGGCGCCATCGCGTCGGGGCCAGGTCGTCGGCCATCCACTGCTGGGCGAATAGGCGGGGGTGGCCGGCCGTCAGCGTGCCGGTCTTGTCCAGCGCCATGACGCGGAGCCGGCGCGCCTGCTCCAGATGCACGCCACCCTTGATGAGGATGCCGCGCCGCGCGGCGGCCGCGAGACCGCTGACGACGGTGACCGGCGTGGAGATGACGAGCGCGCAGGGGCAGGCGATGACGAGCAGCACCAGGGCCTTGTAGGCGGCCGCCAGCCATGGCCAGCCCAGCAGCAACGGCGCGCCGAGCGCGACGGCCAGGGCCAGCACGAACACGGCGGGCGTGTAGACGGACGCAAAGCGGTCGACGAAGCGCTGCGTGGGGGCGCGCTGGCTTTGCGCCGCCTCGACGGCATGGATGATGCCGGCCAGCACCGTGTCGGTGGCGCGCCGCGTGACGCGGAACTCCAGGGCGCCGCTTTGGTTGACGGTGCCGGCGAAGACCGGGTCGCCCGGTCCCTTGTCGACCGGGATGCTCTCGCCGGTGACGGGTGATTGGTCCACCGCGCTGCGGCCGGCGCTGACGGTGCCGTCGAGCGCCAAGCGCTCGCCGGGCTTCACGCGCACAGTGTCGCCGGGCGCGACCGCCTTGGCGTCCATGTGCCGCCAGCTGCCGTCGGGCTGGCGGACCTCGGCCTGTGTGGGCGAGAGCGCCAGCAGCCCCGTGATGGCCTGACGCGCGCGGGCGACGGAGGCCGCCTCGATCAGCTCGGCCAGCGAGTACAGCGCCATCACCATGGCGGCCTCGGGCCACTGGCCGATGATGAAGGCGCCGATGACGGCCACGGACATCAGCGCGTTGATGTCCAGGCGCCAGCGGGCCAGGGAAGCCAGCCCCTTGCCCAGCACGGCGAAGCCCGACAGCGCGATGGCGACGGCGGCGAGCAGTATGCCGGCGGCATGCCACACCGCGTCGTCAGGCCTGATCGCATGCAGCAACTCCGCGCCCAGCGCCACGGCTAGCGCGGCCAGCAGCCGGGTGCGCTCGCGGCGCCGGGCCATCGCAGTCGCCTCGGCCGACGGGGGCGCCGACAGGCGCTCGCTCGTGAAGCCCGCGCGGGAGACGGCGGCCGTCACGGCGTCCCACATGGGCGGCGGCACGTCGGCGGCCAGCGTGCGTGCCGCGAGGTCGAAACGCAGTGGCCCCAGCTCGGGCACGTCGGCCAGGGCGCGGCGGATCAGCGCTTCCTCGGTGGGGCAATCCATCGCCGGAATGCGCAGCAGCAGCCAGCCATCGGCCGCGGCGGGCGCGGCCATGGCCCCGGCGCCGCATGCGGCGGCCGAGCCGCAGGTCGGCCCGTGGTCATGCGTGTGAGCATGGGGCTGGTCGTGACTGTGGCTGCCTGGGGCGTGGGAATGGGGCTTCATACGTGACGGGTCGGGTGACTGGCGGCATTGGAATCCCTGGAGCAACTCCAGAGTCAAGTGCCTACACTGGCAAGCGGGATTCCCAGGAGGGCGTGATGAAGATCGGGCAGCTGGCTGCGGCGTCGGTGACGGCGGTCGACACCATCCGCTACTACGAACGCGAGGGGCTGCTGCCGGTGCCGGCGCGCACGCAGGGCGGCTTTCGCGTCTACGAACCCGCGCACCTGGCGCGCTTGCAGTTCATTCGCTACTGCCGCAGCCTGGACATGTCGCTGGACGAGGTGCGCGTGCTGCTGCGGGTGCGGGACGCGCCGGGCAGCGATTGCGGCGACGTCAACGCGCTGCTGGATGCCCACATCGGCCATGTGTCGCGCCGCATCGGCGAGCTGAAGGCGCTGGAGCGGCAATTGAAGGATCTGCGGCGCAGCTGCGCGACGGCGCAAACGGCCCAGCAGTGCGGCATCCTGACGGGCCTGGCCGCTGCGGCGCAGGAGGGCGGCGCGCCGGTGCTGGGAGCGCCGTCGCATCTGCGCAGCGTTCACGGCCGGTGACGGTGCGGGCCTGTGTTGGCCGTCGCATTGACAAACTGGGGGTGCGGCGTCCCCGAAGCGGGCGACGCCCAAAACGGGTTGATACGGGTTTTCCATGAGATCGTTTGCCCCTGTCTGCCGGGACGATGACGAGGGAGTTTGAAAGCGCTTTCATTTGCTTTCAAATGGCGGCTTGAACGGGGCAGCGGCTGCATGCCCCGGGATGTTTTGAAGCCTTCTGCAGTCGTCATGACGGTCTCCCAGAACACACGTTGGGGCCCCTGAACACCCGTCGGTCCCTTCGACGAGCGGGCAAGGAGAAGAGAGTTGAATCCTGTTTTGCGTTGCTTGCGCCTGTTTGGCGCTTGCGTTCTGTTGGCGCTCGGCCTGATCGGCATCGCGCGCGCCGCCGACTACAGCCACGGGGTCGATGTCAGCGGGACGGCTGCCACGATCTGGTTCAAGTCCAACGTGTCGACCACATGGGTCGACGTCCACTACACCGTGAACAACGGCGCGCAGCAGAACCTGCGCATGACGGCCGCGAACGGTCGTTTCGAGCAGAAGCTCACCGTGGCCAGCGGCAACGTCATTGGCTACTGGTTCACCTACAACAACGGCTCGCCGGCCTACGACTCGCCCAAGTCCAGCTACACCGTGGGTAGCAGCGCGCCGGCGCCGAGCGGCCCGGTGTGCTTCTACGCCGACATCAACTACGGCGGCGCGAGCTTCTGCGCCAGCGCCGACTCCAGCTGGGTCGGCACGACCTGGAACGACCGCATCTCGTCGGTGAAAGTCCAGGCCGGCTACCAAGCCACGCTGTTCAACGACATCAATTTCGGCGGCTCGTCGCTGGTGCTGACGGCCGATGAACCCAACCTCGTCAACCGCGGCTTCAACGATCTGACGTCCTCGTTCAAGGTCGGCGCTGCGGCGTCGGGCACCTGGAATGGCCGCACGACCTTCAACATCGTCAACCAGACGGCCGGCCGCTGGACGGACGATCAGGTCTACTGGGCCATCATTGGCCGCGACTGGTCGACGGGCAAGTTCGTGCGGGTGGATGCTTCGGGCAATCTCATCCCGATGTCGATCTCGGACAACGGCGCGCTGACGAAGAACGGCGTCACCTACACCAACTACTTCCACAAGCTCAGCGCCACCCGCTCCATCACCATTCCGGCGCTGGACTCGGCCCGCGTGATGATGTCCGTCGGCTCGCCGATGTTCATCCGCGTCGTCCTCGACGGCAACGGCAATGTCGGCTATGCCGGCGCCAACATCGAGAACCCGAGCGACCCCAACATCGACGTCTACTTCGACTTTGGTGAAATGGCCATCATCCCGCCGGGCAAGGCCAACCCCGGCATCTTCATCAACACGACCCGTGTGGACCACTTCGGCTTCCCGCTGAAGCTGCGTGTGCAAGGCCTGGGTGGCTATGACCAGAGCGTTGGCGAGGCGCTGACCGAGACGCGTGACCAGCTGTTCAGCAAGTTCGTGGCGGAGGTGCCGGCGCAGTTCAAGCCGCTGGCCCAGGGCCCGTACTCGCCGTACCGCATCATGGCGCCGGCCCATGCGACGTTCAAGCCGGGCCAGGCCAACGCCAATTACCTGCAGCCCTACATCGACGCGGTGTGGGCGCGCTATCGCAACGAAGACCTGGTCTTCTCGCTGCAGAACCTGGGCACCTTCCGCGGGCGCGTCAGTGGTGATCGCTTCGTCTTCACAGGCGGTTCGCCGGCGGGCACGTTCTACATCAACGGCAAGCCCGACACCGCCATGGTGCTGCTGGGCGCGGGCCTGCTGGCCGATGCCAGCGGCAACCCGACCAACATCGGCACGCAGCTGCAGATCCAGGCGCAAATCTGCGCCGCGCTCAACCGCCACGTGATGGAGACGCCGGCCAACTGGTACGTGCAATCGGCCCACTATCCGGCCGGCCAGGTGGGCAACTGGTTCGCCAAGTTCTGGCACGACCACAGCATCAACAAGAAGGCTTACGGCTTCGCCTATGACGACGTGGGTGACTTCAGCCCGTCGCTGCATACGTCGGCGCCGACGACCGTGACCTACACGATCGGCTGGTGATCGACTGCGGGACCTGGCGGTCCCGCCGATGAGCAAGGCCCCGCAGCGCGGGGCCTTTTTCTTTGCGCGGCGGGGTCAGCGTGGTGCGTTGATGCGCCAAGCGGGCAGTGTCCAGCCCGTCCACAACGCCAGCGCCCGCAGCGCCACGGCCGTGGCAGCCGCCGCGCTGACGGCCACCCACTGAGGCGCCTCGATCGCCAACGCCGCCACGAGCACCCAGCCGCCGACGAAGCTGCAGATCGCGTAGGGGCGGTGGTCGTGGAAGGCGGCCGGAATTTCGTTGCAGACGATGTCGCGCAGCACGCCGCCGCAGGTGGCGGTGATGACGCCCATCAGCACCGCGACGATGGCGGGTTGCCCGCTCTGCAGCGCGAGCAGCGCGCCGTTGGCGGTGAACAGCCCCAGGCCGAGTGCGTCCGGCCACTGGATGGCCCGCTCCGTCAGCGCGAGGTGGCGCCGACGCAGGAACATCATGGCGCCGAAGGACAGGCCCATCAGCGCCCACAGCCAGTCGGCGTGCTCGACCCAGAAGAACGGTCGCCTGTCCAGCAGCACGTCGCGCAGCGTGCCGCCGCCAAACGCCGACAAGCCGGCGACGACGCACAGGCCCACGACGTCGAGCTGCTTGCGCGCGCCGGCCAGCAGGCCGGACAGTGCGAACGCGACGGTGGCGGCGATCTCCACCGTGGCCTGTAGTGTGGAGAAGTTGATGACGGGCGGCTTCATGACGGTCGCATCATCGCCGCGCCGCGGGCGCTCACTTGACGGTGGTGTAGCGCGCCTCGAAATAGTCGTTGGAGCGGTGCAGCGTCTCCACGCCTTTTTTCATCGCCCAGGGCCGGATCTGGTGATGGATGGGGATGAACAGGAACTCGTCGCGGATGCGCAGCAGCGCTTCCTTGATGAGCGCGTTGCGCTTGGGCACATCGGGCTCGAACTTGATCTTCTGGATCAGCGCGTCCAGCGGCGCGTCGCTGACCTTGCCGAAGTTGAAGTTGCCGTCGGCGCCATTGGTGCGCGTGTGGCCCCAGGCCTGCATCGCGTACAGCGCGTCGTAAGTGGAGACACCCCAGCCCAGCATGTAGAAGGGCGACTCGCCGCGCTGGAAGGTCTGGCTGTGCGTTGCGAACGGCGTGGCCACGAGCCGCGTCTTCACGCCGATCTTGGCCCACATGGACACCGCCGCCTGGCAGACCTGCTCGTCGTTGACGTAGCGGTTGTTGGGGCAGTGCAGCGGCAGCTCGAAGCCTTGGCCGTAGCCGGCGTCGGCCAGCAGCTTGCGGGCCTTGTCGAGGTCGGGCTTGGCCACCTTGTCGAGCTCGGCGTCGTAGCCGTTCACGCCGGGCGGCACCATCAGCGCGGCGGGCACCGACAGGCCGCGCATGATGGTGCGCTTGATGGTCTCGCGGTCGAGGGCTAGGTTCAGCGCCTCGCGCACCCGCTTGTCCTTGAAGGGGTTCTTGCCCTTCACGCTGGCGTCGCGCAGTTCGTCGCTGCCCTGGTCCATGACGAAGAAGACGGTGCGCGTCTCGGCGCCTTCGAGCAGCTTGATGCGGCCGTCCTCCTTGAGGCGGAAGAAGTCTTGCGGCGGCAGGTCGGTCACGATGTCCACGTCGCCCGACAGCAGCGCCGCCACGCGAGTCGGCGCGCTCTTGATGGGGAGGTAGCTCAGCTCGGTGACGTTGCTGGGGTTGGTGTCCCACCACTCCTTGTTGATGACCATCTTCACCGCCTGGTCGGGCTGCCAGCTGACCAGCCGGTAAGGCCCGGTGCCGTTCGCGTTGCGCGACGCGAAGTTCTCCTCCTTGGCCTTGTAATCCTGCGTGCTGGTCGTGTTGTTCTTGGTCGACCACGCCTTGCTCATGATGGGGAAGCTGATGATGTTCTGCAGCAGCATGGGCGTGGGCGCCTCCAGCAGCAGGTCGACGGTGTAGTCGTCGATCTTCTTCACCTCCTTGATGCCGGACACATAGGTCTGCTTGGTGCCCTGCGGCTGCGTGATCCGGCCGAAGCTGAAGACGACGTCATCCGCCGTGAACGGCGAGCCGTCGTGGAACTTGACGCCACGGCGCAGCTCGAAGCGCACCTGCGTCTGCGACAGGTAAGTCCATTTGGTGGCCAGCGACGGCTCGGGCCGGTAGGTCTTGCTCAGCCGCGTCAGCCCCTCGTAGATGTGGGCGCCGATGGCGTTGGAGGTGTTGTGGTCCTGGGCGTGCGGGTCCAGCGTCAGGATGTCGTTCTGCGCAGCCCAGCGCAGCGGCGCGGCCAGGGCGGCGGTGGAGGCGCCCAGCGTCAGCGCGGCGAGCAGGGGCAGGAGTCGGAGGACAGATTTCACGCGGCTTCCTTCATCGGGATTGAGGGACGGCAGAAGCCAAAAATACTAGCGGTGGTCTCGACCGGCGCCGGCTAGGGCTTGCCCGCGACTTGCAGCGAGCAATCGCAGCCTTGGCCGGCAGCGATCCAGCGCTTCACCCACCAGCCGCGCACGCCGGTGGGTTGTGCCGTCAGCACACCGCACACATAGCGTGCACCGTCCCATTGCAGGGCGGTGCATGCACCTTGGAGGCGCCGGCTCAGCAGGATGCCCAGCGGGCAGGGTTCGGTCAGGCAGCAGACGCCGCAGCCGTTGCAGGCGGCCCCGACCGCCGGCTTGGGCGGCGCGTCGGGGTGGATCTCGATGACGCGTGTTGGCGTCACATCCGCGGCCTCAGTGGGGCAGCCTAAGCGGCTGCCGCAGAGCCGGTTTCGCCGGGCCGCCAGCAGCACGCTCTTGAGCGGGCTGGCAACGCCGGCAGGGCGTGGCTCAAGTCTTCACGCCCAGCTCGCGCAGGCGCTCGTTGAGGTAGCTGTCCGCCGTGTAGCGGTCGCTCAGAACCACGTCGTCGCGCGGGTGCAGGAACAGCGGCAGCGACACGCGGCTCTTCTTGGCGCCCTCGCCGGTCGGGTTGACGACGCGGTGCTGCGTCGACGGGTAGTAGCCCTCGGAGGCTTCCTGCAGCATGTCGCCGATGTTGATGGTCAGCGTGCCGAAGTCGCAGGGCACGTCGTGCCAGGCGTTGTCCTTGCCCAGCACCTGCAGGCCCGGCTCGTTGGCGGCGGGCAGGATGGTCAGCAGGTTGATGTCGCCGTGCGCCGCCGCGCGCAACGAGCCGGCGGGCTCCTGCCCGGTCAGCGGCGGATAGCGCAGCACGCGCAGCAGCGTCTTGGTGCTGCCCTTGATCATGTTGGACAAGGGCTCGCGGTACCTGGCGGCAATGTCTGGCGGCGTGTACTTCTCGACCCAGCCCAGCAGTTCCTCGGCGAGCGCATTGGCTTCGCGGTAGTAGGTGAGGGCGTCTTCCTTCAGCTGGGGCGGAATGCGGCCCCAGGGGTAGACGTGGAAGTACTCCTTGATGTCCTTGAGCGTGGCGCCCTTGGCCGTCTCGGAAATCTGGGTGGAGAACCAGCCGTCCTGCGTCTCCTTCGAGAAGGCATAGGCATCCTTGCCGTCGCCGTTGAAGAAGGCGAGCCAGTCGGCGTAGATCTTCTCGACGAGCGCCTGGCGGATCGGGTGGTTGGTCAGCACGCCGAAGCCGGTTTCGTGCAGGGAGCGGGTGAACTTCTCGGCCGCGTCGGGTGCGCGGTAGTCGACGACCTGGACTTGCATGGGATTTCCTTGTTGTCCCGTGGCGCAGCCATTCAATCGCGGGGCTGTCGCGGCCGCAAGTTTACGAGGGAGTCAAATTCGGCCGGACACAAGCAGTGAACTTTGTCTCACCCCCGGTCACTTGTCGGGCAAACCCGCAGTGCTAGAGTTCGCCCCCGATGGAACCCGTCTGTTACTCAGAAGGCCCGCACCGTTTCCGGGCAGGTCTTTCGAGCAGCGGAGGGGTTTCTGGTCCTTCCCGTCCCTTTGCTGTTCGCAGCGAGGTGGGTCGCAATCCGCCAATCGGTCGAGCCGTGTCGCGGAAGGTTCTTCAACCAGCCAAGGCTCTGGAAACCAGGGCATGAGGTGAGCGAAAGATGATGCAGCAATACAGGTCGAACTCCTACCTGTTCGGTGGCAATGCGCCGTATGTGGAGGAGATGTACGAGGCTTACCTCGACAACCCGGGCTCCGTGCCTGACAACTGGCGCGACTACTTCGACGCGCTGCAGCACGTGCCTGCTGTCGATGGCAGCGAGGCCCGCGATGTGGCCCACGCGCCGGTCATCGAATCTTTCGCTCAACGCGCCAAGGCCAACGCCTTCGCCAACAAGGCCTCTAGCGCCGATCTGGCCGTCGCCCGCAAGCAGGTGCACGTGCAGTCGCTGATCGCGGCCTATCGCTTCCTCGGCAACCGCTGGGCGGAGCTGGACCCTCTCAAGCGCGCCGAGCGCCCCAAGATTCCCGAACTCGACCCCGCGTTCTACGACCTGAGCGAGTCCGACATGGACATCTCGTTCAGCGCCGTGAACAGCTACTTCGGTGGCGAGACGATGACGCTGCGCCAGATCGTGCAGGCCCTGCGCGAGACCTACTGCAGCTCGATCGGCGCCGAATTCATGCACGGCTCCGACCCGGCCGAGAAGCGCTGGTGGCAGGAGCGCCTGGAGAAGGCGCGCAGCAAGCCCAGCTTCAGCGCCGAGAAGAAGAAGCAGATCCTCGATCGCCTGACGGCAGCCGAGGGTCTGGAGCGCTATCTGCACACCAAGTACGTGGGCCAGAAGCGCTTCTCGCTGGAAGGCGGCGAGAGCTTCATCGCGGCGATGGACGAAGTGATCCAGCGCGGCGGCGAGCGCGGCGTGCAGGAAATCGTCATCGGCATGGCCCACCGTGGCCGCCTGAACGTGCTGGTCAACACGCTGGGCAAGATGCCCAAGGACTTGTTCGCCGAGTTCGAGCACACGGCGGCCGAAGACCTGCCTGCCGGTGACGTGAAGTACCACCAGGGCTTCAGCTCCGACGTGTCCACGTCCGGCGGCCCGGTGCACCTGTCGCTGGCCTTCAACCCCTCGCACCTGGAAATCGTCAACCCGGTCGTCGAAGGCAGCGTGCGCGCCCGCCAGGACCGCCGCGGCGACACCGTCGGCAAGCAGGTGCTGCCGGTGCTGGTGCACGGTGACGCGGCCTTCGGTGGCCAGGGCGTCGTGCAGGAAACGCTGGCGATGGCGCAGACGCGCGGCTATCGCACGGGCGGCACGGTCCACATCGTCATCAACAACCAGATCGGCTTCACCACCCTGCCGCAGGACTCGCGCAGCACCTCGTACTGCACCGACCTGGCGAAGATGGTCGAGGCGCCGATCTTCCATGTGAACGGCGACGATCCCGAGGCCGTCG
>JACCDP010697941.1_pt1 | contig 10795 bp, 9 predicted proteins | sample 7445841 | NCBI WGS metagenome assembly JACCDP01 (sample SAMN15323441, study PRJNA562643) | freshwater metagenome | isolation source: river surface water | place: USA:Blue River Watershed | collected 2017-08-17
CCAGCGGGTCGTCCTCGACCACAACAGCCGTCTTGGCGGTGCGCGCCGCGAGGCGCTCGGCCTTGATGGCCGCGCGGTCCTACGCAGCCGACGCAGAGGGTTAGGGATCAGACGCTCAGGCGCGCCGCAACACGTCTGGCGCAAAGCGCGCGGCCGTGCGCGCCAGCTTGAGCGATGCAGCGGCTGCGACGGTGCAGCAGCGCAACAGCGCGGCTCTCTGGCGAGCGCAGGTGGCAAAACGGCTGCGTGACGGGCAGCGCAGACGCGCCTTCTTCGGCGCAGCGCCACCGTCCTCGACGGCAAGCTTCGCCACGCCCTCGGCAGCGGCAGCAGCGCCGTCCGCCATCTCGTACAGGGAGGCACCCGCGTTTTGAGCAGCAAGCAGCATCTATTTGATCGACCATCGACCACACGCTCGCGACTCCGACTCGCAGCGCTTGTATGCTTGCCGTGCAGCGCGTGGCGCTGGGTGCGCCAATGCAGGCGTAGCGCTGTGCGTGGGACCGCAGCTCGCTTCAGGGACGTGTCGCTGTCGCGCACTGTGCCTGCGCTGCTTGGCACGCACACGGCTCCGTCATGTCGCGCTGGTCATGCCTATGCGGCTCCAAAGCTTCGGAGGAAGTGCGTCGCCTGCTGTCGCTGCGCTCGTCTTAACACCCGCTGAGCCCAAGCCCACGCCTCGCAGGCAGCGTTCCGGGAGCCGCTGGCCAGCTGGAGCGCGGCCACGCTCCAGCGCTGGTTTGCGGCGCAGGGCGAGGCGTTGAAGGGCGCGCGCGTGGACGTCGGGCGCCTGCTGCGCGGCGTGACTGGTGAAGAGCTCGAGCGTATGAGCGACCGTGCTCTTGACGAGCGCGGTGTGCCCTTTCGCATGCGCGCCTACCTGCGCGAGAAGCTCTTGTCTCGCGCGGACGTGCAGCAGCCCGTGAGTGTGGAGGAGCAGGTGCGCGCGCGCGCCAGGCGCCGTCAATACGCTTCTCTCACGCGCAACCCGCCTTTCCTGCATCACAGGTAGAGTTGGCACACCGAGAAGCAAAAGAGCTGCGCAAGAGCTTTATGGAGTCGGCACCGCAGCGGCAGCCCAGCAGCGTGAGCGCCGTCCGCGACGGCGAGGCGCCCACAGCAGACGACGCGCCGCTGCTTCCCGTGCGCCCGCCGACGCCGCCCAGCAATCTGGCGATGCAGCTCACGGCCGGTCTCGCGGGCGCCATGGCGGCCACCACCACGTTCCTTGCTGTCGAGCGCAACAAGCGCGCTACGGGCGAGGCGACGACAAGCGAGACGCTGAGCACGTCGGTGGCACTGCCCTACCAGTGGGCAGCCACAACCGCCAGCCTCGGGCTTGAGTTTGTGAAGAATGCGCTTCAGATTGGCGAGAGCGTGCCCATGGTGGGCGCGTGCTTTACGCTGTGCCTGATCATAGCGCAGAGCGCCGAGCAGGCGATGGCAAACAAGGCGTCCGCTGCTGAGATTGGCTATCTGGCCACGCGCGTCGCGACCGTGCTTGCCGCCGCTGAGATTAGCACGCTGGAGCGCGTTGCGCCGAGCGTTGGCGCGCTGCAAGGCGCGCTGAAAGAGGCTGTCGAACTCATCCAGGCGTACAGCAGCCGCGGCTGGTTGCGCCGCCTGGCAAGCGCCAACGGCGACAGCGCGCGCTTTAAGGCGCTGCACTCGCGCATCAAGGACGAGATGGCAAACCTGTCATTCGACCTGCAAGTCAGCACGCCGGCCTTTAAGGACGAGACGAAAGCGCTGCGCGCGGCTGTGCTGATGGAGACGGGCCGCACCGTCGAGGAAGGCGGCCTGGCGGAGCTGCTGTCACGCCCCAATGGCGCCGATGTGCTTCGCAACACGCTGGGGCTTGACGCGCAGGTGCTAAGTTCTGAGATAGCGGATGTGCAGCGCGGTCTGGACCGGGTGCAGAAGAGCGTGGACGCGCACCTGTCGCTGTCGCTTAATAAGGAACTGAGAGGCGCCATCCAGCTGAACGTGAGCCTGACGCAGCCCAGCAAGCGCAGCGCGGGCGGCTCAACATTCCTTCAGCAGGCGGTGCTGCGCGAGGGCTTCACCGGCACGCAGCGCCGCGTGGCCGCCTTCCGCGTGATGGCGGGGCACGCGGTTGAGTGCGCGCTGGCGGTGGACAGCAAAGACAACACAGAGCTAAGCGTCAAAGCTATTGAGCGCGTGGAACAAGTGGAGGCCAGCTACGAGCCCGCAAGCAGGGCAGCCGCGCGGCGTCGGTGCTGCGGCGGCGCCGTGTGGCAGGGCTTGGTGGTGAACAGCGAGGCGGAGCTGTTCACGCAGGACGACGTGGACGTGCCGGTCACGGATACAAAGACTGCGCTCGTGACGCTCACGCTGCCCGAGGATGCGGGCCCCGCCGGCGAGGTGCTCACACTGAAGCTGCGCCTCTGGGTTTCCTTCCACCCGGCGCCCGCGCTGGGCGAAGGCTTTGAGAGCGGCAAGACGGTGCCCGTTACGCAGACGCTCTTCTTCGCAGTCTACAAGAAAGGCAGCAGCCGCTTCCAGATCCGTGACCTGGAAGACATGACCGCCAAGCACAGGGCGGGCATCGTAGCGCTGGGGGCGCCCGTGCTTGCACTTCCGCTGCTTGTGCACAGCCGCTATCTCAAGAACAGCGAGAGCCTACTCCGGAAGCAGCTCATCGGCTGGGCGGACGGCACGCACATAATCGACGTCGTCTAAGCGCGTGTAGTGTGCATAACGTGCAGCTCGTCCGCCCGCCAAAAGCCAACAGCACGCTGCGCTGTTCGTTGTATTTGTATTGTATTATTTGTTTGTCAAAGCGACGCGCCTTCCTCCCTCTGGTGGACGGCGTCCGATGCTTGCGTTCGCCGCAAGAGCTGCGCAGCGGCTTAACCTAAGTGTGGCGCAGGCAGCAGTGGACATGGACGCGCTGCACCTGCCGCCACTGCAGACGCACAGCAGCGCGGCACTGGAAGCGCTGGGCTACCTGGCGCTCGCGGCCGCAGCCTTCTGCGCGCTGCTGGGCGCGCTGCGCGTGTATTTCGACAACGGCGGCGTGCTGCCGCTCAGCACACGGTGCGTGTCTCGATGGCGGGAACAGCTGCTACTCTCGCCTGCGTACTTGCCAGGCTGCTGACGCAGCGCACACGCCACCCGCACACGCCCAGGTACTATGCCCGGCGCTGGGTGTCGCCCACGGGCGCCACAGGCGAGCGCGTGCAGAAGTGGATGCAGGTGCGCGGGCCGGCCTCTGCGCGCGCGGGCACCAACGCGCGCTGCACTGCACGCGACGAGAAACTGGCGTCCGCGTCCGCGCCCTCGCGTTACCAGCTCCATACCACTGACGCGGAGCGGTGTGCGTGCCGTCTGAGCGCAGAGCGTGTGCCTGGAGAGCGTCGGCGAGCTGCTCCCACACCCTGCCCTTCACGACGCACACGCGCTCGCGCAGGCGCGTGCAGCGCCCTCGCCGCTTCGTCAGGGGCACGCAGTTGCGCGCAGGGCGTGCGCGCGATGCCGGGATACGCTGCGGGCGCGCGGGAGCAGTATGCTTGAGTGCGCATGTGCTGGCTCTGCCTGCTGCTCGCTCGCGCCCTCGACGCGCGTCCAGCACAGCACCCCTTCGCCCCGACACCTCTGCTCGCTGGCGTGCGCACGCCTGGCGTCAATCCGCGCTGCGCCGCAAGCGCTGCACGCTTGCACGCAGAGATACCTTTTCCACAAACGCGCTCCTGCTCCTGACGTGCCGGACGCTTTCCTCCCTCCGCGCTCAGGACAAGCTCATTTTGATCGTTTTTGATCGGCGCAGCGGCACACCCGTCATGTTCCACATGGCCTTCAAGGCTGGCTACACGCACGCTGTCGTGCTTCACCTCGGCCTCGTCATGGTGTCGCCCGCGCACCAGGGCAGGCACCTGCAGCGCATGTGCATGCTCAACATGGTGTTGGCGTGCCTCACATACTACACGCTGAGCTATGCTATGACCGATATTGCGGCCAGTCCGAGCGCGACCAAGCAAGTTGGCGACCATATGCTGGACTGCTTCCCCAACTACCGACATAACTGCAGCCCTGAGGCTGGCGGCGCGCCGCAGCCGTGGCAGCTCGCCGTCGCCCGCTTCATGATGGACTATCACCGCGCAGACTTTGGGACAGGCGCAGAGGCTGTGCTGGACGAGGCGACGCTTGTTGTGCGCGGCAGCAACGCGGGCGAGGGCGGCGCGCGCGTGCTGACGCTGCACGCGGAGAAGCGACGCAGCCGCACAAGCAGGCCGAACGCCTTTGTGGAGAGCTTGCTAGGCGCCGGTCCGACGCCAGATGAGCTGCTGCACGTGGGCGTGGCCAGTCTGCCTGGCTTCGCATGGGGCGCGCTGCTGCGGTCCAGCACGCCGCTGCGTTGCTCCGTCATGGCAGCGCACCTGCTGACGCTCGTGCCAGCTCTGCTGCCCGCGGCACTGGGGCGGCCCGACGCGTGTTTGTCGCGCTTCAGGGCCTTCGCCAAGCGCACGCGCTTCACCATGCAGCTTGCTGGCGCGCCCGCCGTCGAGCCGGGCGGCGTGCTGTGGGTGTGCAACCACTACAGCTGGCTCGACTACCCTGTGCTGCAGTGCGCTAGCGACAGGCTGCTGCGCGTCGTGGCGCGTGCAGACCTGGGCGCGGAGGGGGTGTTTGGCCTGTTGGCGCAGCGCGTAATGCGCGGCCTCGATGCAGTCATCGAGTACACGCGCGGTGACAAGAACAGCGGCGCGGCAGTTCGCGCGGCGCTGCGTGACGCGCTCACCGTCAAGCGCGTGCCCGTGCTGCTTTTCCCGGAGGGCACCAGCCGCGTGGCGGGGCCACCCGGGCCATTCCGCACCGGCGGCATGCACGTCGCCTTCGAGACGGGGCGGCCCGTGCAGCCGGTAGCGCTGTGGTACAGCGAGCCGCTGGGCCTGGCGCCGGAGACGGATGCGCTGGTGGGCACGGCGCAGATGCTGCGATACCCGACACAGTGCCTCGTCAAGTTCGCGCCGCTGCTGTGGCCCAAGGACTTTGCCACCGCGGACGACTTCGCGGCCGCGGCGGAGGCGGCGGTGCGCGAGGCGTACGCGAGCATAGCCGTGGCGGATGTCGCCGCAGAGGCGGAGGCGCCTGCGGCGTGCGACAAGAAGCGGCAATGACGAGAAGCGGCACCGCCGCCCTAGGGCATGGGCATTCTTTGATACACTGTAACGCACGCTGTCTGTTTTGATCTCTTGCCCACGTTCTCCCTAGTCACCACGTCAACCAAAGACGGGTGCGACACGCACGCGACGTACTAATTTTGGCGGCAACGCCGCGCTGCTCCCTTCAGCGGGTGCTGCATGCGTGCGCGTCGCGTCACAGCCGCGCGCACCATGGCTCCGCTGCGTGCGCTGCTGCTGGGCCTGCTTGCAGTCGGCGCGCCCTGCGCGCTGGCAGGCCGACCCGCGCCTCTGTTTGTGCCAAGCCGGGCAGCGGTGCCGGCTCGCCGGCACGCACTGGCGGATGTGTCCGGCGACGCCGCCGCGGCGCGCCAGCTGCTGCTGTTCGGCATCACGCAGCGCGACAAGGCGGCGCACGACGAACACCGCGACGCGATGATCGAGGTGCGCACAGCGTGCTGCGGGGAAGCATCCTGGCCGCGCTGTGTAAGCCTGGAGACAGCGCTCTGCGACGCGCCTTGCGCCTGCTGCTTGCATGCGCCGAGCCGCACGGCGTGTGAGCTGCTTGCTTCCGGCAGAGTATGCGAGAGCAACCGCCAACCCTACGCCCGGCACCCGCGCGCTCTCCATTGCCGCGCACACGCTGACGCGCTCGCCTGGCACTCGCAGGAGGAGTTTAACCAGCTCATCAAGGCGGAGGCGCTGGCAGAGGAGGCTATCGAGGCGCGCAGCGTGCAGTCTGTGTTATCGCCTGCCCTCGCTTGTGACGTCCCCCCTTCTTCCCTCGCCAGGCCGCCGAGGAGGCGGGCGACTTCGAGGAGGCGGAGCTGCAAGAGGAGGCGCTCGAGGAGCTGGAGGAGAAGGTCGCCGAGGTTGCGGCTGCGGAGGAGAGCGAGGCAGCGCACGAGCAGGCCGCCAAGGCGGCGCTCGAGGCTGGCGACATGGAGACCGTCAAGCGCGAGCAGGCACTCGCTGCAGAGGCGCAAGCGGAGGCGGAGATGGCGGAGGAGGACCTTGCGGATGCGGTGCTGGCAGAGCAAGAGATTGCCGAGATGTCGCTGCGCGAGCGCATGGACCCGGGCGTCATGTTCGAGGCGGTCAGCGCGTACGCGCCCAAGGTGTTTGACGGCGCCACGGCGGCGGTGAGCGTGGCACGCAGCGGCGTGCGCACGCGCCTCGACACCGTGCTGGGCGACTACCCTGTGCTCGCCACGCTGCTTGAGTGGCTCTCCCTCGTCCTGCCCGTGGCTATCTTGATGACCGCATTCACGCAGCTGCGCAAGGACAGCGCAGGCGCCTTCAGCCTGCGCAGCGAGGTGCTGCTGTTCGGCCACATGTACTGGGCCGGCTACTATGCCATCCTGGCGGTAGCCACCACGCTCAGCCCCGCGGAGCCGCCGCTGACGGCCTTCGCGCGCGCGCAGCCGGAGCAGTACGTCAGCTACCAAGTGTTCCTCATGATTGCCTTCCTCGGCTACCTGGGCCTGCTTGGCGCGCACGCGGCGGTTGAGCGCAGCCCGCTGGCAGGCCTGCAATGCGCCGGCGCGTGTGTTGTGTACCTGCACAGCTACCTGACGGTGTTCCACCGCGCCATGAAGGCTGCGTTGCCGCCAGCGCACGGCGGCGCCGTCTGGTTCGCGCTTTACGCGGTCGTCTTCACCAGCATGACCTTCTTCATCAAGCGCGAGCGCAAGCTGCGTAAGGACTGATGGCGTCCGCGCGAATGGGGCGTGGCGCTGCAGCGGCGGGGTGCGCAGCTTGCAGCCATGACACGCCATGACACACGGGGTGGCTGGCGTCGCCGTGCCGCCTGCCCAGCCGGGGCGTGGCGCTTCCGAACGGCCAGAAGCACGCGACAAGCGGGCCACGGGATGAGATATACTACGTTTTCGTGCGTTGTTGTAAAAAAGTGCCTCTTCTATCACTTGAATTGTGTGCTTTATTGCTTTGTGGCTGCGGGCGCCGCAACATCTGCCCACAGTTCCAGCGGCAAATAGCCGAACTGCCGGATCTGCACGTCCGGCAGAGAGGGCGTCAGCAGCACCCCGCGGTACTCGCCGCCATAGGCCGTCGCGTGCGCGTCGCCTTCGGCGCTCGTGAACTTGATTATGACTGGGCTCGCCTTCTCTTTGGCGCTTGCCTTGGCGTCTATGCCGTGCAGCTTGCCGCGCGGCAGGCCCAGCGCCGCCACCCAGGCCTTGAGCGCTGCGACACCAGCGGCGTGCGTGGGCGCGCAGAAGGCGAGCGCGACGCCCGTGGCGCGGGCGCACAGCGATATGGTGGCGGCGCTGACAGAGAAAAATGGGGAGGTGCTGCGTCAGACGAGACACCCACAGACGAGACACCCACACCCACGAGACACCCAAAGCACTCGAGCGACGCACCGCAGGCTGGCCAGCTGCTGCGGGGCCTGCTCCGCCGTCGCGTTGGCGGGCTTGGCCGCGGGCGTTGCCGCACGCGCGCCTTTTGCGCGCTGTGTGGCTTGCCATTCCGCGTCGAAGGCGCGCAGGACCGCGTCAGCCTCGCGCGTCGGCATGACGGTGGCTTTGTCGACACCTGGCGGCAGAAAGCCGATCAGCTCGGCCGCAAGACGCGCAGCCTCTTTGTCCGCAAGCGCCTTTGCCTCGGCGGCAGCCTTGGCGCGCGCGGCAGCCTCAGCGGCGGCCTTTTCGACGGCGGCCTTTTCGCGCGCCGCCTGCTCTGCCGCAGCCTTCTCAGCCGCCCTCTTGGCGCGCAGCTCTGCCTGCTTGCGCGCCGACTCGGCTGCCTGTTCGGCGGCGATGCGCTCTGCCTCGATGCGCGCAGCCTCCGCCATGGCCGCCTTGCGTTCTCGCTCCTCAGCTTCAGCCTTGGCACGCGCCTCTGCCTCTTGCCGCGCTTTCTCTGAAGCCAGTCTTGCTTCTTCTGCGCGTCTGCGCTCCGCCTCTTGGCGCGCGAGCTCGGCTAGTCTTGCCTCCTCAGCCAGACGCGCTGCCTCCTCTGCTGCCTTGCGCGCCGTCTCTTGTCGCGCCAGCTCATCAGCAAGCCGCTCAGTCTCGATGCGCTCTGCTTCAAGGCATGCCTCCTCCTCACGCCGCGCAATCTCTGCCAATCGAGCGATCTCCGCTAACCTCGCCTCTTCTGTGCGCCGTGCCTCCTCCTCCTGGCGTGCAATCTCTGCCAGGCGAGCCACCACCGCTTGCCGCGCCTTCTCTGCGCGTCTGCGCTCCTCTTCGATGCGTGCCAGTTCCGCAAGCCGCGCAATTTCAGCGACCCTGGCCTCTTCCGCTTGGCGCGCCTCTTCTGCCATTCGCGCCTGCTCAGCCTCGATGCGCTCAGCCTCGAGTCGCGCCTCTTCTTCACGCCGCGCAATCTCCGCCAGGCGTGCTGCTTCCGCTTCTGCTGCGACGAGCTCCGTCTGTATGCGTGCCGCCTCTGCGCGCGCCTCGTCCTCAACACGCTTCAGCTCAGCAATGCGTGACAGCTCGGCCAGGCGCTCTATCTCGCGCTGCCGTGCCTCCCCCGCCATGCGCGCCTCCTCAGCGAGCTGCGCCTCCAGCGCCGCGCGTTCCGCCTGCGCCGCCGCCTGCGCTGCACGCTCACGCTCAGCCGCTTGCGCCTGCTGCGCGGCGCGCTCGGCGGCAAGCTTGGCGGAGCGCTCCTCCTTGCGCTTGTAAGCTAGTGCAGCGGCAGCAGCAGCAGCCACTCGCGCCTGCGTAGCCTGCTCCGCCAGCGCAGCTCGCTCTGCCTCCTCCTGACGAGCCGCCTCGTCGGCGCGCGCCTTCTGCAGGCGAGAAGCTTCGGCTGCCTCCGCCGCGGCACGCTCTCGCGCCTCACGCTCCGCCGCTTCTCGCAAGCGCGCCATCTCAGCCTGTCGGGCAGCCTGGCGCTTCGCCTCCAGCTCCTCGCGCCAGGCGCGCTCGGCCTCAGCCTCGGCGGCTGCGTGCTTGCGCATCTCCTCCTCCTGCGCCTGTTGCTCTGCACGCTGCCGCTCCGCGAGGTGCGCCGCCTGACGCGCGCGCGCAAGCTCCTTAAGACGGGCCACCTCTTGGGCGGCGCGTGCGGCCTCGAGCGTGTGCGTGTGGAGCTTCGCTGACGCCGCTTGTGCCTTCAACCAAAGCTCGTCCTCTGGCGGGCGTCATCGTCATCGTCAGCACTGCACACAGACAAGCTGAGCGGGGCGTTACTGCTTCGCAAGCGCAGCGCGCCTGTCAGTGTGTCTGTGTCGCCCAGGTCGCCTCTAAGAGCCATGGGCGCAGCTCCAACAGTGTTTGGTCGCGCAGCCAGCTTCGGAGCGCCGTGGCGCCGGTCAACAGTGGGCGTGACAGGAGTGGAGTACGCCGGTACCGCGCGCCCGCCGCGGTCTGCTGAGGCGGCATCCCCATCGCGCCGAGGCGGGCGAGGAGGCGGAGCCTCAGGCCGCAGCGGCGTGCTCCCCTCGGCGCCCATCTCTATGGCACGCGCTCACGCCGCCGACGCCCGGCAGGCGGCATGGCGGCAACGCGTGCACAAGGCCGTGAAGGAGGTGCTCAGACTGCAACGGCACAACCGAACGGCAGGCGTCGGGGGGCGTGCCGCTTGCGCCGCTCGCTGCGTCAGCGAGCCGCCCCCCTCCTGCCCTCCTCAAAGCTGCGTGACGCGTGCGTGACGCGCGCTTGTTACTGCAGCACACTTGACGTGAGCTTGGAGCTATTTTGCAGGCCAGGCTTTAAGCTCGTTGAGGCAACCCCTGGCTACCGCTGTTGTGCGCGGCAGTATTAGTGGGCGCCTGCGTCCTAGTGTGCGCTGCGGCGCCACTGTTGCCTCCGGCTGGGCGTGGGCGCCGTTGCACGCACACAGCGCATCGGAGGCGGCGTGGCGGACTCAGGCTGTGCAAGCTGGCTGCCCGCGCTGACAGCGACGTCATGGCTGCCTGCGCTGAAGGCGGCGGAGCAGCGCCTGCACCAAGACCCGCAGCGCTCCCGCGGCTCCCGAGCCTGCGTCTGACTGCGCCGGGCGCTGCGCTGGCAGCCAGCGCCGCTGGCGAGCAAGAGCCGCCATCACCGTCGCCCCGCGTGCTGCGCTCAAGCACCGCCTTCGAGCCTGACCCGGTGCCGCCGCCGCCGCTGCTCGACCTGAACAGCGGCGGGCTTGACCTGAACGGCGGCGGGCTGTACGGGATGTCGCTGCTCGAGCCTGCAAGCAAAACAGCCTCCAAGCCGCAGCGCAAGCGTGCGTCTTTTGCGGAGGCCCTCGAGGTGCGCAGCGCGGTCGTCCGGACGAGTGTGCACGTACACGCGTCCACTGCTGACGCCAGTGCGCAGGCGGTCTCTCTTTATTCGTCAGACTCGCCCAAGCACGCAGCCAAGCAGCCAACTGCGGCGGACGTCTTTGCCGCTGACCGCGAGGACGCGGATCAGCAGCAACGCGCTGCTGCAGAGGCACAATAACAAAAGGGCTGCACGCACTCTGAAGGGACACGGCGTCACAGTGACTGATATGGCGCGAGCAACCGAGAACCAACCACCGCTGACGCCTCGTCGTGCTGGCGCGCGATATGCGTAGCCGCTGTTTTTATGATAGAGTCGTTCCCTCCAACCACCGCTGACGGCTGGACGTGTTGCTACGGAGCAGGTGTAGGTGCATCTCGTGCCGTTGTATGCATGACCGCGCCGCGCTTCACGTTTTCATGA
>JACCDP010198418.1_pt1 | contig 10792 bp, 10 predicted proteins | sample 7445841 | NCBI WGS metagenome assembly JACCDP01 (sample SAMN15323441, study PRJNA562643) | freshwater metagenome | isolation source: river surface water | place: USA:Blue River Watershed | collected 2017-08-17
CACATTCATAGCAAAGAGTTATCTCGATTTGTAAGTTAAACAAAGGACATAACCATTTAAATGGAGTCGTTGTTTACTAGGATCTATGAAAACAGTGAGTGGGGAGACAACAAATCTGCAAAGTATCGCGGGTCGTCAGGAGGAGGAAGTAGTGTAGAGACAAATGAAGCCTACACTCAACGCATTCGCGAATTGATATTAGAGTACAATATAAAGTCGGTAGTGGATTTAGGATGCGGAGATTGGCAGTCTTCTCATTTGATTTATAAAGACCTACCAAATATAGTTTATACTGGATATGATTGTTATAAACCAATGATTGAGGCAAATCAAGAACAATTTGCGGAGAGTCACCCACAATGTGAGTTTGTTCATCTTGATATCTTTAACGATCGTCAACAGATTAAAGATGCTGAGTTGTATATTCTTAAGGATATTCTTCAGCATTGGACGTGTGCTGAGATCCAAACTTTCTTAGATTGGATGACCACAAAGCCATTTCGTTGCGTCATTGTATGCAATTGTAGCGGCCAGAGCTATGATTACCAAGACGAACCTCTTCGTAGTCGTCCTCTGAGTGTAAAGTATTATCCTCTGAAACGATATCCTCTGACCAAATGGTTTGAATATGGTACAAAAGAAGTATCTGGATGGACTAAAGAACACACTCCTCAAGAATTAATAGATGAAATACATCAGAACCAAACAAATTGAAAATTTTCTTATTCGACGATAAGAAAGAAAAAGATATTCAATACGCAAAATGGTAGTCGCCTTATCTCCAATAGAAGAACAAGATTTGTTTCAAGAGACGTTGAATCGTCAAGTGAGTGTCCTGTACAGTTCTCTTCAAAGTGACAATGTAAAAGGACTGGAAGAGATGCTTCAACAATGGTATACTCATTACCTTACCAAATACGACGATTTAGAGACATCCCTAGAACTCGAACGGATCGTTCGTCAGATGTTTTTGTTCGGTGCTAATTTTGCTAGCGTGAAATGTATAGAATATCTTCATACCTGTTATCCTCGTTGTGAAGATGATCTAAATACAGCCCTATTCTTGGTCTGCAACTTAGCCATTACGCGTAAAGATGGACAACCCGTATATTATTCTGCTTTGGAATTGTTCAGCACTCGGGTTGGGCAACGCAAAAAAGAACAGCAATACAACCTTATTCAATGGTTAGTAGCTCAAGGAGCCAATTTGTATTACGAATCTCATCTCGAAGAAGACGACGATATTCCTGTTGAACAGAGAAAGTATTTTTCGAATATCGTTCAAACCTTGTTATGGTATAGCAATACTGATCTCTTGAATCGCCTTTGTTTTGACGGACTCGAGATCAGTGAAGAAGACATCGCCTTTTTGTCGGGGATGCTCGATTCGCAAGAACAGTTTCCGTTTATTGAAGAGAATTTTGTCTGTATTAATAAATTTATTACCTCTAAGCAACGCTATCGCTTGTTATTAGAAATGGCGTCTCGAGGAGAATACTTTTTGATGAAGACATTTTACTTGTTTTTAGAAGACAGTTACAAGACTCCAGAGTTGTATGTTGAACTCTTTCATCGATGTCCGTCGTATATTACTAGACAGTGGATCGTAGAAACCGTCGGTATTGATCATCATACGTTTAATGGATGGCTTCGAGTCTATGATTCTAAAATGTCAGCATCCAAAAAGCGTAAAATAAATTTTTTGTATGAGATGTATCAAAAAGAAGCAAAATGGCAATGAAATATTTTCCAATGGATCTGGCCTATGACGACAAAGCAAAGGGTAAATATATTCAGACTAATAGTGTCTTTCCATTTGCAGCGTACTGGCGTAACAATCCATTAAGCGACAAGAGTATCATTCGTCCGAATGTAGCCGGATACTATCCTCAGCCTAGCTACAAGAGTGTAAAAACTATTAAGCACGATGAAGATTGGGAGTTTTCATACTACACTGTATGTTCAAGTATTGTACCTGACTCACCACATTATCAAAAGACTAAAGAAATTATAATGTTTCGATAGGAAGAACCTAGGTTCTTCCTTACGTCCTACGGACGGTCACCCTTCAGGTGCCATCTCCTTTATATTTTTTTTAGTAACCTATTTTCTTTACAGGGTAAAGAAAACTACAAATATTAGACTTCGTCATAAAATAAATGAATGACGTCAACTGTTTTAGTTGGCTTATGATCGATCCAATATCGAATGGTTTCAAAGAGCAGATCCACTCTCTGTTTCCATTCTTTTTTCTTGGACTTGGCTACCGCCATCACACCTTGATTATTGTTTCTCCAACAAGTAGTCACTTTAGTATTGTCTCGTTTGATATACTCGTCAGGATTAAAACGCAAGAAGAGAAGAGGACGATGACCAATATCACGAGAAATTTCCATCAATCTCTTGTTTTCACAACTACAGTCATAGCGTTCGTGCTGATTTTCATCGACTTCTATGACCAATACATACTCGCCTAGATCCAACAAGAGATCTGGACGACGAGTCGAGCATCCGTCAGTGACGCGTTTATCGTGTACCCAATCAAACTTTGGAAACTCAAGCTTAACCAAATCAGCCACGCACTTTTCTTTGGTTTTGTAGTTCTTAGAGACTTGAATGTCAGGACACAAATGAAGACAACAACGTAAGCAATACCCGTTATATTTTTTATTAGACACAAAGGTATCACACATTGGTGCTTTGCATCGTGAAGACTTAACATTAATCATACCATCTAGTTTGTGATCATCACAATATAATGCTGTCTTGTTTCCTTTATAATTGTACGCTGGAAACTTATAGCAATTAGGATCCAAACATCGAGTAGATACAACATTGATCATATCTTTTGATTTATGAGTTCGACAAAAGATAGGTACTTTTTCTCCTTTAAGATTGTAATAAGCGTTTCTTTCGCAATTAGGATGAGTACAATGCTTTCTGCGAATCTCAATCATTTCTGATGAAGCGTGATCTTTACAAAATCGTACGGACTGTTCTCCTTTTAAATTATAAGCAGCTATTGTGTCGCATCCTGGGTGCTCGCAACACTTGCTCACAACATTTACCATATCTGGAGGGGCGTGACTAGCGCAAAAAATAGGTTTTTTAATACCTGGCTTGTTATAACAAGGGTGTTTAGTACAGTCTTTTGCTTGACATTTTGCTGATATAACGTCAACCATTTCAGGCATCTTGTGTTCTTGACAAAATCGACCTTTCTTTTCACCTTTGAAGTTAAAGATAGGTATAGTATCGCACCTTTCGCAAGTTTTCTTGGTCACATCGATCATTTCAGTAGTTTTATGTTTTTTACAAAACTTAGGAGTCTTTTGACCCTTTATGTTATAATTAGGTCGAATGGTACAATTATCAGCTTCACATACCTTATGACAAACGTCGACCATTTCTGGAGTTTTATGAGTTTTACAATATCGAGGACTCCTTTGTCCTTTAAGATTGTAAGTACATAATCTATCACAACCAGAAGCTTCGCATAATTTTTTTCCTGATTTTTTAGGCTTAGAAGTAGCTTGAGTGCTTCGTGGCTTTCTAGGGAGAGTTTGTTTTCTGACCATCTTGTTTGGACATTTGGTTTGTGCAAAAAATTCAATTATGTGCAAAAAGCAGAGGATTACGTACAGGATCGTTTGATGGTCTTTACACGTGTAAAGACATATACAAAATAATACATTATAGTTTGAATTGTGAAGTATCCTCAAATTGTTTACGATTTTGAATGAGAATATCAATGAATTGATAAAAAATACGTTGCATATCAGGACCCCTTGATGACATTATAATGCTCCCACTGGAAAATGCTAAGAACGTATGGTACCTTTCCTTCCTGGTTTCCTTCTTTCGTTCTTTTTCATTGAGAAGGTCGCAATAAAAATGATAGGGTACCTTAGCCCTAGTAAGTTGTCCATTGGAGGGATGATATTGAATTTGTTCTAGCTCAATATCTGTTGATTGTTGTGCAGGAGCCTTGATATTTACTTCGGTATTAATTGAGCCTTCAAAGATACTACAAAACTCTGTATGTTGATTAATAAAAGTATCTAGACGATTACGACAGATAGGAAATCCGATATTAAAGTCCATATTCTGCATTACGGTATTGAAGGTAGCTTTAATAGGCAAATCAGTACGAGAGGTGCGTTGAAGAGTATCATCTTCGACCATATAGAAGGATTCCATACCAGTATAGTCTTGAATTTGAATTAAATTTTGATAAAGAGCTACGATGGCTTGTTCATAGTGTGCGTTTTCTTTGCATCCAGTGATTTGGAACTTTCCATTGGCGGAGACTTTAATATTAACCATCTTGTTATTATGAAGGGCCATCACGACAGTAACCGAATGCAAGAAATAAGTATTATTCTTACGACTCTAGGATTTCAATACAGTGCCTCGGAAGTCACGTCGACGTTGAACCATAATGACACTTCCAAAAGGAAGACGGTGTACGGGTGTCTCAATGACAATACGCTTTTTGCGTCCTCGACGTTTCTCTTGAGGAGTAAAGTCGACGATAGGAACATAGGCGTAGAAAACGTCAAGGTGAACCCGGAGATTGGTGACTGCAATGACGGTCTTGGTACTGACCCCGAGTTCTTCAAAAGAGCGAATACGTCCATCTGGAGTCAGAATCTTTTTGTCGGGTTTGATTCCAGACTTAGATCTTGTCTTGGCGGGCATAATAAAAGCATCTTTAAAAGAAGGTTCGGGGGAGTTCATTGAGACGGTAGCAGTAGACATCCTCTATCTTTAAGCGTCTTTTTATTTTATCTTTTCAGTTCTTTAAATATCAATTATCGCAAAATTGGAGTGTCTTTGCAAACGATAGCTTTATTCTCTATTCAAGTAATCGAAAAGAAGAATAGCAAAACAGACTAGAAACATACTTGAGACGACTCGTTTAAACATAGAGAAAATGAAAGATTTTGAGAAGGTTTGCTACTCATCTACACATTTCTTATATTTGTGTTGAATTTTTATGTGATAGGAAGAAAATCATGTCGAAAAAAGACAGAATGAAGGTGTGTTGTTCAAAATGCTTATTTTCTTCTCTTTTAAAGAAGGAATGCAAGTACAAAAAGTCTGCACATTTTTGATTTATCTTGTGTCCTGACTCTCTGCATAGAGAGTCAATCCTTCGTACGGGGAGAATTGTTTTGTAAAATGAGTAGTGTTTTTCTTTATTCGAAGTCAATCGAGAAGACGGCTTGAAGTTGAGAGAGAGGGTTTGAAGGGATAGGGAAACGATACCCATCGAAATAGGTAAAAGGATTGGTAGTGCTAAAATTGAGGACGTCTCCGTTAGGCAAGAAGATACTCAAGTGAAGAGTATCATTAGCACGAAAACTGACGGTTTGGGCCATTGCTGCATAAGAGAGTGTCAAGAAGGAAATACCTTGCAAGAAGGTAATGGGGACTTTGAAGAGTGCACGATCGGCTGCAGGACTGTTATTAATAATGGGATTGTTATAAGTGATACCTTTTTCAGAGTATAATGCGACATACAAGTGAGAATAATTCTGAATAGTACCTCCGTAAGATCCGATAATGGGTAAGTTGGGGACGATCAAGTTGATCAAATTGAGAGTGGCGCAAGTGGGATTGTTAAAGACTTCAGTACCAAAGAATTTCAGATTTTTGACATTGTCGTAGCTATAACGTTGTAATTCGATGGTTTCGCCAAGAGGAATGAGAGCATTGAAGACTCCTTGTACTACTGCACGCTTAGTAGTTCCATTGTAGGAGATGATACGTTTCCATTGATAAGAATTAGGAGGAGAAGCACCTGGAATAAAGACATAGTTATTGACATAATAATCGTTAATAAGACTTGCTGTAAGAGGAAGATAAATTTCGTTTAAAGAAGCGGAAGCAGCACTAGTTCCTCCTCTCAAGATAGGTTGTTCGAAACGAATGGTGTAAGGAGTAATGGCGGGAGGTGCAACTGAGAATCCAGGATTAACAGTTGCAAATTGAGTCGAAGCGTCATACCCAATAATGAGACGAAACTCTCCATTAATTTCAAGGTAGCTTCCTCTATAAAAGTTACTGATACCGCTGGCTAAAACGTTAAGTGCAATTTGAGTAAAGGTAGAGAGTCCGTTCGTCAAACTGGCTTCGTAAGGGAAGGCAAGAATGACTGGATCGACGGAAGATTGTGGTGTATTGGGAGGTGGATTACCGTTCATTGCAATGACAAAGTCTCCGACCGAAGGATAACTGATACGGTCTCGAAAACTACTATTGATATCAATAAATTTCTTCACCATTTGTTATAGTATAGCAAATTTTAAATTAATTAAATTATTCGTTCTTGAAGAAGCGTAATGAGTTCAGAATTTAGTTTTTGGTAATCGATGTCAAAGACAACAATCAAATCTCCAATTTTGCCGTTTGCGTTGCTCATTCCGTGTCCTTTGAGATGATATTCTTTTCTTGGATCGATGGGGCACCATTCGCTGAATGGAAGAAGGATGTCTTCGTCAAAACAGCCAATCACACGATTATTTCCGACAAGAGAGTCAAAAAGAGATAATTTGATATGATGGACGAGGTGATGTTCTCGTCGAGTGAAGAGAGGATGAGTTTTAGTTTGGACTTGAATGATGAGATCTCCCGGTTGTTCTCCGGTTCGTTTGGGTTGGGCTCCAAGTTCTCGGAAGACTTGTTGGAAGTCAAGAGGGGCTCGAGGAGGAACAACGACTTGAAGAGAGTGACGTTGTTTCATCGAACCAATCGAATGATCTCGACAAGTTGAACATCCTTTTGCAAAAACACCCGTTCCCATACATTTGTCGCAGGGTACTTGAACGACCTGTTGAAAGGGTCCTAGTGCTTGCATTCGAGCGATTTGACCGGATCCTTTGCATCGATCGCAGTCTAATGTACAGCCGCATCGTTTTTCGACGGTCACGTTGAGTTCGATAGTGGTTCCTCGAATGGCTTCTTCAAGTTCGATTTCAATCGTGACGATTTTGGGAGGTAATTGGCGAGTTTGCTGTTCAGGATGACGAAACATTCCTCCAAAGAGATCAAAAGGGTTAAATCCTCCCGGAAACCCTCCAGGTTGCGGACCATCTTCTGTTCTCCCAGTAAGGTCGTATAGGCGTCTTTTCTCATCGTCGGACAGAATAGTATGAGCTTGTGTGATATCTTTAAATTTATTCTCATCTCCGCCTCGATCGGGGTGATGCTGAAGAGCAAGTTTGCGATATGCTTTTTTAATCTCGTCTTTCGTCGCGGAACGATCTACTCCAAGAACTTCGTATGGATTCATCTTTTAAGATATAGAGTGTCTTTAAGCTTCTACTCCTTGATTTGAAGTTGACGCAAGAGTTCATTCAAGATGACAAGATGTTGCTGAACACGGACATCAAGAGGTTGAATATTGTCTTGCCCACTGGTTTCGACGAGAGTATAGTGAATTCCTTGTTCGTTACAAAACATACGAAACGTCCCATTTTCGTCGGGCCAATCGGTGGTAATAAATTGGTATTCGGGAATGGCAATGATCTGATTGACAGCGTGTAGTAGAGGAAGAGTCATTTGTTTGGATTCATCTGTATGTCCTGGATAAATTCCAGATCCCATACTATTTGGATTTAATTGATGGAAGTCATATCCTTCGTGAAGATCAATCACCCAATCAGATTGAAGTGCAAGGTCTTGAATTTGTCTAGAGAGACGAGTTCGTGATTCTTCTCCTCGATGAGCATAGCTTCGATTAAGGTCAATCTTTCCTAATAGGCCAAACGACATCAATTCTGCGGGTAAAAATCTCAAATTCGCCAGAAGACCCCATTTATTTGCATTTGGGATGATGACAACTCGTCCTTTCCTCGGTGGTTGGCGACAAAGCGAACGATGAAGATGAATAGCAGCTACAGCACCCGCTGGTTCATTTCCGTGGGTTCCTCCGACGACTAGGACGCAAGGCCCGTGGACACCACTATCGTGAACATATAGTTCTGGAGATTGCGTGCGATAGAGAAATATCGAGAATACAATCAAACATATAATAACAATTAGAAGGGTCCGCCTCATCTTTAATAGGGATACGCAAAATTGATTTTTTTTGAGATCGACGATAGAGAAACAAACGTATTTTACAATTATATAAATACAACATTATGCAACTATCTTTTGATATTGAACTCATTCAATCAGAACAATGGTCTTCGGTCCGCTCACGGATTCAAAAAATCTTGTGTTCCTCTGTTATTCAAGGTTCTTCCTGTTCTACGCCAAATTGTACTAAGATTCATTATATGCACCAATTTAAAAAGAACGATTTGTGTCAATATGGAATGACTTGTACCGTTCAAGGTTGTCCGTTTGGACATAAGGTAAGTGATTTATATGATATGTGGGTGGATATAGATGATCTTGACACTGACGAATATGATCGCTTATCGAATATAGAGAAAGGAGTACATTCTGGACTTTTCCATTACAAAGATCTTCTCTTGATCGATCAAGCTCGTAGGCTTCGCGCCTCGAGTCCCCAGTTATCACACTTTTCTGATATTATTTCTAGATTTGATTTGTCTGAAACTCCTCGTGTCTCTTGTGAGACACCTGTCTTTGACCAAGTATCGATCTCGACTCCCCGATTTTGTTTTGATGGGCTTATTCCAAGTTCAATGAAAGCTGTAGATCAACAACTTGATTTGAAACTTTACCATCTCGAACAAGTCGACAATGAATCATCTGAAATCGAGCACGCTCGTCGTGGATTGATTGTAGAAGGAGATCAACTCTTAGTAAAAACCTTTCCGTTTGTTCGTGAACTCACTATAGGACACGAGCAATATGAGAATTGGGTTCAAGAGTTCCTTCCCGCCACAATGATCTTCAAGAGCTACGAGGGTTCCCTAATCCGATTATGGAATCGTCCAGGTGAATTAGACTGGAGAATTAGTACAGTACGCAAAATTGATGCTAAAATGTCTCGATGGAATGCAGGACTTTCGTTTGCCGATCGTTTTATCGAATCGTTAGAGCTTCAAACCAAGAAAACCTTTTCTGATTTTTGCAATGGACTCAATCCAGAGCATATCTATACATTCTGGCTAACTACCGACGTTCAAACCAAATCCATTTGTGACCAAAAGGCTCAACATTTGTATTCATTGGGTAGCTTCGATCGTTCGTCTGAATTCGAATACAATTTTTGTTCGTTCCGAGGAGTGCCTTATCCTCCTCGTATCGAAAAACCCATAATTAACCCCGCTGACCTTGCCCTTGCCCTTAGCGATCCTCATAATGCCGAGCTCCAGAATTTAGAGATTCAGGGGTATACCATTTTGTCGTTGACCGGAAAGATGATCAAAGTTAGTAGCGACGCGTATCAAAAACAATATGCTATACGCGGTCGTAAAGTGTCCAACAAGTTCGTTAAATATATTGAACTGTATGGACAAGACTCTCGTTTGTCATTTCATCAGTTGTACCCTCAAGACATTAGTCGTTTTGAAGTACTCGATCGACAAATGAACAAACTCATCAAGATTTTTAATGATCTCTATCATATGACAAAACGCCACGAATCACTTCCCACATTACAACCTCACGTAAATAAAGTATTCCGAAAATTGTTTGTGAACTTTACTACACAAAAGTTTGAATTTCAAAAGTCGATGAACAAAGGCATAGTTCAAACTAAGTTGTGCCGCAAAATCCAAGAAGATATGGAGTTCGGTCTTGACGTATTACGTGCTCTCGATAAACATATTGAATCAATGTTACCTGTTCCTAACAAGCCAGAGCCAGTCAAGATTGCCGATGATTTCCATCGTCTTCCGCTCAATCGCAAACAGTTTGGATATAAGAAACATTATAGTGTTCCGATTCCCTCCCCTACATTGTCTCCTTCAACCTCTCCCATTCCTTCTCCTATCATAAATGATCCGCAAAGCGCATCTCCTCTTGAAATGCCTGTAAAGCCTACAACTATTCGTTTTGGTTCCTTTAAGCCGATCAAGATTACTCTTTAAGAAGAATAAAAGCTGAGAAGCTACCTCAGAACACAAAAAAGCCGCCACGATGGCGCCTCTAAGCTAGCCGCCACATAGGTGACGACTAAAACAAACGTATTTTTTTATTCCTTTCTAATGGAAATGAATAGTGCAGTAGTGCAAGAATTGCTCAAATTCGATCCTCATAAGCCAATGGCTTCAGCTCAAATACAGATACTAGCTACAGTAGCGGTATTGGTATTGAGCACATTGACCTTTACAGCAATATTACGCGTAATGATGCCAAAGTCATTTTCTGATCAAATGGAAGAAGATAAAGAAGCCGAATACGATGCCTTAAAACGAAAAGGAGTCTCAATGAGTAATTTGTTTTTTGGAGAGATCCTCAATGGATCCATTCACGCTCCAATTGCCGAAGAACTATTTTTTCGTTTTTTTCTCTTTAAATTAGTCTTTGTTCGAATTTTCAAGATGAATCCTCATAGCGCTAACTTTTTGCAGGCAGCCATCTTTGGAGCACTTCATTTGTCAAACACAGTCTATAGCGATCAAGGAAAAGGAATGAGTGCGGCTCAATCTATTAGTTCGGGTATTACAGGATTAATTTGCGGATATAGTTATTATTATACCAATAGTATTCTTCCTGCCATTTTTGCCCATATGATTAACAATCTGATTGCGAGCTATGATCAACTTCGTTCGTATCAGTCGTTTCTGCATTCGTAACCAATAAACGACGTTGTTCTTGAAAATTGGCTTGATCGATAGGCGAGAGGTGTTCATAAAAGAGACTA
>JACCDP010460687.1_pt1 | contig 10788 bp, 18 predicted proteins | sample 7445841 | NCBI WGS metagenome assembly JACCDP01 (sample SAMN15323441, study PRJNA562643) | freshwater metagenome | isolation source: river surface water | place: USA:Blue River Watershed | collected 2017-08-17
GTAGGCAGGGTAATAGTCAAAATTGTTCAAGACTGTCTGACGCTGTGCCGCTTCTGCGCGAGCCTTCAGAGCGTCTGCGTCCTCGCCAATCTGCATACCATAGAGTTCATCCAGCACAACCGTGGCTTGCGGTGCAGCAAGAGCCGCCCGTAATTGATCCATATTCGTAGCATTGGACACGTTAGAGAACATAGCCTCTGCCTGTTGTGCGGTCAGAGCGCCTGAACCTTTGGCGATGTCAATGGCGTTCTTGACGCGCTGTGCGTTGAGCGTGTCTTGGCCGAGTTCGTACTTGAACTCACCCGTAACTGGGTCAAACACAGAGATACCAGCCTGTTGCGTGACAGGGTTTACAAACTGCGCGGCCATGTTGCCGATCATGCTGACGTTAGGCGTGTCTGCGCCAACTGCGTAGATGTCTTGCGTAGCGCGGCGACCACCAAACGGATCAGCCTGAAGCGCGGCAGTTACGATCTCGGTAAAGTTTGCCGGAGCAGCGGCCAGAGTCTGAGCGTCTACGCCACGCGCACCACCGATCAGGTAGTCGTCCACAACGCCTTGCACAAGCGTAGGATCGTCCTGTAAGCGGCTCATCCAGTACTGGTAGCCCTCTTGTTCAGGATCGCGGCCAAAGGTCTGACGGTACTCGCTCGTCAGGACTTGCGTATCGTAGTTCTGACCTTCTAGCGACTTGTTCAACTCAGCGATGATCTGCTCTTGGGTCTTGCGTCCGGCGGCTAACTCTGCCAGGTAATACTGCATCCCGCCGTCATCCGGTAGGCGACCCAGTTGCGCCTTGTAAGCGCCAGTCAGAAAGTCTGCGTAGTCCATCAATAACTCCTTACCGCTTGGATACCTGCGGCTGTTGCATCAATCGTTGTCTGTGCGGCCAGTTCCTGTCGCTTGAGTTCGATCTCGGCGGCGGCTTTCTGTTGTGCGAGTGCAATATCAGCCATCGCCTTCTCGCGCTTGACCTGAATATCTGCCTCTGCTTTAGCCATCATTGCCTCGATCTGAGCCTGTGTCTGAGCCACGATTGCCTGAGTCATAGGATCGGGTTGCTGTTGTTGTGGCGGCGGGTTGGAGAGCGCTTGATCAATCTCTGGCGTGATCTCGCGGAAGAACTCGGTGGAGTCCTTAAAGCCAGCAGACTCAATGAGTTTGCCTAGAGTGCCACGGTACTGACCCACGGACACCAGCGGGTTGGCGGGGCCATATTGCTGGATGATGCGCTCTTGCTTGTCCAGAATCATGGCAATCATCGCCATCTGTTGCTCTTTGGTTCCGGTTCCTAGTCCGACATTGATGGACAGGTCGTACTCGTTAGACCACTCTCGCGGGTCTACAGCAACGAACTTGCCACGCAGACGGATGATCCGCTCTTTGTCCTGATACTTGCAGACGAGGTGCAGGATGTTGCGGAACAGGTCTTTAATGCCTGTCTCGGCAAAGATACGGGCGATCAGTTCAATTCGTGCCGCACCTGCGTTCTGAACCATAGCCACGGCTGTCGCAGTCGTGTTTTGCAGAATGTTGGGGTCTAAGCCCTGAGAAGCCTGTGTAACGCCTGTGCGCTTCGCCTGAACCTGATCCATGTAGTCCAGCATCGGGAAGGCTTGACCAGCCACCAGCGGAACCGCAAGGGGCTGTACTGCGTTGGGGTTCTTAACCCGAACCACGCCACCAGGAGTAACGGTCAACATATCGTCTAGGTTTACCTGCCCGTCCACAACCATCATTCGGCTGTTATTGGAGAGGTACAGGTTGTCCAGAATCTGACGGGTGATCGTGGTCTTAATCAGTTGCAGGTCGGTTACACGGTCAGCAAGGCTGTGGCCGTAGAACTTGTGAGGCATCGGGATCGGACAGATGGAGCAGAACGGAACATAGTCTGCTTCCTCGTTCTCTAGGATCTCATGCCCTGCGTAGACGATGCGGCGCAACTCAGCGATTCCGTCACCGTCAAAGTCCACCTTCATATAAGCCTCATAGACCTCGATCTCTTGCATGGACGGGTCAAGGCTAGGGTCGTCAGGCTGCTCGCCGTTGGAGAAGCGAGCCACGCGCTCTGTCGTGTACTCCAAGTCGTTATAGGTCGGAAGGTCAGCGATCACATCCTTATTGAAGCCCATAGCCACCAGTTCGGAACGGGTAGCCAGTCGGCGGTGAGCGCAGAACGGGCTTTCGGCTAGGAGGCGTGTTTTCTTGCTGACAATGAATTCTTCGGGCGCTAGGTTCTCAATGACCACGCGACCCTTCTTGTCGATCTTCTTGACCTTGACGTTGTAGGCGTACACCGGAACCATAGGTGCGGGTTCCATTTGGTCTGCCATAGCCACGGCTTGTCCTGGCAGGAAAGCGGGAGCAGGGGCCGGAACCTCACCGATCTGGATTTCCTCTTGGCTGACGATCTCGTACTGGCCGTCAGACAGAAGCATAGTCAGTTCGTCTGTAGAAAGGTTCTCGTAGGACTCGGTGTTGACATCTGTCATGTCCTCCCACCAAACCTTGATAATGCCGTTCTTGTAGGTCAGCGCGTCCTTGAACCAGTCATGGAATATCGTAACGCCAGGGTTCTCGTTCATTAGCACCCAGTTACAGTATTCCGTGGCTTGCTTTGCCTTTTCCTCGTCGCCTGGGCCTTTTGGCTCAAAGCGCACAACGTCATCGGACTGCGTGAAGATCCGGAGTAGTTGAGGGAGAGCGCCATCAATAGCCTCTGCCACCTCGCCTGTGACGATCTGTGAGCGCCCCTCTACCTCGTTCCCGTACGGGTCACGGTTATAAGCCTTGATCGCTTGGCGGCGCTGCTCTGTAGTTTCGGTGTCCAGATAGCCAAGAGCGTTGTCGATCTCGTTATCTAACATTCCCTTTAGTTGAATCTCGTCCATTTATGTACCTATACGATCCATTTGGTTGATACGTTTACGGGCTTGCCCCAGTCGCTAGTAGTGTTGAGACCTACCGCAAGATACCTGAAAGCATCGCTAGCGTGTGAACTCCAATCGTGCAACGGCTTGTCGTAAAAGACGTTCCGCTTCTCGTCATACTCTCGACGGTAGTTCTTTAGCGCGTCGAGTCCTTGTTTCGTCCTTGGGTGAAACCAGCAAAACGGGAGGAGTCTTCGAACTGCTTGAATCCCATCATCGACAGATATGCGCGGACAAACTTGAATGTTGAGTCCCAAATCCTGTAAAGCCTCTTTTCGACTCTTACCTGTTCCCAGTTCTCTAACTTCGACATCGTGGGGGAGGATGTGTTCTGCTTGCGCGTATCCGTTTTCTTTGATCCATCTGACATAGTTGTCCAGTCCTACTCCGTGGTTCTCGTAGAAGTTCACCAGACGCTTTTCTTGACCAGCAACCTGGCAAACCCAGATCGCCGTAGAATCGCCCACACCCAAGTCCCAAGCGGTGTAAGTCTTACACAGACTATCTTCGGGGAACTCTTGGAAGCGGTTGGCAGGAAGTGTTTGGATGATCCCTGCGTAGTACGCTCCCTCAACGGGGGCATCGAAGGAACATTCAAACTCTTGCTTATACTTGCTCTCACCCATTTCCAGACGGGCCGCGTCGAGTTCCTCCTGGCGTAGTAAGCCAGTCTCGCTTGCTTTGAACTCGAGTAACTTCCACCCTGGCTCACGATCTGCACGATCTCGGAAATCTTTGAAGTGGTTAGCACCCTTTGGCGTTCCTAGAAATAGCGCCCACGTTGGCGACTCAGGACTGTGCCGGTCGGCCAATGCAGGTCGTATGATCTCATTCCATATCTTTGGGTTCTGATCGGCAATCTCGTCAATCACGATGCCGTCGAAGTACTGCCCCCGGAGCGTCTCTGCGTTGTCTGATCCGTAGAGTTGGATTCGCCTTCCGAAGAAGTCAACCCGCAACTCCGAGATGTTGACAGTAGGGTTAAGTGGCCGCGTGAAGTCACAGAGCATATCCCACGCCACTCGCTTTGCTTGACCGTAGGTGCTGGCGATGTAGCCGAATCGTGGGTTTGGTCTTTCGCAGTTGAGCGCAGAGTGAATAAGTTGATTGATCGCAGCCACAGTCTTACCCATGCGTCGGTGAGCGACCACCACCACAAACCTGTTCTCTGCCACGGCGGTATGAATCTGCCGCTGTTGTGGCCTTGGCTTGTATCCTGTCTCAACTACTTGCTCTGTCATATACCCGTGACCACCTTGATGGTCAGAGGGCCGTTGTCTGCGCCTGTATGCTCAGTCCGTGAGAGTTTAGGAATGTGGTACTCCGCTAACTTCTGCATGATGTCCAACGCCTTATCCGGCTGAGGCTTCACCCCTAACTCTGAGTCACCGTAAGCGACCAGTTGCAGCCACTCGTCCATCTTCTCTGAGTTGCGCTCTAGTAGGTTAGCAATGGCCTCACGGACAATAGCCGTGGACTTGTTAGGCGTACCCTTTGGCCTTCCTGGGCCTGGTGCGCCTTCTCCGATTTTTAGCGTTTCTTTAACGTCTTCCATGTCCGAATCCTTTAAGGTTGTTCGGTTAAGTGTGTTGCTAGTTTACAACATTATTGCTTATTTTTCTTTCGGCTTGTAGCGGTCTTTGAGCCTTTGGCCGAGGGCTTTGAGTTCCCTGAGATCTTCTTGGTTCTTGGGGATTTTACTTCCCCACCTTTTGAACTGCATTGCTGCTGGCGTAGGCGCTCCGTTCTTGTCTTGCAGAGGGTGTCCAGCAGACAAGGCTTGGGCTGCTTTTCGGTAGATGAACTTGGCTCGGTCGTACTGGTCGCCTTGACTGGCTCCTTTGGTCGACCGAACAGGCTTGCGAACAGAGCCACCAGCCCGATTATGTTCGGCCATTTTTTGCGTTGTTCGTCTGTCATAAGCCTCAAACCTTTTCGCTGCTTCCTTGATTTTCATAGATTACATAGCCTCGGTTGGATCTCAGGAAAACTTTTCTAAGACCTTTTTGATTGCCGATTTCGTCCACCGCACGACAGATTCCAGGAAATTGCGCAGGCGTGTAATCATCGAAGACAACCACTCGCGGATTTTTAAGTTTTGCATATTCGCTCCTTACATCCTCGTAGGTATGCGCTCCGTCTAAAAACGCGAAGTCGCACTCTTGTGGCTGAAATGTAACCTTACTATCTCCGGTTACAAACGTAACGTATTTGGTCACATCTGACCACGGTTCCAGAAGTTCTGCTCTGGTCTTCTGCCCGTCGTGGTCGTCTATGCAGTTCCAGTACATTCTTACATTGTGCGGGAGGATGTCGTGTGTAACGATGCTTCCCGTCTTGCCTGAATCTTGGATCGCCTTTGCCATACATAGCGCCGAGAAGCCTCGCGCCGTTCCCGTCTCAACAATTCGGACAGAGTCTCTGCCTTCAAGGAACCGTCTGAGAGTACTGTATAAAACACGCCCGTGTTCATAGCAGAGTTCCGATCCCTTCATAACTACTTGAGTATGCAGGGCTAGGTTGTGATACCAGTCCTTGTCTATGGCGTACCCAGTCGATTCTTCGTACTTATCAATGTCTGGGTATACCTTAGCCTTACAAGCCTCCCAGAGAGTCTTATAGACCTTCGGAGAGCCTTGTTTCTGAAACGTCACTTTTTGGCCTGTGCGCCACGCATATTAGCCACCAAGGAAGGGTACTTGGTTCCTGTGGCCTTGGCGAACCGCTTTGCAGCAGCCTTCTGGTTTGCGCTGAGAGCCTTGGGCTTGCCAAGCGACTTGGGACGCGGCTTCTCGTAGACGGCTTTCTTCATTTCTTCACCTTGTTGGGCAGTTTCTTCATGCTGGATTGTCCCTCTTTAACCATCTTCTTGGCTACAGACTGAGGGATCTTTAACTGCTTAGCAAGTTTAGGGTTCTTCTCAACTGCGTACATCAGACGGGCTTGCGCCTTAGATTTGAACGGCATCAGTCTTCCCCTTCCATTTCAGAATCTTCGGATTCTTCTTCTTCCTCTTTGAACTCGTACGCCGCGCAAACGTTCTTCTCGGAACAGGTGAACTCCCACAGTTCGCAGAAGCCTTCGCCATTCTTCAGTTCTGGCATTTCGGTGTTGAAGTACTCGCAATGCTTACACTTGTCAGCGCCTGTGGCAGGGCCGTAGGAAGCCTTCATGACGGCGCTGGCCTTGTTCTTGGCGTTCATCGCCTTGTCCATCATGGCCTCTGGCATCTCCATCTCTGGCTCCAGTAAGCCACCTTCCATCTTCTTGCCGTGTTTTCCACCACCAAGAAGGCCAATCACTATTGTCGGTTTCATTTGCTAGTCCTGAAAAAGGTGACCCCCACACGGCCAGCGGCGGTGCAGGGGTCTTGGGCTTGAAGGAGTCAGCCGGAGGAGGACGGACTGATCCGGCAATAAGCATATCAATTTTGTTGCGGATTTGCAACAGGTTTGTATGCCCATTGAACTTTTCGTCCAGTACTCCCCTCAGCCCTGCTGACCTGCTCCCTGACCACCTTGTTACTAGCCATCAGAGAGGCCAGAGAACCGCTTGCAATGCCTGGCTTCATCTCTAGGGCTACCTGAATCTGCTTCAGGGTTACAGGCGCTTGTGCCTGGGATACAAAGTCATAAATGCGTGTTGTGTTCTTCATTGCATTTTCCTCTAAACGGGCAATTACGTCCCTGATTACAATCTCCAAAAATCTCACAGCAACTTGGCGCTTTTCGGCAGGTGTATACAAACCAGATACCTCCTACAACCCATGCCGTAACCGCGCATCCGACAAGCAACCATAGCATTTCCATTGCCGCATCCTCTCTCCGCGTTGAATAAGCCTACCGTTTTCTACGTTCCTGTATTGCTGGCAGGAGTTACAAAACTTCTGGCCGGTGATCTTGACTGCCGCCCTCTCCACCTGACCCTCTATACCTTTCCGAGTAATAGTTCTCTCGTCCAACTTTTCTAGCCCCTATTTTTTTTGACATTCGCAACAACCGGCTCGCGTAGTTTTGTGAAATCAAGAAGTACGCCGCGATCTGCTTGCTCGTTACTGGCCGTTTCCTTCCCAGGACGTACCGCTCTACTGCCTCCAGCATTTACCATCCTCTTATAGCGCTCCATAGACTCCCGCAGATCCGTTTTGGATGCGGGGACGTACTGAAATTTACCCCAATTTGGGTCTAGGATCTTAGAATAATTATTCGTCTTCATGGATCGCGTTCGCCCAACGGTAGACCGCAAGGATGTGGTTTTCTGCTTCTTGGCATAGTTGGACAATCCGGCTTCGGTTCGGATCGTACGCGTGAGCCAGTTCGCGCTGGAGATCGCGAGCGATATCACCGAGTTTAACAACGTGTTCAGCCTCATACATTTGTACCTCCTATAACAAGACAAAGATAACCTAAAACACAAACTGCCAGGAACGGCAGACCCTCAAGCAGCCAGTTCTGCTTTTCGCTTGTCTTTAGCAACGGTGATTTCAGCAATCGCTCCTGCGTTAGACTTCGCTGCGGCAAAGGCAGATGCAAAGTTTTTCTTGAGTTCTTCCACATTTTTACTCTCCTCGATTAGTTTTACATAGTCTGTAACGTCAGGTGTATCAGCCTCTGGTAAGTCTTCTCCGGCATAAATATAAAGTCCAAGACCGTGTAGGCCGATGCACTTAGCCAAGCAACGCATGATTGCGGTGTTGACCTGGAACGCGTCAGGGTTGGCGATTGCTTTGTTGCGGTGGTCAAGCACAGGTAACTGGCAGGTCATTGTCTTGCCAAGCATCGTCACCTCTACGAACACCATCGCGGTCTCGCCAATCTTGACCAGCGGCTGGTCGCCAAACATCTTTACATTCCAGTTAGCAGACGGGTCTGCCTTCAGAGCCTCTTGCCATGCCCAAGCCCAGGACAGGTAGGTAAGCCCGTTCTTCTTTTCTGTGTGGTCGTTTACGTTGACCTTCAGCAGATCTAGTGTGTTCACTTCATTCTCCTCAAAGCGTTTTCAAGTTGGTCAATCAGTACTTCTAAATGATGCTTTTCTAAGCATAGGCTAAAGTTTACATTATTGCTAGACAAGTGTAAGTATGCGAAGTCTTTGCCTGGGCTAACGCAGGTCTCAAAGTCGTGGTGGAACTCGCCTTTGTGTTTGTACATACGGCATAGTTCTTCTTGCTCTTGCTGCTCTAGTTGCTGTTGGTGATATTCGGCGGAAGTCATGCGTAGTCTCCTAATTGAGAACGAATCTCATTCAGTCTGTCGTACAGGCGGGTCATCTCGTCCTCTACGGTCTGCCAGTCTGCTTCTGGAACTACTGCCATCTCTAAGCAGTTGAGGCGCTCTTGTGCCTGGTCTTGCTCGTCGTATAACTTCTGCACCCAGAATGGATACTTCTTGTCCTCTGGGATGTAATACTGGTCTGGATTTGATCTAAACATTTTGCCCTCCTCAGAGCAGGGGCCGAAGCCCAATTTAATTTAGATTTGCTCAACTTCCTGAATTTGCCAGTTTAGAGCGCAAGCACGAAGTCTTGCGTCGTCTAAAGATTTGTGAATTTCTACATTCACAAAACCTTTGTTAAGAACTTTAGAAAAAGCGTAGAAAGTAACTTTAAACATGGTGCCCTTTTCAGAGCGTTAATGGCACGTCGCCATGAACATAATCTTACACTACTTTTATAAGATTGCAAGCGTTTTATAAGAAATTTGACTAGGGGTTTCCCTATGTTGTATAAACCCTACATGAGCCCAACCCAACGATCTCTTGCCTACCTCCGTGAACAGGGCTACCGCTGCTGGATCGTGGAGCGCTGGTGTCCGTACTCCAGAAAGCGCATAGACCTGTGGAATTGCATAGACATTTTGGCTATCGGGAACGGTGAGACGATAGGCGTACAGACCACCAGCCGAGGCAACGTGTCTGCCAGGGTCAAGAAGATCGAGGAGAACGAGTACTATCCAGAACTTATAAAGTCTGGCTGGAAGGTTCACGTCCACGGGTGGGGGAAACTGAAGGCTGGCTGGACGTTAAAGACAGTTGAACTTAACTAGGGTTTATACTAATAAAAACTTAACCATAGTTTTCCGACAAGTCTTATAATTTGTCTGTGGGCGCAACCAGTATCTTGCGATGCGCGAAACGCCAGCGTATTGAAGAAGGCGGGGATGGGATAGAGGCCACCGTAAATAAGTAGGGGTGGAGTCCAGGGTCGACACCTGCTATATCCGTCTAGATGTGGGCATGGCTACCTAGAGTACCGCTGTTACGGGATACATCTCCATGCAATACTGCCAAAAAAATAGGTTTCGGCAGTTGGTCGTTCTATGGGCAAACGCAATGAAAAAAACCAGTTTTTAGTGATAACGTAAAGTTCAACAGCGTCAGACTTTCTGAGGAGGAACAATGTCGCAGAAGTTACTTGAGGATCTCAAGCGTTACTTAGAGATCTATCCAAAGGCTAATCGTGAGAAATGGGAAGCGAAGCGCGAAAATGCTATCGCTGCTATTACGAAAGAATTAAACCGTCGCTCAGACGATTTGAAACTTTTCGACGAGTTCTGGACGGCCTTCCCTAAAAAACAAAACAAGCCTGACGCGAAAAAAGCCTGGCAGCAAACGATAGATGCTCGTCCGAGTTTGTCTGTGCTAATCGCAGCAATTGTGAATCAGTCCAAGAGCAAGACTTGGATGGAAGGCTATGTGCCACTACCAGGTTCATGGTTACGAGGCCATAGGTGGGCTGACGAAATGGAAGTGAAACTACCAGGCGTAGTCAACGAGAAGCCGTGGCATGAGACTGCTAGCGGGATCGAGGCTAAAGGAAAAGAACTAGGGCTTGAGCCGTCTCAGTTTGAGCATTGGCAAGAGTTTAAGGTTGCGGTCATGCAGAGAAGTCTGAAAGCCGCATGATCCTCACCAAATACAACCGCGAGATCGCGCACCAGATGGTAGACGCTGCGCCTGACGGCCACATCATAGAAGTACGCGCACCTAAACGCTCGCTAGAACAAAATCGCTACTACTGGTCGATTCTTGTTGACATTGCAGAACAGGTCGTTCCTGGTAAGGCGTACGAGCAATCGGTATGGCATGAGTACCTGCGAGGACTGTTCTTACCTGAACGCATCATAGAACTACCAGACGGAAGCATGAAGATGCTGGAGCCTAGTACTGCTGAACTGCGTGTAAACGAGTTCTCGGAGTACATAGAGAAAGTGATTAAGTGGGCAGCAGAGCATGACGTGAAGTTTTCAGAAAATACGAGGAGATTGGCTTGAAGATTGACTACAAACTGTTTGGACTGCGTGAGCCAGACTTAAATGAAACACCGCTAAGTTGGGAAGAAGTTTTGGTGTGGTTGCGAATTAAGGGGGAACAATGAATGAGTTGGCTCTTTTCGCAGGCGCTGGTGGAGGAATACTTGGGGGACATCTCCTCGGATGGAGAACAGTCTGTGCAGTCGAATGGGAACCGTACCCAGCAAGCGTACTGTGCGCCAGACAAAATGACGGACTTCTCCCGACTTTCCCAATTTGGGATGACGTACAAACCTTTGACGGAAGACCGTGGAGAGGAATTGTTGACGTCGTATCTGGCGGGTTTCCATGCCAGGACATTTCCGCAGCCGGCAAGGGAGAAGGAATTGACGGAGAACGGTCAGGAATGTGGCGAGAAATGGCGCGCATCATTTACGAAGTACGACCCAGATTCGTGTTCGTGGAAAACTCACCAATGCTCACTTCTAGGGGACTTGGACGAGTTCTCGGAGACCTGGCCTCGATGGGGTTTGATGCGCGGTGGGGAGTGTTGGGAGCAGCAGACGTTGGAGCAAACCATCAGAGGGACAGAATCTGGATTGTCGGAAA
>JACCDP010558327.1_pt1 | contig 10788 bp, 7 predicted proteins | sample 7445841 | NCBI WGS metagenome assembly JACCDP01 (sample SAMN15323441, study PRJNA562643) | freshwater metagenome | isolation source: river surface water | place: USA:Blue River Watershed | collected 2017-08-17
GCCCGACCTGCCCCCTGCCCGAAGGGTGAGTCCCTGGCCAGCCGCACTCCGCGTTGCAAGCCCTTACCGGGTGCCTACACGCCTGCGCGCTTGCGCCTTGATTGCGGCTGGCCTGGGGCTCACGCACCAACAATTTCACTGATTCGCTGGACTAGTGAGGTCTTGCCGGGCAGTGCAGCGGTTGTTTTCCCGTGCATGCACCTTGCGTGTGCGTTTTTGGCTGAAAACAATGCCAGCTTGGTGCGCTCGCCTGGGCCTTGGGCAAGCGGTTCCCAGATTTGTGCGAGACGCCGGCCATGACTGTTGGCACGGAAGCTGCAATTACCGCTCGCAACGCTTTCCGTCACTCACTATTCGAAACAGGAGCCTTCGCCATGAAATTGTCCCCCACGCTGCTCGCCCTGGCGCTGTCTGCGGTCGTTATGCCTGCCTTCGCTGACGAGCCCGCGCCGGCCGATCCGCTGTCGTTCAATGTCGGCGTCGTCAGCGAGTACCGCTACCGCGGCATTTCGCAGTCGCGCCTGAAGCCTGCATTGCAGGGGGGCATCGATTACGCGGCGCCGAGCGGTTTCTACGTCGGCACCTGGGCCTCGACGATCAAGTGGATCAAGGACGCCGGCGGCGACTCGCAAGTCGAGGTGGACGTCTACGGTGGCTACAAGACGGAAGTGAGCAAGGGCCTGACGCTGGACGTCGGCCTGCTGCAGTACTACTACCCCAGCAACAAGCTCGCCACCAGCGCCAACACGCTCGAGGCCTACGGCGCCCTGAGCTTCGGCCCGGTCACGGCCAAGTATTCGCACAGCACCAGCAACCTGTTTGGTTTCCCTGACAGCAAGGGCTCGGGTTATTTCGACGTGACGGCCAACTTCGATCTGGGCAACGGCATGACGCTGACGCCGCACGTGGGCCACCAGACCGTCAAGCACCTGGCCATCGCCTCGTACACCGACTACTCGGTGACGCTGGCCAAGGATTTCTCCGGCCTGGTGCTCAGCGGCGCGGTCATCGGCACCGATGCAGACAAGTCGGCCTATGCGAGCCCGGCCAACGGCAAGTTCATGGGCAAGACCATGCTGGTGGTCGGCCTGAAGAAGACCTTCTGAGATATCACTGGAGCGCGACATGAAATTGATCACTGCCGTCATCAAGCCCTTCAAGCTGGACGAGGTGCGTGAGGCCCTGAGTGCCATCGGCGTACAGGGGCTGACGGTCACCGAGGTCAAGGGCTTCGGCCGCCAGAAAGGCCACACCGAGCTGTACCGCGGCGCGGAGTACGTCGTGGACTTCCTGCCCAAGGTCAAGATCGAAGCCGCCGTGAACGACGACGTCGTGGACCGCGTCATCGAGGCGATCGAGTCTTCCGCGCGCACCGGGAAGATCGGCGACGGCAAGATTTTCGTGTCGCCACTGGACCAGGTCGTTCGCATCCGCACCGGCGAGACCGGCAATGACGCGCTCTGACGCGTGAATAACAACCGTTTGGAGAAACCTCAAATGAAGAAACTCCTCGCCGGCCTTGCGCTCGCCGCCGGCCTGCTCGCGCCAGCCGCCTGGGCTCAGGACCCGGCCTCGGCGCCCGCTTCTGCCGCTGTGGCCACGACGGCTGCGCCGGCCGCCGCCGACGCGGCTTCTGCGCCCGCTGCCGCCACGGCCGCCGCGCCGGCCGAAGCCGCCTCGGCGCCTCCGGCCCAGCCCAACAAGGGCGACACGACCTGGATGATGCTGTCCACGCTGCTCGTCATCCTGATGACCGTGCCCGGCCTGGCGCTGTTCTACGGCGGCCTGGTGCGCAGCAAGAACATGCTGTCGGTGCTGATGCAGGTGATGGTGGGCTTCTCGCTGATCGTCGTGCTGTGGTGCCTGTACGGCTACAGCTTCGCGTTCACCGAGGGCAACAAGTTCATCGGCGGTACCGATCGCCTCTTCATGAAGGGCCTGTGGGACAACGTCGCCGGCACCTTCGCGCTGGGCGCCACGTTCAGCAAGGGTGTGCCGATGTACGAGATGGTGTTCGCTGCCTTCCAGGCGACGTTCGCCGGCATCACGGCCTGCCTGATCATTGGCGCCTTCGCCGAGCGCATCAAGTTCTCGGCCTGCCTGGCCTTCCTGGTGCTGTGGTTCACGTTCAGCTACCTGCCGATCGCCCACATGGTGTGGTTCTGGGCGGGCCCGGACGCCTACACCGCTGCGGCCGTGGTCGATGAGACCAACGCCAAGGCCGGCATGATCTGGCAATGGGGCGCGCTGGACTTCGCCGGCGGCACGGTGGTGCACATCAACGCGGCCGTTGCCGGCCTGGTGGGTGCCTTCATGGTCGGCAAGCGCGTCGGCTACGGCAAGGAAGCCTTCACGCCGCACAGCCTGACGCTGACCATGGTCGGTGCCTCGCTGCTGTGGGTGGGCTGGTTCGGCTTCAACGCCGGCTCCGCGCTGGAAGCCAACGGCTTCGCCGCCCTGGCCTTCATCAACACCTTCGCTGCCACCGCTGCTGCCGTGCTGGCCTGGTGCATCGGTGAGGCGCTGCTCAAGGGCAAGGCCTCCATGCTGGGTGCTGCCTCGGGTGCCGTCGCAGGCCTCGTGGCGATCACGCCGGCTGCCGGCAACGTCGGTATCGGTGGGGGCCTGGTCATCGGCTTCGTCGCCGGTTTCGCCTGCCTGTGGGGTGTGTCGGGTCTGAAGAAGCTGATCGGCGCAGACGACTCGCTGGACGTCTTCGGCGTCCACGGTGTCGGCGGCATCGTCGGCGCGCTGCTGACCGGTGTGTTCAACAGCCCCGCGCTGGGCGGCCCCAGCGCCGTCGGCGACTGGGTCACCGCGTCCATGATCGCGCCCGACGCCTACTCCATCGCCACGCAGTTCATCACCCAGGCCAAGGCCGTCGGCGTGACGATCGTGTGGTCCGGCGTGGTGTCCGTGATCGCCTACAAGCTGGTGGACCTGACCATCGGCCTGCGCGTCTCCGAAGAGGAAGAGCGCGAGGGCCTGGACATCACCGCCCACGGCGAAACCGCGTACCACAAGTGATGCGCACGGCCGGCCACCAGCCGGCCGCCGCATCGCCGAAGCCGCCGCAGGGCGGCTTTTTTCATGGCGGCGCGGGGTTCTTGTGTTTCGGCCGGCTGCCCTCAACTGGCGTCGATTCGCGAGTTTGAGATCATTCGGTCATGGTTCCCCATCTGATCACCGCCCTGAACGGCCCCATCAACGAGTTGGAGGCCCGCATCCTGGAATCCATGCCGGCGACGGAACGATGGTTCCGGCTCGAATGGATGGAGCACACGCCCACCTTCTATGCGTCGGTGGACCTGCGCAACGCCGGCTTCAAGCTGGCGCCGGTGGACACCAACCTGTTCCCCGGTGGCTTCAACCTGCTCACGGCGCAGATGCTGCCGCTGGCGGTGCAGGCCGCGATGGCCGCCATCGAGAAGATCTGCCCCGAGGCGCGCAACCTGCTGGTCATCCCCGAAACCGGGGCGCGCTGCAGCTTCTACCTCGAGAACCTCGCCACGCTGGCGCGCGTGTTCACGCAGGCCGGGCTCAACGTCCGCTTCGGCACGCTGGATACCGCCGTCACCGAGCCCACCGAACTGCGGACCGCCAATGGCGACGCCATCGTCATCGAGCCGCTGGTGCGCCGCCGTGGCCGCCTGACGATCAAGGGCTTCGACCCCTGCACCATCCTGCTCAACAGCGACCTGGCCGCGGGCACGCCGCCGCAGCTGATGGGCCTGCATGAGCAATACCTGCTGCCGCCGCTGCACGCCGGCTGGAGCGTGCGCCGCAAGAGCCAGCATTTCCGCGCCTACGAGGAAGTCGCCAAGCGCTTCGGCAAGCTGCTGGGCATGGACCCCTGGCTCATCACGCCGATGTTCCAGGCCGTCGACCTGCGCGGCAAGAAAGGCATCGAGGCGCTGCAGACGGCCGCGGACGCGCAGCTGACCAAGGTGCGCCGCAAGTACAAGGAATACGGCATCAACGAGAAGCCCTTCGTCGTCGTCAAGAGCGATGTGGGCAGCTACGGCCGCGCCGTGCTGACCGTGCGGGATGCCAAGGACATCGAATCGCTGGCGGCGCGGCTGCCCGACAGCCTGGGCCAGGAAGTCATCGTGCAGGAAGGCGTGGCCACCCACGAACGCGTGCACGAGGCGGTGGCCGAGCCGGTGGTCTACACGATGGACCGCTATGTGGTGGGCGGCTACTACCGCGTCCACGCCAGCCGCGGCATCGACGAGAACCTGAACGCGCCGGGCGCCAGCTATGTGCCGCTGGCCTTCGCCGACTCGCCGCACCTGCCCCGACCGGGCGAGAAGCCGGGCGTCAGCGCGCCCAACCGCTTCTACATGTACGGCGTCATCGGCCGGCTGGCGATGCTGGCGGCCGCCTATGAACTCGAGGCGACCGATCCGCAGGCCGAGGCCGAGGAAGCGGCCTGATCACGCCGACGCCGGTGCCTCGGCGCTGGTGATGTGCTTCCGCGTATGTTGCAGAAATGTTGCGGCATTGCGGTTGAATTTTGTGCTGACTCGTTGATTTGTGCTTAATTTCTCACATTGATGGTTGGCGTGCGGGGGGGCATCAGAGGCTCTTCTTAATCTGTTGAATCCGGTCAATCAACCGTTCAATGGAAGTTCGAATGCACCTCTGCTGTCCTCAGCGCCGGCACTGGATCGCCTCCGCGATCGTTGCCCTGGCAAGCCAATCCCACGCCCAGACTGCCTCTACGGAAGCGCCGATCGCCAAGATCGAGCGTGTGGAAGTGACGGGTACGCTCATCAAGCGCGTCGACCGCGCGACTCCTTCGGTCGTTCAGTCCATCACGCGTGAGGACATCCGCAATTCGGGCTACGCCACGATCGAAGATCTCCTGCGCGCCAACAGCGCTGTCGATTCTTCCGGTTCGATTCAGGATGGTGCGGCCAGTGGCTTCGTTGGCGGCTTGGCCACCGTCTCGCTCAGAGGTTTTGGTTCCCAAGGCACCTTGGTCCTGATCAATGGCCGGCGGATTGCGCCGGTCGGTGCGGTGGACATCAATTTCGGCCGGGGCAGTCTGGTCAATCTCAATAGCATCCCGAAGGGTGCGATTGACAGGATCGACATCTTGAAGGATGGCGCTTCGGCGCTGTACGGCTCCGACGCCATGGCTGGCGTCGTCAACTACGTGTTGCGCAAGGACTTCGAGGGTCTCGAGGGCAATGTGGGTTACAGCGCGAACGATCGTGGGGTCGGTGCGCAAAAGAATGGCGGCCTGACCTTTGGTTTTGGCAATCTGAATACCCAGCGTTTCAACGTTTTCGGCGGCATCGACGTCTCCAAGCGTGACTCCACGATGTATTCCGATATCAAGGATCGTGGCGAGCAGGAGAAATACAACCGCTATATCAATGCCACCGCCGCCGGGACGACCAACGGCTTGAGCCGCTTCACTCCCGATTCCGTGGCGTCGATGTATGGGAGCTACTACAAGGTTCCCGCCAGCCTCTCAGGGAGTACTGTCATTGACGGCCGCTCGGTGGCCAACAGCAGTCCTTTCGGTGCCAATTACCTTGGTACGCTGTCAGGGTGCCCGGCTGAACAAACCGTGGGTCAAGGTGTGGCGCTGCGGCCGGATGGCCTGGCTCCCAACAATCCCAGCCTGCGTGCTGGCCAATGTCGCTTCAATCTGGATAACGCTGACGAAGCCATCGCGGCTCAAGACCGTGTCAGCGGCATGGTCCATGGGTCCTTTGCGCTGACCAGTGAGTTGACGGCCTATGCGGATGTCATGGTGTCGAAGACGAAGACCACGGAACGTGGCGTTCCGCGGGCTTTGACGACCAGCCTCGTCAGTTCCGCTACCGCAGCGTCTGCCGTGACCTGGCCAAAACTGGATGGCAGCTTCATGCGCCAGAGTGCCATCGTGCTGCCCGTAGGTCATCCGGACAACCCGACAAACGGGACTGCGAATGCTCAGCCGGTTCAACTCATTTACCGGTTCGAAGATGTGCCCGCCAACGATATCTCGACACTGCAGTCGGGCCGCTTTGTGGCGGGTGTCGAAGGCTACGTCGCCGGCTGGGACGTGGACACGGCGATCATGCACAGCAAGCAGAAGAACGAGCGTGTTCAGCAAAACCGTTTGCGTGCTTCTAAACTGACGGCCTCGATTGCTTCGCACACCTACCGTTTCGGTCAGGTGAATACCCCTGAGGCGATCGCCAGTATCGGTTCGGATGCGACCAACACGGGTGATTCCACCATCACCAGTATCGATGCGCGTGCCAGTCGGGAGTTGTTTGAGCTGCCCGGCGGGCGCGCTGCTATCGCCTTGGGTGCCGAGTATAGGCAAGAGAAGCTGAGTTCTACGCCGGATGATAATTATCTGGCGGGCGACTATATCGGCTTGGTTGCAAACGGCGCCAGTGGCAAGCGCAAAGCTTCTGCGGCTTTCAGCGAGCTCAGCCTGCCTGTGTTGAAGTCTGTCGAGGTGCAGGCCGCTCTGCGCTTTGAGCATTACGATGATTTCGGCAACTCTACGACCGGGAAGCTGGGTTTCAAATGGGCTGCGATTCCCTCGACCCTGGCCTTTCGTGGGACGGCGGCGACGGGTTTCCGGGCGCCCTCGATTTCCCAAATCAGCAACTCTTACCTGGCGTCCTTCCATAGTTTCCAGGACTACGCGGTTGTCGATAAATTGCGGTGTGATACATCGGGAGCCAGCCCCGTCAGCCGTGCGGATCCCGCCGTGCTGCGTGACTGCAACGTGCTCGGGCGTACATTGACAAACTCGGCAGGCAGCATCCCGACCGTTGTCAGTGCCAACCCGAATCTGAAGCCGGAAGAATCGAAGTCCTTCACGTTCGGCGTGTTGATCTCGCCGAACAAGAATTTCGACCTCAGCCTGGACGCTTGGTATTTCCGTCGCGACAAGGAAATTCGCGTTCAGCGCGGCGTGGACCTGATGGAGCGGTTCAATGCCGATCCAGTGGCGAATGCTGCTTCTGTCATCCGGGATCCAAACCCCGCGACTTGGCTGCCTGGCATCGACAACAGCGGTCCTATCCTGGCGCTGATTCGTCAGTACGGCAACTATCAGTACACGAAGACGGCTGGCCTGGACTACGAGTTCAACGTGCGCCTGCCGGCCGGTGATTGGGGGCGTTTCGGCGGCAAACTGAGCGGAACCTACACCAAGCGGTTTGATCAGTTGATTCTTGCTGGTGGCACGGTCGATCGACTGGCGGGCACAGGCACTTCCGCTGGGGACATTCCGAAGACGAAGGCGACGTTGGAAGTGAACTGGAAGGGCGATGTGTCCTCGGTTTGGGCTCGCTACAACCACCAAGACGCCCTTTGGCGGGCTACGACAGCTTCTTGCCTCAGCTCGACCGCCGCTGCGGATGTGATCCTGCAAGAGGCAAATGGTTGCTATGTTGGCCGTGAAGGCACGGTGGATTTTGGTGGCGCCTATCGTGGCTTCAAGGACATGGTGCTCTCTGCCAGCGTGATGAATCTGACCAACAGCTATCGTCGATCCATCAATATTCCATCTGCATTTACCTATTGGGATGCGGGCTCGACCTCGCAGCTTGGACGTCGCTTTAACGTGACCGTGGATTACATCTTCAAGTGATTCGCGCAACTGTGGGCTTGCAGCGAGCGCTGCAGGTTCGCGGTTTCCCCGTTTCTCAGCGGCGCTTCGGCGCCGCTTTTTCTGCCTGTTGCTTTGCTGCGGCAGCGCTGACGAGTGGCGCCGGCACCGCCGTGCCGCCATGCAAGCCGGCTTTGCGTTAGGAGTCAAGCCGTGTTGCTGCGGGTATGCTGCGCTGCACAAATGCCCAAAACAGAGCGGAGAATCCCCACTTTCGAACAAATGCCACGGCGCTCGCCAGTGGCCCCAGTGAAGTGAGTTCTTCCCACGCGGCCCGCAGCCCTTCGGCGATGGCGGGCCTCACCCTCGGCGCCCTGGGCGTCGTCTACGGCGACATCGGCACCAGCCCGCTGTACGCGCTCAAAGAAGTTTTCCACGGCGGCCACGTCGCGACGACGCCCGACAACATCCTCGGCGTGCTGTCGCTGCTGTTTTGGACGCTGACGGTCGTCGTCTCGCTGAAGTACGTGCTGCTCATCCTGCGCGCCGACAACAACGGCGAGGGCGGGCTCATCGCCATGCTGGCGCTGGCCACCAACGCGGTGAATGACAAGCCGCAGCTGCGGCGCGGGCTGTTGCTGGTGGGGCTGTTTGGCACGGCCATCTTCTTCGGTGACGCCGTCATCACGCCGGCCATGACGGTGCTGGGCGCCGTCGAGGGCATCGACGTCTACGAGCCGCAGCTGCACGACGCCATCCTGCCGCTGACACTCATCGTCATGGTGGGCCTGTTCTCGGTGCAGCGCTTCGGCACCGGCGGCATCGGCAAGGCCTTCGGGCCGGTCATGCTGGCCTGGTTCGCGAGCCTGGCGGCGCTCGGCCTGCCGCACATCGTCGAGAACCCGCACGTGCTGGCGGCCATCAACCCGATGTACGCGCTGCATTTCTGCCTGGAATACCGCTGGGTCGCCTTCGTCGCGCTCGGCGCCGTCGTGCTGGTCGTGACCGGTGGCGAGGCGCTCTATGCCGACCTGGGCCATTTCGGCAAGAAGCCCATCCGGATTGCCTGGTATGGCGTGGTCATGCCGGCGCTGGTCATCAACTACTTCGGCCAGGGCGCGATGCTGCTGGACAACCCGGAGGGCGTGAAGAACCCCTTCTTCCTGCTCGCGCCGTCGTGGGCGGAGATCCCGCTGTTCCTGCTCGCCACGGCAGCGGCCATCGTCGCGTCGCAGGCGCTGATCACGGCCGCGTTCTCGGTCGCCAAGCAGGCCATCCAGCTCGGCATCCTGCCGCGGCTGCGCATCCTGCACACCAGCGTGCGCGACACGGGCCAGATCTACGTGCCCTTCGTCAACTGGGGGCTGTTCGTGCTCGTGGTGGTGGCCGTGGTGTTCTTCGGCTCGTCCACCAAGCTGGCCGGCGCCTACGGGGTGGCCGTCACCATCGACATGACCATCACCACGGTCATGACCTTCTTCGTCATTCGCTACGGCTGGGGCTACCCGCTGGCGTTGTGCGTGGGCGCGACGGGCGTGTTCTTCCTCATCGACGTGACCTTCCTGGCCTCCAACCTGCTGAAGATCATGGCCGGCGGCTGGTTCCCGCTGCTGATCGGCATCGGCATGTTCACGCTGATGCTGACGTGGAAGCAGGGCCGCCGCCTGCTGTCCACCAAGCTGCGCGAGGACGCCATCGAGCTGACGGCTTTCCTCGAGGCTGTCTTCATCAACCCGCCCACGCGGGTGGCGGGCACGGCGGTGTTCCTGTCGGCCGAGAAGGGCTCCACGCCCAACGCGCTGCTGCACAACCTCAAGCACAACAAGGTGCTGCACGAGCAGAACATCTTCGTGACCGTGAAGCACCACGAGGTGCCGTGGATCGGCTTCGACAAGCGCTGCGAGGTGGAGGCGCTGGGCCACAGCTGCTGGCAGGTGGCGTTGCACTTCGGCTTCAAGAACGAGCCCGACGTGCCCGAGGCGCTGGAGCTGCTGAAGAAGCACGGCGTGCAGCTGGACGACATGGAGACCAGCTATTTCCTGAGCCGCGACATCGTCATCCCGACCATTGGCTCGGGCATGGCGCTGTGGCGCGAGAAGCTCTTCGCCAGCATGCACCGCAACGCGGCGGCGGCGGCGGACTTCCTGCATCTGCCGACGAACCGGATCGTGGAGTTGGGGAGCAAGGTTGAGATTTGAGCGGGCCGGCCAGAGGTCGGCGACCGGTCACAAGCGGAGTGTCGCGAGCTTGAGATTTCGGGTAGGCGTACAACGCCATAGCGGGAGACGATGTGGCAAAGCTGAAGTTGCTGATCGACAGAATGCTTGACGATGGACGATTCGCTGTGATCAACGACTCGCGCGAGGACGCGCCCGTCGGGACGATCTTCTTGGAAATGACCGTCAGGGCTGGCGAACTGGTCGAGGGCGAAATCAAGTCAGAACAGATCGGATCGCCCACAGCCGTAGCGCTCCGGCTTGACTCGGTCGAGTCGTGGCGTCGGTCGTTGGATGTTGTGCCGTTTGGTCACAACGCGGCGATTCAGTTTTCGGGGCCAGGCTTGAGGGAGCTCAGAGACCAGTTGGCCCGGAAATCCAAGGGCCAGTATGTCTTTCTCGCCTCCGCCTGATGATCATGACGAGCGGCCAGCCCGGTAGGCCGGGGTGAGCATCACGCCCTCGAGCTTCGATGCGTCGGCAGGGGGGCACCCTGTTCACGCCATGAACCTACCTGCTGGCCGTGGGCCGCGTTGCCGGCAGTTGGCCTCCGCGAGAGGCCCAGCCGGGAGTTCGCCCCGGCGGGCGACCTACTTTTTGAGCGACCAAAAAGTAGGCAAAAAGTCGCCCCTGCTCCGTCGCCCCTCGCTGCGCTCGGGGTCCCCTGCGATGCTCGGAACCCGAGGCTCGCGCAGAACTCACTTCGCTACGCTCCGTTCAAACAACTGCGCGAAGTCAGTTGACGAAGCGGGCTTCGCCCGCGCCTCGGGCTCCTGCGCTTCTCGGCTCCTCCAAAGGGGTGTGAAGGAACAGCCGAACAGCCAACAGCCAAACCCGGAAGCCCTTTGCCGCGAGGCATTCGTCTTTCCCCCTTCAGCACCGCCGAGCAGCGCAAGGCCTTGAGGGCGTGCGCGAAGCGCACTTCGTGAACTGACTCCGCGCAACTGTTTGAGCAGAGCGTAGCGGCGCGAGTTTTGCGCGGGCCCTCAAGGCCTGAGCAGC
>JACCDP010145549.1_pt1 | contig 10787 bp, 13 predicted proteins | sample 7445841 | NCBI WGS metagenome assembly JACCDP01 (sample SAMN15323441, study PRJNA562643) | freshwater metagenome | isolation source: river surface water | place: USA:Blue River Watershed | collected 2017-08-17
CAACCTGACGCTGTTCCGCTCGGGTGCGTTGCCGGTGAAGGGGTTGGAACTGGTGGTGGAGAAGCGGCGCCTGTGCGGCGACCTGAGTCCGGCGTCGGCTTTGGTGATCCTGCAAAAAGATCCGCCCGATATGGTCCTGACGTACGACCAGACCCACGCCCACCCCACCATCTACAGCCCCTTCGGCGGCACGAACTTTCTGGAAATCCACTACGTGAAGGCGCTGGAGAACTCCGCCGGCTTCCTGTGGGTGCGGCGGCAATGATCAACGCGGCGGAGGAGGGGGCAAACAAAGGGTTAAACGACGCAAATGACGGCCCTAAACAGCCGATTCATCTATCGAGTGACGATTAACGCACAGAATGGCGACCCGGTAGATGATCGATGCAGGGGAACTGAAACCTTCCGCTCGGTCCCGTGTGCGACTTCCGGTGTAAATCTGGAATGAAGGCAGGAAGTTGAATGGAAGCATCTACCATCAAACATCATTCTCTACCCCCGTCTTCACTCCCTTTTTCAGGGCCCTTTCAAGCATCTTATCATGCTGTTACGTTTCGCGGCAGATTTCACTCATCGTTTCCATTTTCCAGATGGAATAGCGCTGAATCTGGAAGCTGATGGTAGGCGGAGTAGCAACCCACGTTAACCGAATGCTGCGTAGGTGATATGGCCGTGATAGCTATCAATAATGTAGCAATAAATATTGGGAAACGAATATTAATAGAATGAAACTGGCGTTGTTCTTATTTTATTTTACTATGATTGCAGCGTGCGGTGCAGTGGGATTGCCAGATCCGGCAATTGGGTTTCAGGTGCGCGGGACTTTAACGCACCATTTTCCTCGTTTTCAAGGCGCAGATGCGACGGAAGTCTTTCAATTCGAATTGGTTGTGAAAGGCGGGGAATGGTCTATCGAACAAAATCAAGTCAAAGGTCAGAGATTTCGTGCTTCGGGTGTTGGCAACTCTATTTTTGCTCTGCCATCATTCAGTGAATATGCGTCGATCACTAACGGCACTGCGGCTGAGATTTACAGTGGGGGGTATCCATATGATCTGCCATCATCGATCACTATTCCGTGGTTTGTTTACGCCTCTAATGCATACCTGAAAACGAACGGATTTCGTGTGCTGGGGCTTCCAGTTTATCACGCAGTATATGAGCCTTTTGGAGTGTACTTTTGGAGTCAGGCCTCGGTAAGTCTTGATCCTCCGTTCCTCCCTTCCAAGGCCACATTCACACCAGGCAACCCCGTATGGAATGATGTGTTGCGTCACACAGACGGAATTATCCGAAACGCAAGTTACTCCCGTTTCGTGGATGATTTGGATCGAACAAGAATGTACGCTTCGATTCCGTCCAATTTTGTCGCGTGTGATTACCAGGTGTTGAGTTGGGAAACGTTCCAAGGGTTGAGTTTACCAAAGACCTTCAGCTTTGAGGTTTTCATGCCTGGAGACAAGAAAACCATCGTGGAACCATTCGGAAGTTGGATTGGCGAAGCAACGTCGTTTCATTCTTTGCCGAAAGATCAGGAACCACGGTTGCTGCCGAAAATACCGAACAATAGTCGCTTGTTTGTATTGGACCGGAGGTTGCAGGATCAACGTGACCAAATTGATGGTATCACCTATGTAGTCACGAATGAATGGCCTTTAAAGTTGCCAGATTTTGCGGCCGCATTCCTTGAAGCCAAACGTGAGTCTTTGAGAAAAGGTAGCGCTGAGCCGACTAGTGCAGTTCAGAAGGGGGCGGGAGTGGTTATAGTAACAATATTTTTAACATTGTTGATCATTGTTTTTTTGAATGGTGTTAGAAAACGGTGATCAGCAACTGGTGTTTTGCGAATAAATATAAATAAAACCACGATGCGGGCCATCGGTTTAACCGTATTGAAGCTCGTTTTGGTGGTGGCGGTTTTTGGTGGCTATCCTAAAAAATGTGGTTTAATGAACTGGTCCTCATTCCTTGACGTCTTAGTGATAGCATTCAATGACTAACTCAACTGATCGATGGCGCTAGCCAAAACCATAAAATCCACTTCGGCGTTTGGGTCCAGGGTTGCGCTGATCAACGGGAAGTTCAGAACGGGCCTTCGTCTTTTCTGGCTGTGTTGGGTTGGCGGTACCACGACGTTCCACATGCTGGTTTCCACAGAAGCTGCTGAGCGGGAGGGCCGCTCCGAGGCCGTGGTTTATGCCCGTGTCGGTTCCGAGACCAATCGATTCCATCTGGAAGGGACATTCGGAGACGGCGATCTGGGTTATGTGCTCCTCTCCGACGATGGCGGACCGGTTGAACTCACATTGAGGAATCACGCCGACACGTTCATTTGGCGTCGGGGAAGCTCGAATTCCTGGACTCTCCATGTCGCAGGGAACCGAGAGATGCCACGTATCAATCAGTCCTCGACCTTGAACCCAGCCAGTTCCCGGTGGTTCGCTTTGCAGGATGCGCTTCGGGTGCATGGTGTGGAGCAGTTCCCCGCGAGACTCGATCCGGATGCGTTCCGTCTTCTGCACCCCGAACGAGGAGAGTCTTTTTCAACTCATCGCATTGTCTCCTACGGGATGGAGATGGCGTATTTCGATGTGACTCAGCACGGAGATGGCTCACGCATCACGAATCTTGCCGGGAACGCCTCAATCGTGGTGAAACCCGGCGGAAAAAATTCCACCATCGAGCTGATTGTGGCTTCAGATTCCTGCTTCTCATCCAGGGTTTTCACGAATGTCATCGCGGAAATGAGGGCTCAGTTCACCTGCTCATACCGTGAGGCGGCCCGTCCGCAGTACCCATCGGTGTCGACCAACTACGGCATGGTGATCGATTTTCGCACAGGGGTGCGCACTGAATACGGTTTGCCCGACCTCACCGCTGCCTCCTGGCCCGTCAAAGCCCCACCGCCTAGTGCGGAGATGAATCGCAGATCGAGTCCCATCGGGCTGATGTTCATCGGCCTCCTACTGATTCCAGGAATTCATTTGCTGCTGAAAAGCAGGCGAAAACGTCAATAAAATCACCTCGCCCCTAGCGTGAACCATGCAATGCGATGGCGCTCAGAGGGGCATGGATCGGGGCATCATCCCTGAGGGTTTCCCGTGTGCCTGTGAGGTGTTGCGGTGCGTCCCCCGGGGCCACCTGCCCCTGCTGCTTACCACCGACTCGGGTAACCGTTGTTTTGGCGCAACGAATCCGGGTTGGACCAACGGCCAATAGTGAGTTCGGGCGCACGGAGGTTAGGCGGTCTCGGCGAGTTTGTAACCGACGCCGTGGACCGTCAGAAGGTGGCGCGGTGCGTCGCCGGGATCACCGAGTTTACGCCGGAGTTGGACGATGACCTGATCGAGGGTGCGGGTGGTGCCATGATACCGCTGACCCCAGACATCGTTCAGCAGTCGGTCGCGGCTGAGGACTTCGCCCGGATGCCGGTGGAAGAGCTGCAGGAGGTGAAGTTCGCGGGGGGCAGGTCGAACACCTCGTCGTTGCGTCGAAGTTGGAAGGTTCGCGGACTGACTTCGCAGGTACCGATGCGGAAGGGGGCGTCGGTGGGCGGGCTGGGCGTCGGAGCGGTATTGGTAGCCCTACGGAGCAGCGCTTGGATGCGGGCAAGCAGTTCCCGGACCCCGAATGGCTTGGTCACGTAGTCGTCGGCACCCGAGTCGAGCCCGATGACCTTGTCCATTTCCTGTCCCTTGGCGGTGAGCATCAGGATGGGGGTGCGGATGCCGGCCTGGCGGAGGATCCGGCAGACCTCGAACCCGTTGATCTTGGGGAGCATGACGTCCAAGAGGATGAGGCCGGGGGCCTCGCGCTGGACCGTCTCGAGGGCGCGATCGCCGCGCAGGCAGACCGAGGTTTCGAAACCGTCCGACCCGAGCAGTTCCTGCAGACCCAGGCGAATGCTGGGGTCGTCTTCGATGATGAGAACGCGAGGTTTCACACGGACGGTTGTTCCATGGACGGCGTGAGCGGGAGGGTGAAACGGAACAGGCTGCCGCCACCTTCCCGCGGTTTGAAGGTGACATCGCCACCGTGATCCCGGGCGATGCGCCGCGCCAATGTGAGCCCCAGCCCGGCACCGGTGACCCCGCTGGCCAGTGCGTCGTCGGCTCGGAAGAACTCCTCGAAGACCCGCTCCGAACACCCCTCGGGAATCCCGGGGCCACGGTCGAGGACCTGGAGTTCCACCATGCCCGGCCCCCGCAGGAGTCGGAGCGTCACCTCGCCGCCTGAAACCGCGTACTTCACGGCATTGGACAGCAGGTTGTTGACCACCTGGGCCAGCGCATCGGCGTCGCCCGAGACGAGCACGGGTTCCGGGGGGATTTCTGCGTCCACCCGCAAACCCTCGGCATTGAACTGCGGATCGAACGATTCCAGGACCTGCCGGGTCACGGTGCACAGGTCGACCGTGTCGCGCGGTGAGCGAAACTCCCCCCGGTCGCGCCGGGCAAAGTCGAGGACGTTGCCGATCAATCGATGGAGCCGGGATGCCTCGGCCTGGATCACTCCGAGGTGCTGGCGTCGTTTGACCGGGTCGCTCACGCGGTCTTCGCTGAGCATTTCGGCGAAGAGGCGGATCGATGTCAGGGGCGTGCGCAATTCGTGCGAGACGTTGCTGACGAAGTCGGATTTGCGCCGCGCGAGCTCGAGTTGACGTCGCGCGTCACTGGCGACGATCCAGCCGCCGACGGCGAGGGCGGTGACCAGGAGGCCGACGACCGCGGTCAGGGTGAGGGTGAGTCGACGGCCGTCCCGACTCACGGTGGCGGGGTCATGGACGGCGGTCGCGATATGCCAGTGCGGTAGCGTCTGGCCGATCGGGCTCTTCGAGAGCGTCCGGTTCCAGTCCGCATCGGCGTTGATCGGTGAAACGGCGATCGTTCGGCCTCGGTCGTCCAGCAAGGCGAAGGCGACACCGGGGGTGCGCGGGATCGTCGCGCGGACGAGTTCCGAGAGGTCCTCGCGAAGTCGTGCAAGGTCGAGTTGTGCGCCGAAGACGAGGTCGGGTTCGCGCGGTGTGCGATACCAGACCCAGAGAACGAGTTGATTCTCGAGGAAGCGGGCGAGGACCCCTTCCTGGCCGTCGCCGATGAGATCGGCGAAATGGACGCGTCCGGGCAGGATTTTGGCAGGGGCGGGCTTGGACTTGATCGATGGACGCGGCGCTTCGAGGGACGCGAGGTTGATGCGGCCCTTGGGGGTGACAGCGTAGACTTCGACACTGCCCTCCTTGCAAAGAAACGCCTCGTTGCGAAGGAGGAAAAGCCGGGCCTCGGGGCTTTCGAGCACCAGGGGTGACCGCACTTCGCCCTTGAGCGAAACCGCTAACCCGAGCGCCGCCATCGGCCAGCCTTCCCGAATCAGCGCATCGAACCGAGGCGCAAGGTCGTTGGGTTTTTCTTTTCCGAACAGCGATTCCACTCGGAGACTGAACTCGCGCTGCAATTCATCGACCCGCCGAGCGACGCTGGCCGCCAGACGCTCCGAGGCCCCTTCCAGCAACCGGCTCCGCTCCCGCTCCAACAGCGCTTCCTGGTGTTAGATCGACCGCAAGGCCAGTCCGCCGAGGATCAGTCCCGGCAGCAACACCGCACAGAGAAACACAATCAACGGTCGGCGCATGGAAGCTTGGGGAATCGACGGGTTGAGCGGGGGGGCGAGGACCGAGACCTTGGGAGAGGCCCAGGTCCGTGGCAAGGTCGAGCGGGATTCGCCATTCGCCATCCCCGGGGCGCGAACGCTGCGGTCAGGATCTACCGGTTCGCCGTGTGCAGGCTGCGTTGCGGTGATTCAAGGCGGCGGAGGTGGGTCTTCAATTCGGCGACGCTGTGCTCCCAGTCCTGCTCGGAGAGCGGCCATGGCCCGAAGGTGTCGTTCGTCGCTCCGTTGCCCGGATTCGCCTGGGTCGAGGCGCGTCGAATCTGGTTCGCGGCGCGAGTCACGGCAGGCTCGAGAAAGCGGCCGAGGCCGAGTTGCTGGAGTCCCGCTGCGGCTTGCGTGGTGTCGCCCCGGAAATGATCGGCGACCCGTTCGCGAGCTCGCGTTTCGACGTCCTGGTGGAGGATGTCGGCGCGACCGACCATGACACGGACAAGCTCGCGGGGAGCCGGATGGAGGCGCAGGGGCAGCTCCTCATCCGTCCAAGCCTGCGGAAGGAGATAGAGAATGCGGGTGCCGTTCTCGGTGAACCACGAGTCGCGCCAGGTGGTTACCATCGCTGCGGCCTCGTCGGCGTGGAGCCGTGCGCCGGTGAGCGCCGTGCGCAACTCGGCGCCCAATTCATCGAGTCGGGCGGCCGGACTGACGCCAGGGCTCGCGGCCGGGATCGGCGTGCGGATCCTGGCGCCGGGCTCGAGGCGACCGAGGGCGGTGAAGGCGGTTTGTCCATTCGTGGTGTGAACCGCGAAGATCGGGCCGATGGGCTCGAGGCCACGATTCTCCAGGCGAAGCTGGCTGCTGGGATCGAAGCTGACGCGCAGCGGAGCCTGAAAATCGCCCGCGCCCCGGTAGAACAGGAGTTGTTCGCGGACTTTGGCGGCACCGTCGACACTCGCAGCGCGAGCGGAATCGAACGGACGCGTGGTTTCGACGAGATTCGCGGCGGTCGCGCGGGCCGGGTAATAGTGGCTGGGGTGCGACTCGTTCGGGACCGTGGCGAGGACGGATTCATTGGTTGAGGCCGACGGCGGCAGGATGTGGATCCGGGACCACTTCAGGTGACTTTCTTGGGTGTCGGCAACAGGTTCGGGACTCCGGATACGGGCCCAAACGTGGTGACCTGCGGGAACCACTCGGTCAGCAGGCCCTTGGGGAAGCGGACAAGCACGTCCACGTCGAGGGCCTGGTCGGAGCGGAAGTAGATGACGGGCGTTTCCATTCGCTGCAGGAAGTCCCGCGATTGCTTTGAGCCGAGCATCTTGAATTCCTGCCCCCGGGTTCGAAGGAGTTCGTCGTTGTGGGTGGGCCGGGTGCGATCGAAGACGAACCCGGGCAGGTCCGATGTCAGGAATGGATTCCAGCGGATCGGTTCGCCGTCGGAGCCCTGGATGGATGTGAACGTACCCCATTCATGGGCCGTGTAAGCGGAGTCGTTGACCTGGAGGCGTGCGGTCAGGCCCAGAGCCAGAACCGCCGCGGCCCCGATCGTGAACAAGAGATACCGTTTCATGGCCGGGAATTCTTGCCACAGCTCCCAATCCTGGTTGTCAGGCAGGCGTCAGTCGTTTGTAAAAGAATTGTCAGGGGTGCGTCCGTGCATGGAATCCATCCCGGGTCCGGGTTCCGAGGTCGGGGAGGCGTTCTGGAGCGGTGTGGGCCCGGATTGGTATTCCAGGAGGTCCGCAGGTTGGCACTGCAAGAACTGACAGATGGCCTCGAGGGTGCTGAAACGAATGGCCTTGGCTCGTCCGGATTTGAGTACCGACAGGTTCTGTGGGGTGATGTCGATGGCTGCGGCGAGGTCATTGAGTCGGCATTTTCGCCGGGCCAGCATGACATCGAGATGGACGGTGATGGGCATATGGCTGGATGCGGGGCGCTCAGACCGTCAGAGATTGTTCCTCTGCAACCAGGTGTGCCTCTTCCATGATCCACGCGATCAGGCAGATGAAGAGGCCGGCGAAAGTGATTTCTCCAAAATAGAGTTGAAACGAATCCCCCGGAGCAAGCCAGGTCAACCAGACTTTGGAGAACTGGAACAGATTGCACTCGACCCAATCTCCAATCATCCACAAGCCCACATGTTTGAGTCGTTGTGCGCTTTCCGCCGTCAGGATGTCGCCGCTTCCATAGTGTTGGAACAGGCGAAACAGGGTCCAACAACCCAATGCCCACCAAGCCGCGTGCAGAGTGACCAATCGCCGGGCCAGAGACTCTCGATCCGGCCGAATCCCGGAAACTCCCATGTCCGTAATAGAAGGTTGTTCCTGATACAGGGTGAGGCCCGGTCCCGCCAGATTCAGATAGAACCGGTTTTGATCGGAATCGAGGGTTTGTTTGTTTGCGACTTGCGAGCTTTCTCGAGGCCCGATCATCACGACTGGCAAGATCCAAGCCGAGAGGAGGGTCCCCAGCGAAAGGATCATTGAAGCGATGCTCACGAATTTTAGGAAATTACTCAAACGGCGAATCCGTTGGTGACGGCAAGGAGAGAGGCGAGGGAGTGAAATCACGATTGAGAAACAAGGACAAGCGATCGATAAACGCAATAAAAATATCGAAAAACGATAAAAACATACTCTTTAACGTTTCTATTCGCCGTACCCGTCCATGGTTTTTACGCCTGAGTGCGTGGGCCAGAATCCCGGGTGGCTCATCGACGTGTGATCATCCCCACTCTCAAGATCATCGGCGCCTCAAGGAACCGGTGTTTACGGGCTCGTCGGGGCCTTCGCCTTGGATCCGGGCGGGAACGGGGTCAGGGAACGATTTCCGATTTTGACTCGAAGGGATTCATCCATCAGTGACTGGAAGGGGGGGAGCAGTGACGGTCTGAAAACCGATGAAACCTGCCGGTTTGAAAACCACTGGACCAAGAGACTCAATGGATCGTCCGGCTTCGGCTTGTCGTTTGACCAAGGGAATGCTGATCCAATCTGCTGGACGACCCCGAACGCATTCAGATTGATCAGGAAGAAAAAGAAACGCTGGCGCTCATCCTGAAAGAAAACGGATCCGAGGATCTGGCAGAACCGTGGATTTCAAACCGGCAACTTTCCGTGGATTCCGGAATGTCGCTGAGACGGGGGGCTCCAGGGAAACCCTCTTTCAGGGACCGATGGCGGCACGAAAGGCGGTTTGGCGATGGCCAATGATTTCTGAGGGAGCGATCGGGATCGCTGCCCTGTCCAACGAGACGGTGAACAGGCACGCGCCCTCTCTGAGCTGTTGGAATCGTTGGGTGTGGAATTTGGCAGCGCTGGGGTTTCGCGGCAAATTCCACGTCGCCATCTGCGGGGCGGCACGGTGGTTGGGGTCGGGTACCGTGGCAACTTCGTAGTGGCCATCGTGGATTGTGAGCCGATCCGGACTGCGGAGCGATCACCACGTCTGGGTCCAGGTGAGGAAACGCTTCTGCTCAATCCCTGGCGAGACTTCCCCAAACGTCCGGGGTGGATTCGGGAAGCTGAACGCCAGCACCCCAATTCGGAAATCGTTCCCTGACCCCGTTTCCCGTCCCCTGACCCCGTTTCCGTTGGCTCATCGAAAACGCTCGGCCGCTTCAATTTTCGCTGAAAAAGCCGATACCCCACCGGGGGCGCGGCCTGGCCTCGGTGGGCTTCACGTCGACAGCGCTCCATCGACGACGGTTTCGGACGATAGGGTCGTGGTCATCAACACCAACATCGCCGCGCTATCCAGCGCGCGCTCGCTCGGCGAGTCATCGGGACTGCTCGCCAAGAGTTTGTCGCGCCTGTCTTCAGGCAACAAGATCGTCTCCCCGGCGGATGATTCCGCAGGGTTGGCCGTGTCGTTGCGGTTCGATGCGCAGGTCAACCGGACGCAGGTCGCGATGAGCAACCTCGGCAATGCCATTTCGTTCAGTCAGACTCAGGATGGTTCGCTGAAGAAGATCGGCAGGGCGTTGGACCGGATGAGCGCGCTGGCGATCCTTGCTATGGACGCGACCAAGTCGGATGTCGATCGGGGGCTTTACGATCAGGAATTCCAGGACCTGGGCGATTACGTCAACGGCGAGGTGACCCGGGATTTCAACGGAGTGAGCTTGTTTGGCGGGGGACAACTCCAGGTGATCAACGACTCCGAGGGTGGCCTGTTCACGATGTCGGGAATCCAAGGCGATTATCTGGCGACCGCCGTTCCCCCCACCGGCCCCGCCTTTCCCAACCTGACAACCACCCTGGGAGCCCTCCTGCCCGGTTTCACGAGTGCCACGATCGAGTTCCGGCACATCGGTCCGGGGTTCTCGAGCGTGCCGGCCAGTTTCAGTGCGTCATCCACCCTGGGTGCCCTGGTCGGTACTCTCAACGGATTGGCCCCCGGAGCCGGCAGCGCTTCCTACAACTCGAGCAATGGCCAACTGACCTTGTCCGTCGCCAACGATGGCCATGCCACCGATGGGTTTTTCGATCAAAGCCCATCCGGCGGATTGCTGGACGATTTGGGTTTCGGGAATTCGGTGGCCGCAACGCCGGCCACTGGAGCCAATTACGAGACCGCGACCTTGTCTCTGACATCCTCCGGATCCCTGGCGGGCCCTCTGGACATCAAGACCATCGGCCGGGCCGCCTCGACCCTAAAACGCGTGAAGTCGGCCCTCTCCCGATTGGCCACCGATCGCGCCACGGTGGGCGCCAACATGGCGAGTCTTGGCTTCAGTATGGATCAACTGGGCACGCTGAAGGATAACCTGTCGGCCGCCAACAGTCGCATCCGGGACGTGGACGTGGCCGACGAGAGCACCCGATTCAGCCGCTACCAGATCCTGATGCAGGCCGGCACGGCCCTGCTGGCCCAGGCCAACAGCACCCCTCAGTCCATCCTCCGCTTGCTGCAGTAGCGCCGCCCGCCATCGGCAGGCCCGGAGATCCTCGACCCGCGTCGAGCCCTGTTTTCCCGCGACCCTCGGACGTATTCGCGGACGGAGCGGAGGGGCGCAGTATAGATCCGGGGCGGACTCCCGATCCCGTGATCGGGATTCACCGCCCCCAGCGGGTGTTCTTGAGGAATTCGATGAGGTCGGCCAGTTCCTGACGGGTGATTTGTTCGTCGAGGCCGGCGGGCATGAGGGAGACGGTCGAGGGGGTGACCGCGGTGATGTC
>JACCDP010711992.1_pt1 | contig 10787 bp, 9 predicted proteins | sample 7445841 | NCBI WGS metagenome assembly JACCDP01 (sample SAMN15323441, study PRJNA562643) | freshwater metagenome | isolation source: river surface water | place: USA:Blue River Watershed | collected 2017-08-17
GAGATTACTGCTGGCACCGCAATTAAAAGTGCAACTACTCCTGCAGCAACTGAGGCTAATGACTTAAACGAAATTGCTGGTCGTGGGGCACGTTGCTTAACAACGTTGCTCTCTTCTAGTAAATCGAACATTGGTCGATCAAAATCGCCAGTTGATTGTGCGAATTTTTCGATTAGTAAATCTGCATTCAACTTTAGGACCTTCGCAATTGTGCGGATATGTCCACGCGCATATGCGTTACCACCGCAACTTGCAAAGTCATCTGCTTCGATATCTAAAATTAGGGTCTCGCGAATGCGAGTAATCTCTGCAACTTTCGCAATTGTGTAACCAGCACGTTCGCGGGCAGCGCGAATTTCGGTGCCGAGAGTTAGATTTTCTAAACTCATTTATTTTCCTTTTGCGGGGAGCTTGCTGTTAAAGCAACATGGAAGGGGATTTCCAAGGCCCTAAGGGTAAAACCTGAAGGAGCCTTAGGACAAGTCCGAAAGTTGCTGATGGGTGAATTCACCCTTAACGCTGACCCCTGAACTGTGGACCCACGCTGAATTACAACTTTTCTATTAGAGATTTCCCTGCAATTGCTCAAGAACATCAGGCATCTGTTCGGCGCTGATTAAAACGGTTCGGGCCTTGGATCCCTCAGTTGGTCCAACGATTCCACGGCTCTCCATTAAATCCATTAATCTTCCAGCTTTTGCAAAACCAATTCTTAATTTACGTTGCAACATTGATGTCGAACCAAATTGTGTTGAGACAACTAATTGAACTGCTTGTAACAACAGATCCATGTCATCGCCAATGTCATCTTCAATCACATGGGCCTTTACTGGCGCAGTTAAATCAAGACGGTAAACCGGTTGCAACTGGGATTTAACATGGTTAACAATTGCTTCGGTCTCGCGCTCTGAAACATATGCGCCCTGAATTCGCATCGCCTTACTTGCTCCCATTGGTAAGAAGAGTGCGTCACCTTGGCCAACCAATTTTTCAGCGCCAGGCGTATCCAAAATAACTCTTGAATCTGCAAGGCTTGATGTAGCAAACGATAAACGTGATGGCACGTTGGCTTTTATGAGACCCGTAACGATGTCGACGCTTGGGCGCTGGGTTGCGATAACTAAGTGAATTCCAGCTGCTCTGGCTAATTGGGTTATTCGAACAATTGATTCTTCAACTTCTCTTGCCGCAACCATCATTAAATCTGCTAACTCATCAATGATTACTAGCAAATAAGGATATGGTTCAAGGATTCGTTCGCTTCCTTCGGGGACCGTTAATTTTCCAGAGCGAACAGCTTTATTGAAGTCATCAATATGTCTAAATCCAAATGCCGAAAGATCGTCGTAACGCATATCCATTTCGCGCACTACCCAGGCAAGAACATCGGCAGCCTTTTTAGGATTAGTGATGATTGGCGCAATTAAATGTGGGATGCCTTCATAACTTGTGAGTTCTACTCGCTTCGGGTCAATCATTACAAGACGAACATCATCCGGTGTAGAACGCATAAGTATCGAAACAATTAACGAATTAATCATCGAAGATTTACCCGCACCCGTTGCGCCTGCAACTAATAAGTGTGGCATCTTGGCTAAATTCGCACAGATAAAGTTTCCTTCAACATCCTTGCCTAGAGCAATAACCATTGGGTGGGCATCGTTTCCAGCCACGGGTGAACGAAGGACATCTCCAAGGGCAACAATTTCGCGATCGGTATTTGGGATTTCAATTCCTACTGCAGATTTGCCAGGAATAGGCGAGAGAATTCGGACATCTCCGCTGGCAACTGCATAAGAAATATTCTTAGCAAGTGCGGTAATTGCTTCTACCTTTACGCCATTACCAAGTTCAACTTCATAACGCGTAACAGTTGGTCCACGCATAAACCCGGTGACTCGACATTCAACACCAAATTGATCGAAGACTTGTGTAAGCGCAGCCACGACAACATCATTCGCTTTTGACTTTGCCTTTGAAGCCGGACCAGCCTTAAGTAAATCCATCGACGGTAATTCGTATTTGGTATCACCGGTTAACAACATCTGTTTCGCATGTTTTGGAACACTTACAGTCGGAGCACTAACTGGGGTTGGATCTCGTGGAATCTCTACCGTGAACTCTTCGTCGAAGCTCTCTTCATCTAGCTCTTCTTCCTCTTCATGGATGAATCCTTGAACAAGTGGAGTTTCGAATGGTGGGGTGTCAGAAATTTCAAATTTCTCTTCAGCCCGTGCGGCACGCGCATCAGAGACCTTCCCGCTACCCCAATGAAATAGCGTAGAGATGCGACCAAATACTTTTGATACTGGCGTAGCTGTAATAACCAAAATTCCGAAGAAGAGGAGAATCAAGAGGATTGGAATTGCAAGAATTGTCGTCACCAATGCAACTAGCGGGGTAGAAATTCCATACCCAATCCAACCGCCACCATTTCTAATCGCAGTCTGACCAGTTCCACTTGAGCCATTAAGAATATGCAGCAAGCCAGTTATTGAGATTAGAAGAACGGATGTACCAACAATGATTCGCCCAGTTGCTCTTGAATCATCTGGAGCCTTAAACAATCGGAATGCAAAATAGATAAAAATAATCGGAGTAACAAATCCAAGTCGCCCAATTAAGCCAATGGCGACGGCATAAATTCCATGTCCTACCGCATTATCTAAACTGAACCAGGTTCCAGCAGCAGAAATCAAACCGAGGATGAAGATAAGAAATGCCATTCCATCTCGTTGGTGCGCTGGATCTAAATCCTGGGCACCACGAAAGATAAAGCGAACTGAAGAGCCTAAAGTTTTTGAAATAAATTTCCAGATTGCGCCTACTCCGCGCGCAGCTCCATTAGCTGCCGCAGATTTCTTGCTTGATGCTTTTCTTCTCGCGGCCATAATGGCTAACCTTAAAGCGTTTGATATACGTGATATCTAAGGCGCGCCGTTATACCTCTATGACTACCGGAACAATCATTGGCTTACGACGATGTTTATCGCCAACCCAACTGCCGACTGTTTTTCTAACAACTTGTTGTAGTTGATGTGTTCCGTTAATTCCATTGCCCACCGCTGTTGCAAGAGCCTTTTCGATCATGCCCTTAACTTCATTAAACAGCGCATTATCTTCGGTAAATCCTCGAGCATGAATATCTGGACCCGCAATTATCTTTCCAGTTTGTGATTCGATAACTACTACAACCGAAATAAAACCTTCTTCTCCTAGGATGCGCCGATCTTTGAGCGAACTTTCGGTAATTTCACCGATGCTTTGACCATCTACATAAACAAAGCCAACTGGAATTGCGCCTGCGACATCTGCATATCCGTCAGCCATATCAACGACGATTCCATTTTCAACAACCAAGGTATTTGTTCTAGCAACACCGGTTTTAATAGCTAACTCTGCGTTGGCACGTAGGTGACGCCATTCGCCATGAATCGGCATAACATTCTTTGGTTTTACGATGTTGTAGCAATAAAGAAGTTCACCCGCAGATGCGTGACCAGAAACGTGAACCATCGCATTTCCTTTATGAACAACATTTGCCCCAAATCTTGTGAGCTCATTAATTACTCGATAAACCGGATTTTCATTTCCTGGAATAAGCGATGAAGCCAAGATAACAGTGTCGCCTTTGCCAACTTGAATTTCGTGGTCGCCATTGGCCATCCGAGAAAGTGCTGCTAGTGGTTCACCTTGTGATCCAGTGCAGATTAAAACCACCTTGTCGCCGTAGTCCTTTAGGTTTTTTGAATCAACAATCAGGTTAGGTGGAATATGTAGATAACCAAGATCTTCAGCCAATTTCATATTTCGAACCATGCTACGTCCGACATATGCCACCTTGCGGCCATGCGATTCTGCTACGTCAATAATTTGTTGAATGCGGTGAACATGCGACGCGAATGAAGCAACTATTACTCGACGCTCGGTCTGACGAATTACTCGATCAAGAACTGGACTGATGTCGCGCTCTGCTGTAGTAAATCCAGGCACATCGGCGTTAGTGGAATCAACCATAAACAGGTCAACACCTTCAGCGCCAAGTCTTGCGAATGTTGCAAGGTCGGTAACGCGACCATCTAGTGGTAGCTGATCCATTTTGAAATCGCCAGTGGCAAGAACTAAACCTGCAGGTGTGCGAATTGCGATTGCAAGCGCATCTGGGATTGAGTGATTTACGGCAACAAACTCTAATTCGAATGGGCCAAACTTCTGAATCATTCCGGCTTTAACTTCAACCATCGGCGCAGTAATTCGGCGCTCTTTTAACTTAGCTTCAGTAAATGCCAACGTAAGCTTTGATCCAACAATCGGGATATCGCTGCGTTCGCGGAGTAAATATGGAACAGCGCCAATGTGATCTTCGTGCCCGTGGGTAAGTGCAACTGCGACAACATCATCTAAGCGCTCACGAATATATTCAAAGTCGGGAAGGATTAAATCAATTCCTGGTTGGCTCTCTTCAGGGAAAAGAACACCGCAATCAACTACTAACAACTTTCCTTCATATTCGAAAACGGTCATGTTTCGACCGATTTCACCTAAGCCACCAAGTGCAACTATTCGAAGTGTTTTAGCGGCAAGCTTGGATGGATAGGGTAAATCTGGATGCGGGTGATTCATTAGTTAAGTGTTACTCCACCTTGTCGTAGGTCCTCCCGCAGTTGCGCTATTTGCGCAGCGGTGGCATCGACAAGTGGCAATCTAGTAAATCCGCCAGGTAGGCCCATTTCGTTTAGTGCGGCCTTAGTCAATATCGCACCTTGGGTGCGGAAGGTTCCGGTGAATACCGGTAATAATTTTTGATGTATTTCAAGAGCACGCGCAGCATTTCCAGAGAACCAGGCGTCTAGCATTTCACGAAGACCACTTCCAACGGTGTGGCCACAAACCGAAACAAATCCAACTGCGCCAACTGATAGCAGTGGCAAATTCAAAATATCATCGCCAGAATAAACTGGAATTCCACAGCGCTTTATTACCCAAGAAGTTGCGGCAACATTTCCTTTTGCATCTTTTAGCGCAGCAATTCTTGGATGCTCTGCTAAAGCAACAATCGTGTCAGATTCAATTTCAATTCCAGTTCGGCCAGGAATGTCATACATCATTACTGAGAGATCTGTCGCATCCGCCATCGCTTTAAAGTGTGCCGCGATTCCTGCTTGTGGAGGCTTGTTGTAATAAGGAGTGACTACTAATAAACCATCTGCTCCAGCTTTTGCAGCACGTTGTGCCTGAACAACTGAGTGTGAAGTTTCATTATTTCCTGCACCTGCGATTACTTTAATTTTTGACCCAACTGTTTTCTTAACAACACTTACGATTTGATCTTTCTCGTCATCACTAGTTGTTGGCGCTTCACCTGTTGTGCCATTTACAACGATGCCATCGTGTCCGGTTGAGACCAGATGCGCTGCTAATTTTTCGACACCAGCCCAATCAATTTCGCCATCTTTGTTAAATGGAGTAACCATGGCGGTAATCAACCGGCCAAATGGAGGTGTAATGCTCATGCGCTTAGGCTACACGCAATTTATGGAGCAATGCGACCGGATTTCTGGAATGCCGCATATGTCATCGGCATAAGTTCAGCAAAATGCTTCTCCATTTTCTCCGCAACCATCTCGATTTCACGTTGTGGATATGACGGGAAATGTGAGTCCGGGCTAGATGTCCGAAGTGAAAGAAAATTCATTAAAGCTCTGGCATTCATAGTTACATACATTGAAGAGTAAAGAGTTACCGGAAGAACGGCGCGGGCAACTTCTCGTGCAACTCCGGATGCCAATATCTTCTGATAATTATCGTAAGCAACGATACAAGTTTCTTTGATTGCATTAACTGTTACATCTAACTGTTCTGGTGTGCCATCAACAAATGTATATGCGCCGGTCTTTCCAACCTGAACTAACTTGCGATCCTTATTTGGAATGTAAAAAACTGGACGAAGTTCACGGTAGCGACCGCTCTCTTCGTTGTAGGAAGCGATTCGGTGGCGCATAAATTCACGGAATACAAAGATTGGTGCTGATACGAAGAAAGTCATTGAAGTATGTTCGAAGGGGCTTCCGTGGCGTTCGCGGGCTAGATAATTAATTAAACCAGCGTCACGCTCGCTTGATTCACCGACTTTTTCTAAAGTTGTTTCGCCCGCTGTTGATACTCGCGCCGCCCAAATTACATCGGCATCACTCGCACTCGACTTGACCAATTCAACGGTCATGTCATCGCGGAAAACTATTTCTTGCTTGGTATCAACAACATCTGGGGTATCGGTATTCATGACCCGACCCTATATAAAGCTTCGCCTATCCCCTTGTATTAGGGCATACTTTCGGCGTGTCAGTGAAGCGTGATTCATTTAGTGTCTCAATAACCGTCGGTGCTTATGGCAGCGCATTCGGTGCTGCGGCCGTGGCTGCCGATTTCTCGGTTCTTCAAGCTTGCTTACTCTCACTACTTTTGTTTTCTGGGGCATCACAATTCGCAGTCGTTGGAGTAATCGCAGCCGGTGGCACCGCAATAAATGCGATTGCAACTTCAACGCTTCTCGGAACTCGTAATGGTCTTTATGGATTGCGCCTTGCACCTATTCTGAAATTACGCGGATGGAAACGAGTTGTTGCAGCCCAAATAACAATTGATGAATCAATTGGTGTTGCACTTGCACAAAAAGATGAAGCCGAAATGCGTAAAGGATTTTGGTATACCGGCTTTGGAGTATTTTTCTTCTGGAATCTTTTTACACTTGCTGGCGCACTTGGAGCACAAGCAATTGGCGATCCATCTGCATGGGGTCTCGATGCCGCCGTTCCTGCAGCATTTCTCGGGCTGCTCTGGCCCAGACTTTCTGACCGCAAATCCTGGGTCTTAGCTGGCTTTGCAATTTTGCTTGCACTTTCACTGACACCATTTGTTCCTGCTGGAATCCCAATTATTTCTTGCACTCTTCTAGCCGTCATTATTGGTTGGCGAAAATGAGCACTTTCTGGATAGCAGTTATTGGCTCGAGCGCTCTGGCCTTTGCAATTAAATTAATTGGAGCATCTGTTCCAGAATCCTTCTTAAGCAATCCACGAATTTTAAGAATCAATACCCTGATTCCGGTTGCACTTTTAACCGCATTGATTGCCGTTAACACCTTCGCAAATAAGACTCAATTAGTGCTTGATCACCGGGCTCTGGGAATCGCTGCTGCAGTTACGCTATTGATTGCTAAAGCACCGTTTCCGGTTGTGGTTGTAGGCGCTGCAATTACTTCAGCACTCGCCTACCGTTATATTTAAAGAATCTTTAAGGCTTCAAGCTTTGCTTTTAAATCGTTATCTGAAGGTTCGGTCAGATGTGTTCCATCGCTAAAAACAATTACTGGGATTGATTGGGCGCCGCCATTTATCTCGACAACTTTATCGGCTGCACTCTTATCGGCTTCAACATCCACATAGGTGTATTCGACGTTATTTGAATCTAAGAAACGCTTTGATCTGCGGCAGTCGCCGCACCATTCTGCGCCATACATTAAAACATTTGACATAACGCTTCCTTACTTCAAATCCATGTAATGCTCTAAACCAAAAGTGAGTCCAGGGTTTTTGCCAACTTCTCTAACTGCTAATAAAACACCAGGCATAAAACCGGTGCGATCTATTGAATCATGTCGGATTGAAAGAGTTTCGCCAGTGTCTCCCAAGATAACTTCTTGGTGAGCAACTAATCCACGCAAACGAACCGAGTGAACATGAACATCACCGATTTTGGCGCCACGGGCACCATCAAGTTCTGATGTTGTTGCGTCTGGCATTGCAGCTTTCTTTACGCTCTTGCGGGCATCGTTAATCAATTCTGCAGTTCTGGCTGCGGTTCCCGATGGCGCATCTGCCTTTGCTGGGTGATGCAGTTCGACAATTTCTACAGATTCAAAATACTTTGATGCTTGGGCTGCGAATTGCATCATTAAGACCGCACCAAGTCCAAAGTTTGGAGCAATAAGTGCGCCTACCTTTGGATTAGCAGCGAGCCAAGACTTAACTTTTTCTAGCTTCGCACTATCAAAACCGGTAGTTCCGACTACAACGCTAATCCCATTATTGATCGCAAATTCGAGATTACCCATTACAGAATCTGGATGCGTGAAATCAACAACAACTTGAGCACCGCTTGAAACTAACTTATCTAATGAGTCACCTAGATCTAGTTGGGCAACGATTTCTAAATCTGATGTTCCTGAAATTGCTTTAACACTCTCGGCTCCCATGCGACCTTTTGCGCCAAGAACTGCGACTTTGATACTCATGAAATCACCTTCTCAAATTTAGCTTTACTTCTAAATGGACCCACTAGTGCAAGGGTAGCGGGAGCACTGAATAAGTCGCGTGCTAATTGATGGACTTGTTCTGGCGTCACACTTCGAACCTTGGCCAAGATGTCATCAAAGCTCATGATTTCGCCGTAAACGAGTTCGCTCTTGCCGATTCGACTCATTCTTGAACCAGTATCTTCCTGCCCCAGAATCAAGCCACCCGTAACAGCGCCTTTGGCTCGAGAAATTTCTTCGGCAGTTAATCCGTGTTGCGCAACGGATTCACTAATTTCGCGCATCAATTTAATTACTTCTTCGGCCTTCTCGGTTCTGCAACCTGCATAAAATGCAAGAGTTCCGGTGCCGGCAAATTGTTGTGGGTAGGCATAAGTTGTATATGCAAGTCCGCGCTTTTCGCGAATCTCTTGGAACAAACGTGAAGCCATTCCGCCACCGATTGCTGAAGATAAAACACTTAGCGCAAAACGGCGTTCATCATTTCTTGCTAGACCTGGAAAGCCATAAAGAATATGTGCTTGTTCAGTCTTTCGATCAATAATCCCAACCTTGCCCAAACCTGGGGTCTTTATTGGTATGGATTCTCTAACTTCGTGCTTGTTATTTGGCACATCAAGAAAGCCATCTTTGGAAAGTGCTTCTTCAACTAGCTTCACAACTTTTTTATGTTTAACATTTCCAGCTACCGAAACCACCAGATTCTCTGGTTGGTAGTGCTTTTTATAATAATTAAAGATTGAATTACGTGGCATCTTATTAATCGAATCGACCGTGCCAAGGATAGATCGCCCTACCGGCGAATCTCCGTAATAAGTATCTAAGTAAAGCTCGTGAATGTAGTCGGATGGATCATCATCGCGGACAGCGATTTCACTTAAAACAACTTTGCGTTCGGAATCTACGTCTTCGCTAGTAAATGTAGATGAAGTGATTAAATCTGAAACTACATCGACTGCTAGCGGTAAATCGTTATCGATTACGCGGGCATAAAAACAGGTGTATTCCTGGCCGGTGAATGCATTCATCTCGCCGCCAACAGCTTCGATTGAAGATGAAATCTCAAGCGCAGTGCGAGTCTTCGTTCCTTTAAAGAGTAAATGTTCTAGAAAGTGAGAAGCTCCCGCGACGGATTTTGATTCATCGCGAGAGCCAACATTTGCCCAAATTCCTACCGCAGCGGAACGAGATGTACTGACTTCTTCAGTAACAATTCGTAGCCCGCTAGGCAGGATTGTTTTACTCAATTATTCGCCGGCTTCCTTACCAGGAACTGTGCCGTCTGCAAGAACTGGAACCAGAGAGAACTTACCCTTTGGATCAATCTCTGCAATTTCTACTTCAATCTTGTCGCCAACCTTCATAACTTCTTCAAGGTTTTCGATGCGCTTTCCACCATGCAATTTACGAATCTGCGAGATGTGTAGCAAGCCATCTTTACCTGGAACAAGCGAAATGAATGCGCCGAATGTTGCAAGCTTCACGATACTTCCGTTGAAGCGCTCTCCCACCTTTGGAACAACTGGATTAGCGATTGCATCAATCATTGCCTTTGCGGCTTCTGCTTGTGAACCTTCAAGTGCACCGATGTAGACAGTTCCATCATCTTCGATGGTGATATCTGCGCCGGTCTCATCTTGAATCTGGTTAATCATCTTGCCCTTAGGTCCGATGATTGCACCGATTAGATCAACAGGAACCTTGACCGAAATGATGCGAGGAGCAAGAAGGCTCATCTCATCTGGTGCATCGATTGCTTGGTTCATGATGTCAAGAATTGTTAGGCGTGCTTCCTTTGCTTGAAGCAGTGCTGATGCCAAAACTGATGCTGGAATTCCATCGAGCTTGGTATCTAGTTGTAGCGCAGTAACAAAGTCCTTTGTTCCTGCAACTTTAAAGTCCATATCTCCGAAAGCATCTTCTGCTCCGAGAATATCTGTGATTGCAACATATTCAGTCTTGCCATCAACGACATCTGAAATCAGACCCATTGCAATACCTGCGACAGCGGCCTTCAGTGGAACACCAGCATTTAGCAGCGACATAGTCGAAGCACATACTGAGCCCATTGATGTTGAACCATTTGATCCAAGTGCTTCTGAAACTTGGCGAATTGCATATGGGAATTCTTCACGAGTTGGAAGAACTGGAACCAATGCGCGCTCTGCAAGTGCACCGTGGCCGATTTCGCGACGCTTTGGTGAACCAACACGACCAGTCTCGCCCACTGAATATGGTGGGAAGTTGTAGTTGTGCATGTAACGCTTGTGATTTTCTGGGCTCAAAGTATCTAGTTGTTGTTCCATCTTTAACATGTTCAAAGTTGTAACACCAAGGATTTGGGTCTCGCCACGTTCGAAGATTGCTGAACCGTGAACGCGAGGCATAACTTCAACCTCTGCTGTGATTGCACGGATATCGCGAATTCCACGACCATCGATACGGATCTTCTCGCGAAGAACGCGTTGGCGAA
>JACCDP011027194.1_pt1 | contig 10787 bp, 7 predicted proteins | sample 7445841 | NCBI WGS metagenome assembly JACCDP01 (sample SAMN15323441, study PRJNA562643) | freshwater metagenome | isolation source: river surface water | place: USA:Blue River Watershed | collected 2017-08-17
CAGATATCAAGGCAGGTGACTTCCACACCATCAATCACGTCAATGGCATTGCCCGTGGGCATCAGCTTGCCGGTGGCGCCACCCACCGCATCGGCGAAATTCAGCACAATCGGCGCGGCAGTGCCGGGTACGCCGGCAATCGCGGTATCGCCTTCATAATTCACGCGCTTGCCTGGCGTTTGCACCACGGCTTCAATCAAGGCGCCGGTATTCACGGCGCGGATCATCACGCGCGTTTCGTCTTCTTCCGCTGGCACCAGCCCGCTTTCAATCGCGAAGGGCCCAACACCCGCCAGCATATTGCCGCAAGTCGGCCCCCAATCCACAAAGGCGCGATCCACGGAAACCTGCGCGAACAAATAATCCACCTGCTGCGCTTCACCGGCGGCAGCGCGGGAGACGATGCAGACTTTGCTGGTGAGCGTTGTCGCCCCACCAAGCCCATCAATCTGGCGCGCATCTGGTGATCCCATGGCGGCCAACAGCACGCGCCCCATGGCGTCGCGATCTTCCGGCAGATCATGGCGCAGGAAATAAGGTCCACGGCTGGTGCCGCCACGCATCAGCGTACAGGGAATGGCTTTCTGCATAATTCTATCCGTCAACGTAAAGGCCAGGGAAGATCGAAGAAATGCTGCAACAGCCCCTGCGGGAAGTCGAGTGTCAAAAGCTGCGCCACGATAATCAGGCCAATGGTCGCAATACTGGTCAATAGCAGCGTCAGCCGCCAGGAACACCGCGCCGCATAGCGCAGGAAGGCCAAGAAAAAGATCGTATTGGCCAGCAGGAATCCGACCAAAGCCGAAAGCCCGACAAGCCCGATCACCCAGCCAAGATGCGCCCAGAAGCTGCCATCCTCCGGCTTCGCATTCGCTTCCGCATCATGGAAAAGCGAACCACCCACACGGCCAAAATTCAGCCTGAATAATACCGGCACGCTGATAAGTAGCATCGCGCCCGCAATCATCATCGGGAAGATCGCGCCCAGGAAGCTGTGGCGCATGGCGTCAACGAAAACCGCGGCGAAAATTGCCACCGGGATCACGGCGAAAATCGCCTGAGGCTGCCGCTTGCCGGTATCCTTGCTGCCGCCATCTTCTTCCGTATCGGCCAGACGGCGTTGGCGAATTCCAAGCCCGGCAAATACCACGATCAACGCGGCAATGATCATCACGCCGGGGCGCGTCAGGAAATCCCAGCCATAGAATTGCACCGCCTGATACAGATAGGTTTCCATCGGCAGCGCCAGCACGAAGCCCACCACGAAGGGCGGGCGCGGCCAGCCGAAGCGGCGCATGAGCAAGCCAAGCAAGCCAACGCCCAGCAGCAGCAGCAAATCCGCCAATTCGCGGTTATTGTTGAAGGCGCCAAAGCAGACCACCATCATCATGAAGGGCGCGAGCAAGCCAAAGCGCACCGTGGTCAGCCGCGCAATCAAGGGCGAAGTGGCGAAGCAAAGCAGTGTGCCCATCACATTGGCAATCGCGAGCGACCAGATGATCGCATAGGTCAGATCAAGCCTGGAACCGACCAGCGCCGGCCCGGCTTCAATGCCAAGCAGCGTCATCCCGCCCAAGAACACCGCCATGGAACCGGATGAAGGAATGCCGAAGAACAGCGTCGGCACCAGCGCGCCACCTTCGCGCGCATTATTTGATGCCTCCACGGCAATCACGCCGCGCACATCACCCTTGCCGAATTGGCCATTCTTTTCGGTTTGAATCGCATGGCCATAGACAATCCAATCGGTCACGCTGCCGCCAAGCCCGGGGATGGCACCCAGCACGGAGCCGATGGAAGAAGTCCGCAGCAGCAGCCACCAATGGCGCATGATGTCGCGCACGCCATCAAACCAGCCGCGCCCCAATTCCGCCGTGCGGGAAATGGTGCCGCCACCGCGCGCCAGATCAATAATTTCCGGCAGGGCGAAAATCGCCAGCACCAGTACGGGCAGCGGCAAGCCATCCGAAAGATAGATCAACCCAAAATCAAGCCGATATTCCGCCGTGGCCGGTGCTGTCCCCACCATGCCAAGGGCCAAGCCCATGCCGCAGGCAATCAGGCCCTTGGCGAAGCTTTTGCCAGCCAACACGCCCACCATAGAAAGCCCAAGCAGCGCCAGCATGAAAAGCTCTGCCGTGCCCAGCGCCAGAATCAAGGGCCGCGCAATCAGCACCGCGCCGGTCAAAATCACCGCGCCGATCAGGCCGCCAATCATGGAAGCCAGGAAGGATGCCGATAAGGCGCGCGCTGCCTCTCCTCGTCGGGCCATGGGGAAGCCATCCAGGATCGTTGCCTGGCTGGCCGATGATCCCGGTATGCCCATCAAGATGGAGCTGAATGTATCCGCCGTGGCCGCCACCGCGACCAGACCGACCAGCATGGCAAGGGCTGAGACCTGATCCAGCCCGTAGATGAAGGGCATTACCAGCGAAAGCCCGGCCAGGCCCCCAAGCGCCGGCAGCACGCCAATGGCGTAACCAATCAATACCCCAAGCGCCATATAGCCAAGGCGCTCAGGGCTCGCGAGCGCGGTCAGCGCCATCAGCAGCGCGTCAAGCATTCTACCCCACTCCTATTCCCGCGCTGCGCGTGGCCTGATCAGCCCAGACGATGGTTGAAACGACGCAGCAACCATTCCTTGATCCATTCGCGCGTCGTCTCACTGATGACGGTGCCGGCGGCATAGGCTTTCTCGGCCGCGTCGCCCACGACTTCATCATATTCGCCAATCACCGTGCCGCGCTTTTCCTTGTATTCAGGATCGGCGAAGATGCGCGTGAAGGCAGTGCGATACAAATCCTGCACAGGCTTCGGCGTTTCCTTCGGCACGACCACGAATTTCTGCGCCGCAAAGCCTGCGACGAACAGCGTGCGATAGGCTTCCCAGGCTGGGCCGGAAGGGTCCTGCCCCGTTGCAGCCTTTAGGAATTCGGGGAAGGTCGGCAAATCCGGGAAATTCGGATCGCGCACGATATCGCCCGCAGCATTCAGGATGCCGTAGGAAAACAACGGCGCCGCCTTGCCTTCCCGTACCAGCGGCAAGACTTGGCTCGTATAGGCAGAGGATGTCTGGTAATCGATCGGCGTTTCACCGCGTTCGAAAGCAAGGCGCCCCTGGCCGCGGCCCTGCATGCCAAAGACAATCTGCACATTCAGATTCATCAGTTCAAAGGCCAGCGCCGGCACAATATCCAAGGAAGTCGGGCCCTGGCTGCCGAATTTCAGCCCCTGCGCCGCTTGCAGCTTCGCCAAATCAGCCGGGCCGCGCACGCCCAATTCAGGGCGCACATAAAGCACGCCGCCGGTCGGGCTCGCCATCAGCACGCTCCAGGCGCGGTAATCATAACGCACACGCGGATCGCCCATCAGATACGGGAATTGCGTGGAACCGCTGGTGCCAAGGATCGTCAGGCCATCAGGCCGCGTACGTTGCGCGAATTGATTGGCGCCATTGATGCTGCCGCCGCCAGTGACATTGCGGATCACCACGGTGGGATTGCCGGGCATATGCTTTTGCAGCATCGGCAGATGAAACCGCGCCCAAACATCCGAACCGCCGCCCACCGCGAAGGGGATGATCCATTCAATCGTCTTGCCGGCCATATCTTGCGCGCGGGCACTGCCTGTCGCGGCCAGCCCAAGCCCAAGCCCGGCAAGGGCACGGCGCGTGAAGGTGAAATTGGTTGCTGTGGTCATGAAGCCCTCCCCCAGAAGCATTTTCGCTTCCCTTAAAGCAGAACCATGGGCGATGGAACCAGCGAAATGATCCGGCACGCCCTGCATTTCCCGCTTTCAGATCAGCGCGCCCCCTGTTACGGAATGCCATGCCTGTCACGCACCGCACCATCGCCCCGGCCGAAGCCGATATCCGGCTTGATCGCTGGTTTCATCGGCACTACCCGAATCTGACCCAGGGCGCGCTGCAGAAAATGCTGCGCACCGGGCAGATCCGCGTCGATGGCGCGCGGGTGGAAGCGAATGCGCGGCTCAAGCCCGGCCAGCAATTACGCATCCCGCCCTTGCCGGCAGAAGCCTCCGAACCGCCCTCAGCCCGCCCAGTGTCAGACCGGGATGCGGCGGCGATTGAACGCATGGTGATTTATCGCGATGCCTCAGTGATCGCGATCGACAAGCCCCAGGGCCTGCCAGTGCAGGGCGGCCCCGGCATTACCCGCCATGTGGATGGCATGCTGGATGCGCTGCGCTTTGGCTATGAAGAACGCCCGCGCCTGGTGCATCGGCTGGACAAGGACACATCGGGCGTTCTGATCCTGGGGCGCACCGCTGCGGCGGCTTCCAAACTCGCCGCCGCGTTCCGGGGCCGGGATGCTGAGAAAACCTATTGGGCCATCGTGATTGGCCGGCCGCATCCGCTGCAAGGGCGGATCGATATGCCACTCGCCAAGCTTGGCGGGCAGCGCGGCGAACGCGTAACGGCGGCGACGGATGGGGAAGGCACGCGAGCCGTGACCCTTTACAGCGTGGTGGATTCTGCGCAGCGCCAAGCCGCCATGCTGGAATTGCTGCCACTCACCGGGCGCACGCATCAACTTCGCGTGCATTGCGCCGAGGCGTTGAAATGCCCGATCATGGGCGATGGTAAATATGGCGGTCAGGCTGCACATCTGGAAGGCTTCGGCAATACGCTGCATTTGCATGCCCGCGCATTGCGCTTGCCACATCCGGAAGGCGGCGTTTTGGAACTTGCCGCGCCGCTGCCGGCACATATGAAGGAAACCTTCGGCTTGCTCGGCTTTGATCGCCCGCGCACCCCACCATGCCGGCATCGGCGCTGAAACCAGCCCGGCGCTGGCCGCGCTATGCCCTGGGCGCGGCGGCGCTGGTATTTCTACTGCTGATTGGCGGCATTTTCGCTTTGCGCGCCGCCCTGGAGTCCGGACGCTTCACGCCCCGCATCCAGGCTGAAATTGAAAACGCCACCGGCTATCTCGCTAGTATTGGTGGGCTTGGGCTGACGCTGGGGCTGATCCCCAAGCTTGAATTGCGCGATGTGACTCTCAGCACACCCGGTGCTGCCGCGCCCGGCTTAGTGGCACCCAGGCTGGCCGCGCATGTTTCGCTTTTCGCCCTTTTTGGCGGCGGCCTGGAAATCCCGGGCGTGGAGGCCGAGGGGCTGAAGCTCAATCTGGACCCCAAGCTTTGGGCACTGCCAGAAGCCGCCAAACCCTCACGCCCCGCCCGCAGCGAAGCCGCAGCGCCCAAGCCCCCCGGTGCTGCGCCGCGTATTGGCCAGATCAGCCTCACGGATTCGGTCATCACCCTGCCAGGCGGGCCGGCACGCCAAATCCAAATCCCTCGCCTCAGCATCAGCCATCTGAGTGCCAGCAGCGCAAGCGATCTGGCGGCGGTTTGGCGCTTCAACGGCATTGATTTCACCCTGGCAGGCCGGGCTGGGCCGCTGCTGGGCACCGCCCCCGGCGCGCTGCCGCCGCTTGGCGCGTTAACACTTAAGGCCGGCGCGGGTGATCTTGGCTGGTTACTGCCAGGGCTGCGGCTGGATGGGCTGGAATTGGTGGTGCCCCCGGAAGCCGAGGCTCGACTAACCGGCGCGATTTCCCGCGGGCGCAGCACGGCGCGCCTGGAAGCGAGGCTGGGCGCGCTTGGCAAGCTGGTGCAAGGCGCTTCCGCGCCATTACCGATTGAAGCGCGGCTTGCCGCCGGCAACGCCCATCTGTCGCTGAAGGGCGCCGTGGCGCGCCCGCTGGACATGGCGGGCGGGCAATTCGATCTGGTGCTGGAAGTGCCGGATGGCGCCGCACTCGCGGGGTTTTTCGCTGCCCCTTCAGGGCTTAGCGGCGCGGCCCGGCTGGAATGGCGCGATACGGCGCATTTCAGCCTGCCGCGCTTGCAGCTTGCCAGCCCCGCCCTGGCGGCCAGTGCTGCGCTCAATCTTGGCGTGTCTGGGCGGCCCAATTTGGCCGGCCGTATTGAGGTCACCAAGCTTGATCTTGACGCCCTGGCGCCGCCAACCCCGGCCCCAACCACGCCCGGCGGCGTCGCACCTTCAGGCACGCCGGCGGCCGGCGATGGCCGGATTATTCCCGATATCGCCCTGCCCGTGGCGCTGCTGATGGCCCTGGATGCCGAGGTAAAGCTTGCCTTGAGCGGCGTATCCTTCCGCAACCTGCCACGGGCCGGCTTGCAGGCGGATATGCGCCTGAAGGATGGCGCGCTTGCCCTGGCGCCCTTCAATCTGACCCTCCCGGCGGGGCGGCTGGCCGGGCAGGCCACAGTGAATGCCGCCGCGAACCCGGCGCAATATGCCCTGAGCCTCCGCTCCGAAGGTGCCGGGCTTGATCTGGCCGCGCTGAGTGGTGTGCTGGAAGGGCTTGGCCTCCGCGGCCATGGCGAGCTTGTCGCCGATCTGCGTGGCGCCGGTGCTTCCACCCGTGCCATCGCCGCCAGCCTCAGTGGCGAAATGGGCCTTGCTTTGGTCAATGGCCGGCTGGAACAGGGCAAGGCGATGGATGCGCTTGGCGCCATGCTCGCGCTGCTCTCGCCCAATTCGCAGCGGCTTGGCGCGATTGAATTGCGCTGTCTGGCGCTGGCCTTCGGCGCGGAGCAAGGCTTGGCGCGAAGCCGAACGCTGTTCATGGATAGCGCCATTGGGCAAATCAATGGTGAGGCCAACATCAATCTCAGCGATGAAAGCCTGAATGGGCGGCTCAATTCCAATCTGCGCGTCTTTGGCCTTGCCGTGAGAGCGCCCTTCAATCTTGGCGGCACGCTGGCGGCACCGCGCATCGGCGCGGCGCCAGGTGCGGCGCTTGGTCAAAACGCGGCGGGGTTGCTGGCCGATACGCTGACAGGTCGCATCGCGACCGATCCAATCGGCAATCTGCTGGGGGGCAGTGGCCGCAATGCCGCCGCGGATTGTACCGAGCCGCTCCGCATCGCGCGCCTCGGCGCGGAAGGAGCGGCGCCCACGCCACGCACCGCGCCGGATGCGGCGCCAGAGGCGGCGCGGCCCAACGCGCCCGCTTTGCCTTCACCGGTGCAGGATGTGCTGCGCGGCCTTGGTGGTATTTTGGGTGGCGGACGGCGGTAAGCCTACCGCCTATCCCTCCACATCATCGAGCGACAGGCCAAGCGCTTCCAGCCCTTCTTCCAGCATATCGCCCAGCATTTCGATGCCCAGCAAATAGGTTGCCGGATCACGGATATTGCGTTCCCGCGCCAGATTGCGGGCTTCTTCCCAATCATCCGCCTCATAATCGCCGCGCCCAACCCAGGCGAGGGCGATCAGGGCCGCCTGTTCATCCTCATTCAATTCACTGATGAAGGCGCGCAGCGCATCCTCATCCATGTTTTCATCATCTTCGGCGTCCAGGCCTTCTTCGTCTTCATCGGCGCGGGACAGCGCGCCGCTTTCTTCGCCTTCCTGCACGGCGCGCGCGGCATCCACAATGGCGGCCACCGATTCCAGGCTGATGCCCAGATCGAATTCCTCATCATCTTCATCGCGTGCGGCCATGGCGCTTCTCCGGTTTTGACGGCGGCACTCAAGCACAGGGGCACGGGGCATTGCCAGCCCCGATCAGGTTGCAAATGCGTGTCAGAAAATGACCAGAAATTCAGCGTCGTGAGAGGTCAATCAGCCCCGCAAAGCCCGCTTCCGTACCAAACGCCAAATGCGTGCCGGAATCACTCCAGGCCAGCGCTGAAACCGCACCACGACCGGGGGCGGCCACCGGCACCACGCGCCCGCTGGTAACCTCGGCAATCAGGACCAGCCCATCATCAAAGCCCGCCGCCACCACTTCCTGCTGCGGATGGCAGGCAACGGCCGAGCAAAGCGCCTGATCGCCACCGGCCAATTCGGTTGGCGCCTTGCCCATCGGCCCGCCACCAAAAAACGGCCAAAGCACAATGCAATCCGCGCCCGATGTCGCAAGCCAGCGCCCCTTGGCCGTGAAGGCGATGGATTTCGTCTTGGCCGGATAGCCCGCCATGCGCATATGCTGGCCATCCGCCAGGCGCCAGCCATGCAAAGTGTTTTCCTGCATGGCGGTGACCACATGCGTGCCATCCGGGCTGATCTCAACGCCGATATGGCTGCCCTTCCATTCTAGCGAGCGTGGCTTGTCTTCCTTCGCGGCCACGAACCAGAGCGAGGCGCCATTATAATGGCTGGCCGCGATGCGCTTGCCCTTGGAATCGAAAGCAATGCCCGTGACCGATGTTGGATGCGCGAGTGATTTCAGCGCTGCCCCCGCGCCATCCAGCAGATGCACGGCCTTGCCCACAACAGCGGCGCGCAGGCCGCTTTCATGCGCTGCGACATGGTCCACCCAGCGGCTGCCATAACGCGCCAATTCAACCAAAGTACCATCGGCGCCAAGGCGCATCACCCGCCCATCATCACCGCCGGAAATCACGCCATCCTTGGCATCGGCGCAAAGCGATAGCACCGCGCCCTGATGCGCTTCATGCTGCGCCCAAGGCTCCTTCGGCGCGGCAAGCAAGGCGCGATGCAAGACACCATCAGTGGTGCCAAAAATGCAGGTCTTGCCTTCATGGCCGAAAGCAAGCCCCGCGACCCAGGCGCCGAGCGAATGCGACGTGCCGCGCCCATCCAGCAAATATTCTGCGCCGCTCATGCGTCCGGCGGGCTCCAACGCGCGATTTCGGCATTGATCTTCGCCTCATCCTCACCGGCCTGACAGGCTTCAAAGCCACGGCGCAGCAAGGGGCGATTGAGATCGCGTCCGATAAATACCAGCTTGGAACGGCGCGGATCGCCTTCCTTCCAGGGGCCAATGAAATCGCCATCGGCAATCATATGCACCGCCTGGAAAGCGAAGCGGCGATCATCGCCTTCATAAGCCAGAATGCCTTTGGTGCGCAGCAAATCCTGCCCCTTGCTGGACAGAACCTGCGTGATCCAGGCGTTGAAACGCTCTGGATCAATTGGGCGATCCACTTCGAAGGAAACGCTGTTCACTTCCGAATCATGTTCGTGATCATCTTCGCCCGAGAGGAATTCCGGCTCCCGTTCCAGGATGCGCGCCAGGTTGAAGGCGTCACGCCCGATCACGGCGTTGATCGGCACATCGGATTTCGTGGCGCGGCGAATTTCGGCATAGGGGTTGATGGCGCGGATGCGCTTTTCCACTTCCGCTGCTTCAGCTTCGCTCACCAAATCCATCTTGTTCAGCACGATGATGTCGGCGAAGGCGATCTGTTCCTGCGCTTCGGCGGAATCGGTCAAGCGCGCGGGCAGATGCTTGGCATCCACCACCGTTACAATCGCGTCCAACTTCGTAGCGCGCTTCACATCATCATCAACGAAGAAGGTCTGCGCAACCGGGGCGGGATCGGCCAGCCCCGTGGTTTCCACGATAATGCCGTCAAACTTGTCGCGCCGCTTCATCAGCCCGGCCAGGATGCGGATCAAATCCCCGCGCACCGTGCAGCAGATGCAGCCATTGTTCATTTCGAACACTTCTTCATCGGCATCCACGACCAGGTCGTTATCCACGCCCAATTCGCCGAATTCATTGATCACGACCGCGAACTTCTGGCCGTGATTTTCGGTCAGGATGCGGTTCAGCAGCGTGGTTTTGCCGGCACCAAGATAGCCGGTCAGCACGGTCACGGGCACGGGGGCGCGGGCGGTGTCGCTCACGTTTGTCTCTCCGTCAAAAGGATTTGGCCCCTATATGGGGCGAAGCCGGGCAGAGGTCACCCCGCCCGGCAGTATTATCGTTTTGGTCGCATTTTCCGAGGCACCATGTGAGCCCACATGGCTTGAAAATGCTCCTGTTACGCCGCTTCAGCGACAAGCGCCTCAGCCAGGGTATTGATCAGCCGATCCACATGCGGCTTTTCGCAAATCAGCGGCGGCGACATGGCGATGATATCCGCCGTCACGCGGATCAGCACGCCATCATCAAAGCAGCGGCGGAAGACATCCAGCGCGCGTTGCGTGGGCTTGCCCGGGCGCGGCGCCAATTCTACCGCACCAATCAAGCCGACATCGCGAATATCAATCACATTCGGCAGGCCCTTCAGCGAATGCACCGCATCCTGCCAATAGGGTTCCAGCGCCAGCGCCCGGCCCGGCAAATCCTCGGCGCGGTGCAATTCCAGCGTGGCAATCGCCGCTGCCGCCGCCAAGGGATGGCCGGAATAGGTATAGCCGTGGAAGAATTCGATCCCGGCGCTGGTGCCGGTCACGATGGCATCATAAATCTCATTCTTCACGGCGACCGCCCCCATGGGCACGGCGGCGTTCGTCAGCCCCTTGGCCATGGTCATGATGTCAGGCACTACGCCCAGGCGTTCCGCGCCGAAATTGGCGCCGAGGCGACCAAAACCCGTGATGACCTCATCAAAAATCAGCAGAATGCCATGCTTGGTGCAGATATCGCGGAGCCGCTTCAGATAGCCCACCGGCGGCACCAGCACGCCGGTTGAACCGGCCACCGGTTCCACCATGACAGCGGCAATGGTCTCCGCGCCATGCAAAGCCACCAGGTTTTCCAGCACATCGGCCAATTCGGCGCCATGCGGCGGCTCGCCCCGGCAATAGCTGTTCTTGGCTGGCAGATGCGTATGCGGCAGATGGTCCACATAAGGCAGCAGCGCGCCGAATTGCTTGCGATTGGGGCCGATCCCGCCCACCGACATGCCGCCAAAACCCACGCCATGATAGCCGCGTTCGCGCCCGATCAAGCGCACGCGGGAGCTTTCACCCCGCGCCTTGTGATAGGCGAGTGCGATTTTCAGTGCCGTATCGGCGGCTTCGCTGCCTGAATTGG
>JACCDP010348157.1_pt1 | contig 10785 bp, 18 predicted proteins | sample 7445841 | NCBI WGS metagenome assembly JACCDP01 (sample SAMN15323441, study PRJNA562643) | freshwater metagenome | isolation source: river surface water | place: USA:Blue River Watershed | collected 2017-08-17
GCCGCGTACCATGTTCTCGGTCTCGAGTCGCGGTTCCACGAGATGGAAGACGAAGATAATAATACTTTTATGACGTATTCAGTGGGAACTTGGGTCCCGCGAAAGGGTAGCCTTGCTGACAGACTCGGCTTCTACGCCTACGAAAAACACAAAAGGGCAAAGCTCTCCAAGTTCGACCACATTCGCGACTTCCACTCGACGGTCGACGAACGGATCCCGGCCGCACCCTTCTACCGTCAGGCACGGCTCATGTTCGCGGCCCACGGGGTCACTGGGATTCGAACTCCATCCCTCCGGTCCAAGGGCAAGCGCACGGTCAAGGTTCTCACGTCTCGGCACGAGGTCTACTCTCAAGTAGACATGAACGATTACAACTTCAGTTTCATCGGGGTAAGCACACGGCACTACGAAATGCTGCTCACGGGAAAGTGGTTTCACGGCACGGAAATGGTACTCGGGTGCAAGAGCGTCGACAACTCGATTGTCGAGATCTACGTCATGGAGCTTCACAGCAAGAGCAAAGACAAAGAAGGAAGGACTGTCGGCGACTTCGATTTCGTCAGGCGTCGACTCACTCTCAGCGAATTTTCAAAGCTGACACGGATGCCACAATGAGCTGGACACTGAAGATCGGATTCGACTACCCGGGCCGCGAGGAAGATCTCGCGCAACTCATGCTTTCCGAAAACTACGAGGGCGCCTTTCGCCACATGCCCCGTCTCGTGGGCCGCGTCATCGCCCTCGCCACGAGCAACGGGAAACGGCGTGCGTCTCAGGACGCGTATCAAACGGCCGCGTACAACATCCTCGGTCTCGAACCCCCAGCTTCGGAACCCATTCGAACTGGACTTTTTAGGGGTGTGCTGCGTGCAACTTCATCAACAAAGATCGATGGTAGAAATGAGATGGCAGAGGAGCTGGGGACTTTCGCTCACGGAAAACACCTCATAAAGGTAAACATGAAGCGCGCCCTCAGAATGGAGTACGCGGAAAACCATCAGGAAAAACTGTTGGCCGCAAAGGCCTACCGTCAGGTCCGGCTGTTCCTCAACGCCAACGGCCTCTCGGACATGCAGCAGATCAAGATGTTCCCACCAGATCTCCACTTCACCCCGGCCCCATGGTCCCTGACCCACGCTGCGACTGAATTCACCGTCCGCGGCAACACGTTCCGCCTTGCGACTGTCCGGTCCAATCACGCGGCCCTCATCGAGAGCGGCAAGATGTTCATGGGCGTGAAGATGGTCCTCGGCATCCGACCCGTGGACGCAACCCGGAATGATCTGTACCTGGCCTCCGTGTCCCCGGTCATCAGGATCGGCGGCGTGCGGCACAAGGGCGAGATCACGATGTCGACGGTCCAGGTCTCTCAGGCGCAAGTCGAAGCCCTGACCCACATTCCGCAGAGGGTGGTTTTGACGCCATGATCTCGGATCCCAGCTACCGGAAAAAGATCGACGTTGCGAATGCCGAGGTCCTTCTCGGTGTTCCCATCGATCAGACTTTCCTCGTCCACGAGCTGCGGCGCGTGACCTTTGAGATCGTCCGCAGTTTCAACTCAGTCCACGATCTGAACGACGCAGGCGCCTACAACATCGTGGAAAAGGTCTACGACTCCATGAATGTTTCGCGGGCTGCCCGGTCGTCCCTCGACTTCTTCACCGAGGCCTGCCACCGCGTCCAGTTCACAGGCGGCGGAACCTAGCCCCTCATCGCGGGCCCCTTGTCCTACGCCAGACGGCGTGCTCTTTGTTTTTGGGGCCGAGTCAACGGATACGTCTACAACATCCGAAACCAGGAAGGACTCCGACTGACGGTCGTTGATCCCACCTTCACGAAGAAGTCGGAGCACCAACTCATGTTCCGCGCCTTCACGAATGTCCTGATCAACGGCTGGTTTTTCTACGGCCACTGCCCATGCATCGGGGTCACGTACAACGGCAAAGAGGCAGTCATCCACATGGTCAGCGGTCACACCTACTTCTCACGGCGCGTGCCCCGTGAAGAGCTGTCCACCCTCCTTACCTCGACCCCGGCTCCATGGATACAAAAACCTTGACACGGACACGGGTTTAGTGTTCTATGCACATGCACGTTGCAAGCCACGACAGAAGGGAGGGTGCCATGTCCGAAGTCAGTAAAAGGAAGAGAATAGCGTACTCCATGCGCCTTGAGACCGAGCGCGCCTCCATGCAACTGGGTGTGCCTCTCATCGACTGCCCCGCGCTGATAGCCCGTGCCATGAAGGCCCTATTTCCCGTGCTCGCAGGTCAAGTTGCCCAGCACAGCCCACACAGCTCCGCGATCACGGACTTCACTCTCCGGTTCATTCGGAACAAGCTCAAGGACCTGGGCTACGGCAAAGACCGGTCGATCGAAGAGGTGGCAGTTGTCATCTCGGATAAATTTCTTGCTCGTCGCGGCCCCAAGACCCACAAAAACGTCGTCAATCACTCGAGCAACTTCATCGTTGCAAGACGTATAAATTACATACTCAAGAATTACTTGGCCTACATCAAGTACAAGGGCTCTTACAAGATCGTTGCGACTGCAACATCTTATTCTGGACGAGACGCCACACGGTCATACTTCCCGAACCTTTACCGGTCTGGTCTTGAGATCAAGTTCTTCTACAACTGCATACCTTTCCTACGGATGATCGAAAAACGTAAATACTATCTCTACGACCGTTTGTTCCTGGGCGCGATCTCCGACGGGCGAGGTCACTACCACTGCCGCGTGCTGACGCCCAAGTTCTTCACCGCGTATTTCGTCATGCATGAGAACCCCTACGACCTCTTGACCGTGGAACCACGCCCCGACCCCAGACGGCAGGTCCCATGACCCGGAGACAACTGATCGCGGCCGACTGGGCACAGTTCCACCTCTCAGGAGACATCACCTCATGTCCGCATCTGCAGCACGTGTTTCGGCGGCGAATGTTCCGTTTTGCAAAATATCTGGGCATGCACACGGATATTCCGATTCAATCCTATGTGACAAACAAGCTTCACCTGCCCCGCACCAAGGCAAACATGCAGTTTGTCCAGGCGACATGGCAGGACATCAAGCGCCGATACAGGCCAATCGAGAGGCTCACTCTCACGGAACGCGAAAAAGACTTTGTGTTTCGGCGCCTGTCCTACGCCTTCGGCCTACTGGCACCCGGTCGGACAAAACATCCAAGGCTGTTCCTGAGTCTGAACAGCCATCTCTGGTCCTCGATCAGCTACTACTCAAACGGCAGCCTATGCATTGTTCCGGGATACCGTAGCCTAAAACCTGTTCAGAATAAGTGGTTCTTCTACGGAGACATGCTGGTCACCGACTTGGCGCAGATCAGAAAAAACCAGTACGTCATGGGTCTTTTGACCGCGACGGGACATCATGCCAAATACATCCTGGATGAAAGACCAGAAACAGTATTTTCAGAGTATCCTCAATTCGGTCCCCAGATGCGCCGGAGGAAAGTCAAAGGTTGGGACTACAGCTGGTGACACCCAGGCTGATCGGCTCGAGGCCGAGATCGGCGTCATGGCCCTGGGCGTCGACCCCGTGTTCTGTCCCGTGCACATGTCCGTGTGGCGAAGGCGTCTGTCCAAGTCCTACCGATCACGGGAAGGGCTGAACTTCATCACGGCTACGAACAGTATTTCTGCCTGCATCGGCAGTTACCAGTTCATGAGCATCGCCAAAGTCACTCGGGAGATGCTGACGCCTGCGGTTCGCGGGTTCTTGTCCACGGTCGTCAACCGGCACGGAAAGGCATTCTACGAGCGGCCGCCATACAACTCGCACGTGATCCGGGGTTGGTGGCACTGGTCCTTCCAGAAGTTCTGTCGGATCAACGGCATCAAAAACGCGTCGATGAACGCCATGGTTGGCGAAGACACCCGGCGGATGCTGAACGCCCACGTCCAGGTCAATTACGCACTCGACCCACCGGCCATCAACGTGAAGTTCTGGGCCACGAATTACGGGTCCATCGAGGTGATCCAGAAACGCTGGTTCTTCTACGGCCACCGTCTCGTGCTCGCGGTCCATCACTCACGATCCGGGGAGTCACGGCTCACGTGCCTCAACCACAAGGGACGGCTCCGGTTCTACTGGCACCGGACCGAGACCTTGCCCACGATCCTCGGTCTGCACCCAACGGCCCGCGTCAGAAAGGAGAGGAAACATGACCCCCATGGAAGCTGAGTTCATTCTCAGCGGCGGACCCACGGACAACCGCAAGCTGTGCGAGATCTTCGCCAAAAGGCGCGTGACGTCCATCGGCCTTGTCACCCTGTTCTCGTCCGACGCTGCGTACCGTGGCTACCTGTCCAACCTCCGCGATCCCGGTCCCATGGAAGAGGAAGAGGCCAAGACCTACGGCATCAACTGCAAGGAGCGGATCGCATCCAGATTCCGCATCGAGCAGACGCGGAACGTCGACCAGAATCAGTTTTTCTCAAGTCAGATCCAAGATGCACACCTCCAGCGACACATCGACAAGTTCTTCGGACCCTACGGTGGCCCACCCAAGGATCTCGAAATCATGGACTGCTGGTACGACACCTTCGGTCCGCTGGGCTTCCTCGGGCCCAACTTTCTGCGGAACTTTCCATCCTTTCCGACAGACTTGATTTACGTCACGAACAGAGTATGTAGGCTGCACATGTGGTTTTTTGACGGCATTAACCACCCATTCAAGACGTCTTGTCTATACAGGATTGACGACATTCGGAAGAAATACGGAGGACGGTCATGATTGACGAGCGGAAGACAGCAGAGGCGGAATACATCCTGGGCGCAGAGGACAACTACCTCAACCAGATCAAGAAAGAGATGCGCAACTACTTCAAAGGGACAAGTAACTGGCCTTCGGCCCACGGCATGGACGTCACCAGAAACGTCCACATGATCCAGGTCGCGCTCAGAAAACACGGATACAACGACGGTGCAGAATTCGCAGAAAAGGTCTACAGCAAGTTGTCTGTGCACACGGACCCTGAGTTTCATAAGTACACGGCCAAGGATGTCGACGAAGAGGAACTGCGGCGGACGGTCGAGTTGATCACGGGAAACAAACCGGAATGGCATCGCATGTACACGTATCCGGCTCAGTTTTCCCTCATGGCATGCGCCAACTACTGCCACGACTCCATGGGTCGCTACCTGTACCCGTTCACGACCCCGCTCATCGATTCCATGAAACGGAAGTGGTATTTCTTCAGAAAAGACATCGTTCTCGGCGTCGTTATCCATGACGGATGGGTCTATGGCGGGGCCGCTGGTGAAAGCAAAAGGGACGTTGGCTACTACTTCGCGCTGCCGCTCGACCGGGCACAGACCGCATTGACCGAAACTCGAGGCGAATAATGGACACTGACGTTGCGGATTTCCTTCTCGGTGGATCGACCAAGTCCGTCGACCTTCTCGTGCGACTCGGGCTCACGGCCTTTGTCCGAGGGAGTGATTTCTACCGCACCGACGACATCGACGCGGCGCACAAGATCGGCATGAAGGAGATCCGCAACCAGTGCACTGGCAACATCCCCCGTGGCATCGGCGACGACTTCATGGACTACCTGAAGCCCGCCTACGCGACCTATTCCAAACGGCGCCGTATGCGCGAACAGATCGACATGCGCATGATCGCGACCACGATGCCACGGCCCAAAATGAAGTTCCTTGGGACCTTTGTTCTGTCCGCGGCCAAGAAACTCGGGTACTCAGGACCCCTCTCCATCACCACCGCTTACTTCTCGAAGGACGAGGTCCTCGTCAATGAAAAAGAACTGCACTTTTCAAAGCCAATCGTACCGGTGATGCGCGATTGGTGGGAGTCTGTGAACACCCGCGGACCTCGGATGTACAAAAACAGACTCATTTTGGCAAAAGTTCCCATGACCATGGGTCGCTGGGCGATCTTCGTCCTCGACAAGCGTCGTAAGCGTTACGGCTCGAACAGACTGATCGTCAGACGGCACATCGTCGAAGGAAGGCCCAAATGGATCTGATCAAGCGACGGAACAAGAACAAGGTCTCAAAGGCTGAGTGGCAGAAGATGGAGACGGACTACGCCAACCTCCTGCTCACAGGCAAGAGCAACAGTCCCGCGGCCTTCAAACGTCTGATTCTGTCCATGGCACGGACCCATCGAAAAGAGTTATTCCAGAACGGGGCTGTTGGGTTCAAGGATTTCATTGATAAATATTGCAAGAAATTCATAGAGGGTAGCCGAAAACCAAAAGGCTTCGACAATATGGTTGAAGAACTGCGCACCTTGATTTATCAACCGAGAAGTTCACGTATCGATACCACGTCCGTAGCACATCAATGGAAGAACAAGGTAAACAGCAGGAACTACTTCCACAAGTTCAAGCCAGGACCCCACACACTCGCCATCATTGAGCGAACGATCAGGCATGAGGCCAAGCGCCTGGGCGTGACGGAGCAGTTCTCGATCATCTTGGGTGACCCGACAGGATGGGAGAATTCATACACTTCGCCCATCGGCATCTTCCGTGTCTCCGCATTCGTGCTCCAGGGATATTGGTGGGCTGGACGTCGGCGGCACAACGGCGAGTTGGTCATTGGCAGTCTCAATGGGGACATCGACTCCGATCTTCGGCTGATGACGATGACCGTCAACAATGGGCGACCTTACGCGAAGGAATACAAAGTACCGGCCGGACGGACGACGTTCTTCGGCCCCGCCTAGCGGGCAGCAGGCGCAGCCCCATGTACCTCATTTTCAACTTCATGCGGTAAAGTCTCCGGAAGGAGGCACGCATGTCAAAGGGTATGAATCCGCTCATCGGTCTCGGTTTTGCCGCACTGGGCATCGGATATCTCTGGGAATTCGTTCGCAAAGAGGAAGTTGGAGGTGTGGCGCCGCCCGTCCCCCCTTTCGACCTTCAGGGGTCTCCGCGCCCTTCTCTGAGCGGGGAGCGATATCAGGCATTTCTCGCCAATATCGAAAGAAAGCCCGGAAGTCGCGGCGTCGGATCTCTCGCTCAACATGATCCGTTCACGGCTGACGGTCGTCACGCCATCAATTTGGGCAAGGCCACGCCCCAGTACGACATGCGCGATCCCAAGTCCAAGGGCGTGCGCGAGGTGAAGTTCCACACGGTCAACAACATCGACGAGCGCGTGGGGCACATCATCAAGCAGATCCGCCAGGATTCACTCGAGCCCATGGTCATCAGCCAGGCCCGTGAAATCGTCTCCGGTCGCTGCCCCGTGGTAAAAGGGGGCACTCGCGGCGTTGAGTGGTGCATCAAGCCCAAGGACCACAAGGGCGAGATTGAAGCCATCTACCACGCCATCACAGACCCCAATTCAAAGTATGCGATTCGCTACGTGAGAGATCACGCGGGCGTGGACTTGTTTGCTAATTACAAGCTTTTGACTAGGCTTCCTGCTGGAGATTGCGATGACATGGCCATTCGTGGCGGGGCCTTGCTACGTGCCATCGGATTCGATGTGAAGTGTCGTATCGTTGCCCCGCGCAACGCGCCTGAGCAGTGGGCCCACATCTACCTGATGGTCGGGAATCCTCCCGGCGAGAACAAGCAGTGGTTCGCCTTCGATGCTTCGGAGGTTGCTCGCGGCCGTCCGTTCAACTGGGAAGTTCCCAAGCACCTCATCTCCACCGTCCGCGATTTCCCGGTCTAGGAGGCACCATGGACGCCAATCAATTCCTGTATCTCGAGAAGATTCTGAAGAGCCAGCACGCAAATCTCAATGATTTGAAGAATAGGCTCGACAATGGCGAGATGCTGACCCTGTCCCGGCGTCTTGAACTCCTGGCTTTCGCGGGGCGCGCTGATGGCGCGATCATGGCTCTCATGGCCACGATGCCGCAGCCGCTGGTCGACAAATACGCCTACCTGAAAGACATCTCTGTCGTGCTCGCAGAATACGCGCTCACGCTCGCTCTGGAAGGTGTCGAAGATCTAGAGGAGATGTGCAACGACGAGGGGGACGAGAGGGAAGAGGAAAAGTCTCGTTTCAAGCCTGATACCGACATGAGCGTCACCGATCCGTTCGGTCGTCCCGTGCCTCCGGCTATGGCGGGTATTCGTCGACGGCGTCGTCGCCGGTAGAGGTTGTTGTGATCTGGAGCCAGAAACTCTCTGAGGCTGAGAACAAGCGACTGACGGACTACGTCAGTCGGATGACGGATCACGCCATCTTCAGCCTCGATCTTTCTGGCCTCCGCAACGATTTCCGGCGCTACGTTCAGTCGTTCTACGAGGACGACGAATATTCCATCGCCGAAACTGCACGCGAATTCTTCGAGGCCCAGAACCTTGCGGACATGGTTGCGAGCCGCAGCTCCATGACCACGAACCTCGAGTTCCTTCCTCCTGGAATCAAGGTCCTGGCCCTCAAGAACGTGCCCCTGACCGACGACGAGAAGTCCGACGTCGCAAAGCACATGTCCCGGGTCATCATGCTTGAGACCTATCGAAACTCCTGAAAGGACGCAGACATGCCAATTCTTCCTCCGTTCTATCCGCCCCGTCACTTTTCAGGGGTTCCGCGTCCCATGAAGGCGTTTCTGGGTCAGGCTCCGCAGGGCTTCACCCGGATCCTGATCGTCGGATCCCAGACCTTCCCAGAGGAGAAGGTTCTCGCTGCGCTGATGCAGACTTCGTTGTCCTCGGACTACGCCCTCGTGCCCAACGGCGCGGGCGAGTTCTTGCTGCAGGTCAACCTGGCCTCTGACCTCGGCGACACGCTCGAACAGGAGGCCCTGAACTTCGTTCGCATCTTCAACAACTCAGTCGAGGACTACTTCTCGAGTCACGTTGGACCGGGCTACATCGCCGGATCCGAACTCCCGACTGTTCCTCTCATGCCCGACACCGTGCCCATCGACATGGAGACGCAGGTTGGGGTTCCGGGCAGCGATTTCGTGGACTTCAACACAGGAAACACGACCCCTCCTGCTGACCCCCCGCCCGCAAATCCACCAGCTACGAACACGGGCACAGGCACAGGCACAGGCACCCCTTCAAATCCCCCTGTCTCTGTTCCCCGCTACGAGTTGGACCTTTCCAAGGAAAACGTATTCGGATTCCTGATCGCTGCAGGTTCGATCATGTTCCTTGGATACGCGATCCACGACTACACAAAGAATCGGCGAATTCGTCGGTACTAGGAGAACAACATGCCCCAACGTCGCACATTTCAGATCACCGTTTTGACTCGGCTCGAGGGGGAGGCTGCGCGTCTTTTGAATGCGTGGCGTGATCAGTCCTCCAGTTTTTTCACCATCGATTCTGAGCAGATTCCGTCACTAGACAAAATCAATATCACTGTTGTTCCTGGTCTATCAGGTGACTTTTTGTCAAACGTAAGCAACAGGTATAATCTTCTGCGCGACGCAAAAGACTACAGGGGGAACACCGCGTTCGCAGTCACCCTGATCGACCCCGACGCACAGGGCGCAGGCGGCGGAGGAACGGGCACAGGAACCGGCACTGGGACCGCTAATCCCGACGGTACTGGTGGTGGTTCGGGTGCAGGCACCGGATCCGGGACAGGTACCCCTCCAGCCTCGGATTCGAATACTCTGCTCATTGTACTTGGTCTCGTTGCCGTCACCGGAATCGGTCTCGCTCTTCTTCTGAACAGGAAATAGGAGTTCACAATGCCTCAGCCTCCCCCGCTCTACGCTCCTCGCTACCTGTCCGGGACCGCGTCCGCCGACACTCGAGTCATTCAGGTCGAGATGATGAATGACCGTCCCGAGACCCGTGCTCGCGTCGAGGCCGTGTTCAACAACTACGCCCAGCTGGTTCAGGTTGTGGGCATCAAGCCCGTGAGCACCCGCGTGTTCCAGGTCCTCGTGGCCGCGGCCCCGCGCTCGCAGCTCGGCATCGACACCACGGCCTACAATCTTGCCCGTGACATGGCTCTGATCCAGTCGGCCCGTGCTCAGGTGCTTTCGATCAGCCAGCTGTCCGGTCTGGGGTCGGCTTACGATTTCATGCAGTATTCCGACATCATCGACAGTCCCAAGTTCAGCCTGGGCGCGATCTACAGCTACTAGGAGTCTCCCATGCCTCAACCGCCTCCGTTGTACGCTCCGCGCTACCTGTCCGCGGCCCCGGCCATGCCGACCATGCGCCGTATCCGCGTCGTGATGCAGGACAGCCAGCCGCAGACCTTGGCCCGTGTGAAGTCCGTGTTCGCGAACTACGCGCAGCTGGTCAAGGTCGTCGGCATGCAGAAGGAGTCCCCGGTCTCCTTCATCGCAACCGTGGTCGCGGCCCCGATGTCTGAGCTGGACATCAACACGACCGCGTACAACCTGGCGCGAGACATGGCCCTCATTCAATCGGCCCGTGCCCAGGTCCTCGGCGACGACACGATCGCGGGTCTCGGACAAACGCCTTCGGATTCTGGTTCCTCATCTTCAGATTACTTGTGGCTCAAGATCGGAGTCGCGGCTCTCGTGGTCACGCTCCTTTGGGAACTATAGAAATGGCGCTTTACGACTACAAATGCCCGGTCCATGGAATCATGGAAGTCAGCCACCGAATCAGCGCCTCACCGCTCACGGGTTGTCCCAAGGACGACTGCAACGAGTCGGTGGAGCGTCTGATCGGCACCACCTCCTTCGCCCTCCAAGGCGGCGGCTGGTACAAGGACGGTTACGCGTCTGCGAAGAGGTAGGTCATGGTTAAGAAGAAGGCGGTCATCATCACGGGAAATCCCAAGTACATCACGGGAAATCCCGCCGCTTCCGACTTCTACCGCGACCTCAAGGACTACCTCTCA
>JACCDP011453041.1_pt1 | contig 10785 bp, 4 predicted proteins | sample 7445841 | NCBI WGS metagenome assembly JACCDP01 (sample SAMN15323441, study PRJNA562643) | freshwater metagenome | isolation source: river surface water | place: USA:Blue River Watershed | collected 2017-08-17
CACCGCCACCGCCACTGTTGCCCGGAGCAGAATTTCCAGCTCTTGAACCATTGAGATTGTGTCCACCACTGGCTCCACCACCTGATCCGCCGGATCTTCTTCCCCCAGTGGCATACCAACCGGCCCCACCGCCGCCAGCATAAGTACCACCATTAAGAGTAGATGTTTTTCCTGGACCACCATCCATTACACAGGCGCTATAGATACTGCCTGTATTCATTGCTGCGTTTGGTGGGCTGCCACCAGCTCCACCTCCGCCACCAGCTCCAGTAGCAGTGTTTCCTGGCGTGGGATAAGCGCCACCTTGGAATCCTTGTCCTGAGGTGCCTGCTCCACCGCCAATTAAACTACCTTGGTTCCAGGCTCCGCCACCCGACCCGCCACTGTTGCCTGCTGATGAATTGGTGTTGCCGCCGGCGCCACCACCAATGGCAGTGTGAGTATCGAATACTGTGTTTGATCCATTGGTACCTTTGTTAACAACGCCAGTACCACCGCCACCAATGGTAATAGTATAACCAGTTAGTGTAGTTTTTGTAGCAGATCCTGATAAAAATCCACCTGCTCCGCCACCACCACCATAGTTGTTGGCACTAGGAGAACCACCGGCTCCAGCTCCGCCCCCGGCAATCAAGTTGTATTCAACTGTTATACTTCGTGGCACAGGTGAAGGTGTCGGAGTGGGTGTAGGTGTTGGACTTGGGGTAGGTGTTGGACTTGGGGTAGGTGTAGGTGTCGGACTCGGTGTGGGCGGTGGTGGTAAAGTATCTCCAGTGTAAGTTGCAGGGAAAGATCTACCGTAACCCCAAATTATTCGCACTGCTCCACCAGCACCATTACCACCCATCGAAGGTAAGCCTCCAGCACTACCGGTTCCACCACCACCAGCACCATAACCGCCGCCAGCACCTCCGTAGCTATTGCACATGCCGCTACAACTGTCACAAATTCCATCGTTGGCATTTGTACCACCTGATCCAGCAACGCCGCCATATCCTATTCTTCCACAGAAAGTTTCATATCCAGAACCAGTACCACTACTACCCTCACCTTTAATACCTACGCCACCACCACCGCCACCAGATGTACTACCACTGCCACCACCGCCACCGCCACCACCGGTACCGGTTCCACCTGTTCGTGAATTGGTACTTCCGCCACCTTTACCGCCTGCACCACTGTAGCCTCCTGCACCGCCCCCACCACCGATAAAATCGTTGGAGTTGCAATCGCCACCAGCGCCACCGTTGCCCCCGCCATCACCTACATAAGTACCGCCTGCACCCCCGGATATGCCACTTTGAACAGTGGCAACACCAGCGCCGCCGCCACCACCTTTTACAGTAGTAGCATTAATAAAGTAACTGTCACCGCCGGCCGTACTTGTAATAGGATTGCTGGTGCCAGATCCAGCAGTGGCAACACCACCAGCACCAACTACCACAGTATAAGTTTGCCCAGCAACCACCGAAATATTATTCTTCCATCCTAGACCGCCACCGCCACCACCAGACGCAGTTCTATTACCATTGGTCCCACCAGCACCCCCGCCGCCAATGGCTACTGCGGATACTGTGGTAACACCCACTGGGCAAACCCAGGAATAAGTACCAGGGACCACAAAACTAGCACTATTTTTTGTTATAGTTATTACACTAGAGTTAGCTACAATATTTCCTGATATACTATTTGTTCTAACCTGAAACGTAAATGTTTCATCAACTTCGGTATTGAGCTCTGATAAAATACTTAACGTCACTGTGGCTTGTCCACTGCTAAGTGTAAAACTGCCACTGTTTACATTGCCTACAAAATCAGCCGCCGATACTGTACCATTTGCTGTCCAATATAGTGTTGAGTTAGACACTACGTTTAGTGTACTAATCGTAAAAACTATATTTGAACCTTCGGTAATTGAATCCAAGGGAGTTGTGATGGTATACCGAGGAACAGGCTTTCGAAAAACCCTGGTGAGTGATCTTTTGGTTACAGTATTCAGTCTAGGCATAATTACCCGTAGGTACTAAATCCACCTAATACTCGCCAACTGCTGCTAGATCGTATTAAAGAAAATGAAAATATATCAGTTTTATTGCTATTAGGCACTGGCGTAGTGTTTTCTGCCCATAATATGGTTTGTGCCACACCATTGATTTGCACAGCGTTAGGATAATATGGTGTAGCACCTTGATAGATAATCAAAGTATAACTAATTACATTGTTGTCAGTGATTGGCACATTTGGGAAATGTGCTGTAAAATTACTGGTAACGCCAGTGTGTAACCATACGCCGCCTAAGCTGTAATCATGATTAACTGTGCCGGTACTGCCTGTTAATACATTAACTGCTTCTATAGCTATGTTAGCTCCGGGGCCAGTTGCACCTGTGGCACCTGTAGCTCCACTAGCACCTACTCCAGTGGCTCCTGTAGCTCCACCAGGTGTGCCTGGACTTCCGGTTGCACCAGTAGCCCCTGTTCCAGTTGCACCAACGGGACCGGTTGCACCAGTAGCACCAGTGGCGCCCCCGACTGAGCCTGCGTTCCATTTTACACCATCCCAGGTGTAGGTTATGCCACCAACTGTGTAGGTAGCATTTACTGACGGACTATTTGGAAAATTAATTGGCATATCAGTACCTTGTTCTTTTCTATTTATTAACCATATCTACGTATTTTTTGTCTAGGAAATGTTCTGCCTGCGGTAGGTCTAACAAAATAATCACGACGTGGATAAACCTGATTGGTTCTGGCTGCTTCGTTACGATAAGCAGCATACAAATTTGGTCCATTATATAAGGTATTGTAACTCAAATATGAGCTGGATCCATAGGTGGTGCTGAACGCAGAATTTTGTAGACCATTTGCTGTTGAGGTAGTTTGTATATATTGTAGTGCCTGTGCAGCAGTCATATTAGGATAAGTTTCTAGCGCACAAGCTAATAGTCCACATACCTGAGGACTAGCTTGGCTGGTGCCTGACATTTTACCTTTTCTAAAACTGGCATTTCTAGGATCAGTGACTCCGCCACTATAATACACACCCATGATGTTACTGCCAGAGGCAAATATATCTGTTCTAGGGCCAGCATTGCTGAAATCTGCTTTGCGTTCTGCTACTGTAGCATCAATGGCACTGACAGTGACTACACCAGGTGCAACGCCAGGCGACGATCCACGCATATAGTATAAACTTTGATATGTTCCTGATAGATATTGTAGTGCGTTATCGTAATTAATACCACCTATTCTATCAAAATACATATAAAAATTACCTGCTGCACCTACTAGAATAATGCCATCATTGATAGCATCTACCATGTCAGCATCAATACTGCTGTCTCTGCCCATAAACAGCATGTTGCTTCCACTGGCAGCTACTAGACCAAAGTTAGCGCGATCTGTCGCAGTCCACCCTCCACCGGGTTGATTATATGTAACACCTTGATAGATAACTCTGGCGATGTTGGTTAAAGCAATTTGACTGGTAAGACCCCAACTCATGTTACAGATTGTAGGGTTACGACGCCCAGTTGCAGAATTAATGGCTTTACTGTTATGCCAAACTCTGATATAGTTCATTAAGTCGTAGATATAATTACCATATCCTGTGGCATTGGCAGTGCTAGAACTGTAAGGAGATATATTGTATATATTGGCGCCTCTGGCCCAACCGCAGGTATTACCCACAGCAATAGCACCTACGTTATTTCCGTGATTGTTATCTGCATCGGCGCCCACAGCAAAGTCATAAACATAAGTTCCAGCGGCGGTCGCACGTACTTGTTGATTGTATTGAAACCAGTTTAACTGGTTCAGTCTAGTGCCACCAGTGCCATCGGCATTCACAGCCCATTCTGGATGACTGGGTACCATGTGTCCATCAATGATAACTACGTCAACGTTTCTACCAATGTTGCCGAGATCGATGGTACCAGACACTGCTGCGGTACCATCACTGCCCCAACTTGCTCTAGTGGCACGTTCATAACCACGTAGTAATCCCCAGTTGACATCTGATGAATTATTAGTTGATGACTTGTCCCAATTGGCACTGGTCTGTACAACAAATGGTGATATTGATAATCCGCGGTCTTGATAAGTTAGTGTAACACTTTCTACACGTGAGTCTCGTGCAACCTGTGCAGCTTCATCGTCGGTCAAATAATAGTGTGTGCTACGACTCATGGGCCTACGATACGCACACTCAATTTGGCGGTCAGGTATTTCTGCGTCGCCGTAGTTGCTTTCCATGTCCTCGTAAAACAAGTCCCAGTCTTGATCTGGTTTTAGAGTAATGATATACTCACGTTCTTGGGCCATGTTAGGCCTCCGTTCTAACAATAGTTACAGTAACTGAAATAGTGTTAGCGTTAGAACCTGTGTTAGTGATATAAATTGGTATTTGATTGGTAACTGGACTTTCATCGTTAAATCCCAGTATCGCAGGTGATAATATTACCGTTTGATTAGTTGTGGTAGTAATAACTTCAGTAATGATACCTACATCAGCAGCAGGATCAACGCCTTGGCTGCGTGTGGTGTCAATGGCTCTGGCTGCTTGACTGGTGTATAATCTAACCCAAGCAGGATTGCTGACATTTATTTTGTACAAATTGTAGCCGGCGAAACCAGTGATTGAAGCATTGGCATTGGCGCCAGCAGCTAAATTGGCCACAGTGGCAGTGGCAGTGGTCCTGCTGACCAGACCCAAGGCTCCAGTGGCACCTGTGGCCCCGCCTGGCGATCCTTGAGCTCCTGTAGCACCCGCTGGACCTACGGCTCCTGTGGCGCCAGTTTGACCCATTGGCCCAATCCCAGCAGTTACCCATTGGCTGCTGTCACCGTCGCTGTAGTAAAAATACAGTGATCCCACGCTGCTGGCCCACCATAGTGTGCCGATGTTGGGACTGGTAGGTGGTGTGTCACTAACTGCAATAGTAAATATCGGTCCTGAGGAACCAGTGGCACCAGTTAATCCAGTGGCACCTACACCTGTTGCACCTGTTGATCCGAATACACCAGTAGCACCTGTTAAACCAGTAGCACCTGTAGCACCGCCAGGTGATCCTGCTGCACCAGCTGGTCCTGTAGCACCTGTAGCTCCACCTGGATCACCTTGTACACCTGTGGCACCAACGGGTCCTGTGGCACCAGTGGCGCCACCTGGTGATCCTGGCGCTCCTATGTTACCTTGTATACCAGTGGCACCCAATGTACCGCCACCTAGTTCTACCCATTGGCTGCTGGTATTATCATTTACGTAAACATATTGTCTACCAGTATCGGTGTCAATCCAGATATTAACACGTTCAGGATTAGCTAAAGTAACTGGTGGTACTTCAGATGATACAATTACGCCGCCCGCAGTGGATCCAACGCTGCTAGTTCTAGTCCAAGTATCTTTGGTACTGTTGTAGGTATACAGTGTACCATTGATGTTAACTTGTTGACCATTGGTTGGATTTGACGGAAAAGGCATATTAATCTCACATCTTTATGTGATATTTATCTTATTCTGGCGCCGGAGTCGAATCGATCCATGATGTGGTATTTTCGTCCCAACGATATGTTTTTGGTGGGTCGCCTTGGCCAACGTCGCTGGGCATGGGTGTTGGTGGATCCCAAAGACCAGTTTGATTGTTCAACAACCAGCTGGCAAATGGTTGGGGTGGAACAAATGCGTCGATGTCACTGCGATACGTAAAACCTATACCAGCATAATTTTTACGCAATGGTGTACCACCTAGACGATGTTGTCCTCCATAAGTATTGTAACTGGTTTGAATCCATTCAGCGGGATTACCCACTACTCCAGAGTCAATAAACTCTTGTTCGGCTACAATGACTTGAGTTACTATGTTATTTGAGTCGATTTTAGCAAAATGTGCCATTGAATTCTCCTTTTATACATTAATTTAGTAGAGTGGCTGCGGATTAAAATAATTTAACGTGTTGGGAATGGTTGGGTAGGAGGTTCAAACCCACCGTATAGTACTTGTCCTCGAGTAATGCGTAGATCGGAAATATAACCAACCCACATGGCATTAGCTCCGTCCCAATTGCCTCCTCCGATCTTGGTTCCATTATTATGAGCAAAGTTTACAGATACTGAGCTTGTTCCTGTGGATACTGATACTCCATCTCTAAACAAAGCGAACGAATTTCCTGTTCTTGTTAAAGCATAATGTACCCAAGCACCAATCGTGGTGTCGGCAGGATCTTCCACTATTATTTGTGGGCTAGAATCAAACACTCCTAGTCTCATACGACTGCCAGATGTGGATCCTACACCACCAAGTGTAGCAGCTCCACTAGACCATGTAGCTGTATTACTGCTAATAATTTGTCTAAATGAACCAGTTCCGGTGTTGAGATTGTAACACCAAAACTCTAATGTAAAATTAACAGTACCTAAATTAAACAATGGTTGTTGTGTATTAATGATTACATAATCACCGGTGCCATCAAACGAAATTGAAGGAGGATTAGCAGTTTGTGCGCCGAATGGTGAAAAGTCTGTGACTTTGGCATCACCATTGCGAGTAATAGCAAAGTTGTTAGCACTGCCATCTCTGAAACGATTTGCATGACAGGTTAGTAGACTTGTATTAGCGATCGAGGTAAGGGTGGTAGTAGCCGGTGTAAAGTTGGCTGTGTATAGAGCGGTGCCTTTAATAATACGCCAGTTACTGAGATACCCGGAGAATAAATTATTTATTGTTGCTCCTGAATCTGCTCCAATCCTAAGTGATCTTGTATTGGTTAAGTTGGTGGTGTCAGTAATCGACGAGCGTAGTACGCCATTTAGAAATGATCTAGCAGTTGAACCAGATCGTGAAAAAGCAACGTGTGTCCATGTGTTTACAGGTATTACACCAGCGTACAAAACTATTGAACTAGATGGTCCAAAAATAAAACTTATACCTTTATTTGCCTGATCAAGTGCTATATACCAATCTTGAGAACCACTCAGATAAGTGCCTCTGGTTGCAACATAGTAGTTTGCATTAGTAGTTAATTCAACCAGATACATCCAAAATTCAATAGTATAATCACCAGGTAAGTCAAATGCAGTATTTGTGGCTAATTCTAAATAATCTCCAGTGCCATCAAAGTAAACACTGTAGTTTGACATCAGTGGCCCAAAGTTGACTTCGCGTGCATCTGCTACGGTTTCTAGTACGTTGGCAGCATCTAGATCTTGTATGGCAGCGTCGGTGAAATTCAGCATAAAAGCAGTATTAGTAATTACAGTCGGTGGAGTTGTAGTTATAGTAATACTTGTATTGTTAACATTATATAGATCTCGACCTTGCACAAAATGTAACCCACTTATGTATCCGGTATGGTAGTAACCTGGAGTGGTTAAAGCTAGTACCCCGACACGTAGCATGTTTCTTGTAGTAGGTAGACCATAACTAGATGTATTTGTACCTATACTGGACCCATTTAGCCATACTCTAGTGGTAGTACCATTATAACTGATAGCAACATGATGCCAAGCGAACGAAGCAGGGGTAGTTGTACTAATACTCCAATTGCCTCCGCTGCCATTGTTTACCATCCAATATAGCGAACCACTGTCGGTTAGTAAGCCCCACTGGTTTCCATTGGTGGCGCCCCAACCAGCTGATCCACCACCTTTACCAATAATGGCACTATTACCAGGTGACGAAGTTGTATAGTAAAACCAACATTCTAAACTAAATGCACCCACAATATCAAACGCTGAACTGTTTGGTATAGGAATATCTAGATAATCGCTACCATCAAAATAAGCCGACCCACCATGGACCGCAGGATTATACACCGCAGGGGCAAGTGGACTTGTAGCCATGATGCTAATTAAATCTGAACCGGTTTTTGTTATGGTCCATCTGTTATCAGACTGATCGTTAAACGTACCATTTACACTCCACAACAAGAAAGTGTTTTGAATCTTTCTAATGTTAGTAGGATTAGGGAAAAAACAAGTTGTTCCAACTACAGAAGATTGCACATTTAATTCTGGTGGTATAGCACCCACTAAAACTCGGAGTCCATACATTTTACCAGAGAATGGATATCCGTATGCACTGATGCCATAAGCACCTGGCCAATTTGAATCATAATGTGATGCCATTCTTATTTCTGTACCGTTTGTGCTGTTATAATTTTGTGTGCTAGTTCTTGTAGAAACTAGTACACCATCTAAAAACAAACGTTCAAGATTACTAGCATCACGAGTAACACAGACATGATGCCATTTGGTGTTGAAAGTTAGCGCATAACTGCTGGCCACAGTCATACCAGCACCGAACCCTCCCCAGCTAGGAACACCTGCCGATGTAAATGCTAATCTCCATTGGCCATTGTTAGAATTATTTCCAGATGCCAATATAGTTCTATCACCATAACCTTGTGAAGCAGAGGGTTGCGCCATTGGATAAACCCAAGCTTCTATACTAAATTGTCCCGAACCCAATGAACTACCTGCGTCAAATCTATAAAATGTTCCTGCGGCACCATAAAAGTATGCACTTAGACCAGTGGCACTAAATGGTGAGAACGTGCCTTGACTGGCATTACCTGACCTAGTGATTAGGAATTGATTACTGCTGGAGTCCTGGAAACCGTGATTGTTATGTGGTTGACGATACTGTAAGGTCAACAATTGTGTATTGGCTATCGCGGTAAGCGGGCCAGTAGGTGGTGTAAAATTAGATGTATATAAAGCTGTACCTTTTAACACTCTTAGATCTGCAATGTAGCCATTGTAATGCCTTTCTACGCTATATCTAGCACCTATTACTAAAGATCTAGCAATGGTCCCAGCAGAAGTAGAACCACTGTATGTAGTTCCGCCTACTACCAATGCTGTACCATCTAGAAAACACCACATTTTATTGTTAGTTGCATCACGCACCATTGCTGCATGATACCATCTATTAGGAATCAAACTGGCAGTAATATTGAGACCACTTAATTCAGTTTGGAATCCTATAGCTCCATTTTGTACAACAATGACTGGTGAGTCGCCGCCGCTTGCTGTTCTACAATCTACTAAAAAGGTATAGTCATTGGCGCCACCTGTTTGTGTATTGCTTGCGTTGAACCAAAACTCTATAGTATAGGAATTAGTATCGAACGCAAAAGCTGTACTGGATGGTGATGATACATAATCACCTGTACCATCAAAATACATACTACCATTGACCCCAGTGTTAGTAATATTGAATGGATTGAAACTTCGTACGGCAGTATCACCGTTGCGAGTGATAGCGAAATTATTAGTGCTACCATCTGCAAACCTATTGGTATGACAAGTCAACAAACTGGTGTTAGCGACGGCTGTTAGTGGTGCTGTGGGTGGTACAAAGTTTGCAGTGTAGACAGCAGTGCCTACTACCAATCTATAATTTGAAATATACCCCTGTATTATGTAATTTACGTTTTGAGCAGAACCTATAGTTAATGTATCACTGGTCGCCGTGACAGTGGCACTACTAGACCCCGTACTACCAATTTGGATCCCGTCTCTATAAAAGTTCCAATTGCTACCGTTTCTAACCATGGCGATATGATACCATGTATTTGTAGTAACTGATGTAGTGCTAGATTCTGTAAAGTCAAAACCAGTACTACTATTAAAATAAAATCTCCAATGTTGATTAGCAATGCTATCTTGTCCGGGCCCTCTATATTGAAGTATCCATTGACTAGTGCTATTCCACTTACCCGTAACGTTAACACCAGTTGAATTGTTTAGACCAGTAAAATATACCCACATTTCTACTGTAAAGTTGTTTGCACCTAAGTCTGTTTGTGTAGTTTGAGCAATACTAAGGTAATCACCAGTGCCATCAAAGTAAGCAGACCATCCAGTTCCATATGGTGTAAAGTTTGTAGCACGACTATCACCAAAGGGTGTTAGTTGGAAATTGTTAACACTGCTATCACGCAATACAGTGTTAGCAGTATTACCTGGTACTAATAGTACCGAGTTTGATGACACTGCGAGATTAGCAGTAGGCGCAGCGGGTTGATAACGTGCAAGACCTTTAGTAACTCGTAAGTCCTGAATATATCCATTAAACATAGTAACAGCTTGCAAATCACCTTGTGCGCCTACATAAAAACTTCTTGTTGTACTGTTATATAATGAATATGCAGTGATTGTACCTTGACTTACACCATTAATATATGTTGTTATGTTGGCGCCATTTCTAATAAAAGCCAAATGTGACCAAGTGTTAAGTGCTGCTGTTCCTCCTGTTGCAACGTCATAATTAGTTGTTCCATCAGGACTTTGTGCTATGCGAATGGCACCAGTAGTCAGGCTTGAGTAAATTACTATGGATCTTATGGTGTCTGGTGATCCATAACCGAATTCCCATATTACATTATATGTTGAAAAACTTGTAGGATAATACCACAGTTCAATAGTCCAATCACTTGAACCGAACCATAAATTAGGATTGTAGGGTATTCTTAAATAATCCCCACTCCCGTCAAAATACATTGAACTAGTGTTAGCAAACTTTGCCACAGCACGACTATGACGTGCATCTCCGAGAGTTTCTAAAACACCGCGTGCTGAACGATCTTCTATGGCATCTGCTACAAAATTTAATACAACATTGGTATTTGCAGTAACACTAGGTAGCGCAGTAGGTATAGTAATAGTAGATCCTGCAGCCGAATATCCTCCTGCTCCAATGGTAATTTTTATAGCACTCATATAACCTGTAAATGGTGCTGTTAATCCTTGCCCGAAACCAATGGTTGGAGCGTAAGTTGTGCC
>JACCDP010436649.1_pt1 | contig 10784 bp, 16 predicted proteins | sample 7445841 | NCBI WGS metagenome assembly JACCDP01 (sample SAMN15323441, study PRJNA562643) | freshwater metagenome | isolation source: river surface water | place: USA:Blue River Watershed | collected 2017-08-17
GTTGAACTAGTTGAGGTAACCGTTGAAACTGTTTCTTGGATTGTTGTTGACGTTTGTGGTGGTTCCGTTGTGGTTGATGGGACGGATGTTTGAGGAAGACTCGAAGTCGTAGTAGTTGTTTCTTGAACTGTCGTAGTAGTCGGGTTGGTGACAGGGACAGTCGTTGACGGGACAGTAGTAGTAGAGGTCGTCGGTGTTGTCGTGGATGAGGTTGAAGATACCCATTCACCCAAGCCTAATGTCAACCCTGTAATCGTGAGGTTGCCTGGTTGGCAGCATGAATCAGTTGAGAACTGTCGGAACGCAAACACATCACCAGGCTCAACCGCAATTAGCCCTGATCCGGTTGCGCTGCTCTGATCCGTCAACTGAGTAACAACCCCATTCAGAACGATTTGAGGCGGGTCATACCAAGCACCATCATTCGTCTGATACGACCATTGAAAACCCAATTCCGTTGTGTCCTCAGGGATAACGGCCTCAAGCTTCACCCAATGCGCCAACCCAGCACACGTACCACCATCAGCACCAACAAGCGTGAACCCGTCTTGGGTTATCTGGATGTTGCCACCCTCATTGGCGAGGCAAGACTTCGAGAACTCCCAAACACCAAAAGCATCAGCCTCAGCCGATGATGCTGTAACTAGAAAACCAAGAAGCGCAGGGACAAAGACTAGATAACGACTAGCCGATGAGCGCAGAAACTTCAGCATCAGTCAAACCCAAAGCCTTCAGCTTCGACTCCGCAGATGCCTTCGCACTCGCCTTCGCAGCCTCAGCCGCAACACGTGCCTCCTCAGCCTCAGCCCACGCTAAAGCGTCAGCCTCACGCTGAGCCACCTCCTCAGCCGTCAATTCCACTTCTGTTGTGATACCTGTCGAACAATCGACTACAAGTTTTGTTGCCATATCTATATCCTAACTCTTGAGAATCCCATACAGGGAAGCCGATGAATACTGAGCATAATTACCAGTATTTAAGGTGAATGTTATTTGTGTTATTGCTGCCGTGTTTGACCATAACCCAGCGACCATTCCGACATATCCCAATGTTGCATTGTCTTCTGCAACCAAATCCATTGAAACAGATTTGTTAGTTGAACCTGCATAGTTTGGAATATAGAAACTAGAACTACCAAAAACCGATGCTGTTGCTGAAGCACCAGTAGCACCAACCGAACCATAAAGAAATGTTGTGCTTGAACTATCGTTTTGTGCTGCTGAACCGTTGCCCCAAATGTTTCGTGTTGAATAACCTGTTGACGAACCATTGAATTTTACAGAAATGTTTGCTGCTGTTACAGAAGCAGTTGAACGACCACTAACAACAACTAATAAGTCTGTGTAGGTTCCTGGTATTGAAGTAAAATCAATACTTGCAGAGCCACCAGAACCAACCGTAATGGTTTGAATAAGTTTGTGTGTGACAGCCATTATGCAGCCTTTATCCCATACAACGTAAACGTGCAACCAGTAGCGAAGTTTTGACCGCTATCAGGGAACAATGTTATTGATGTTATTGCCTCAGGTGTTTTACGCCATATGCCAACACCGGTACGAACTAGCGCACCAGCTATATTCCCTCTGGCCAATACACTCTTAAATGTTGTTGTATTAGCATAATTGCAAATATTCCAAATACTATTTGTTTGCTCGGTACTAGTAATCAAAGCACCAGCAATACTAGTAGTCGATGTTCCACGACCAGATGTTGCTGTTGAACCGTTACCACTTAAAACCGTGTATGAATAATTTGTAGTCGTATCACCATTGAAACGCATACTGATACTGTCAGTACCAGATGAAGCGGCTGATCCAGCAAAAACTAACACTAAGTCTGTATACGTGGCTGGTATGGCAGAAAAAGTTATAGAAGCCGTTCCTGATGCGAGAGTGTTAGTTGCTATTGGTTCATAGGTTGCTGGCATAACTACCCGTTAATTCCATATAAAGCAAAATGACTGTACTGAGCAAATGGTGTTTGAGAAGTTGTTATCGTGATTGTTGATATTGCTGTTGTACTAAGCCAAACATTAGACCAAAGATAAATAGTTCCAGAACCATTTGCATCATAGCCAGTTAAGGTTCTAACAGTTTTGTGTTTATTGGTATTTGCATAATCCAAAATATCGCAAATTGTGATTGCAAAAGTATTAGCCAAACCACCACTACCAAGGTTAATTCCAGCCATCGCAGCTGTTTGCGTAATTGATGCTCCAGATGCAACCGTTGATCCATCACCGTACAAACGATGAAACGCATAGTTTGTACCTGAATCGCTATTGAATCGCATGACGTTTTGTGCATCCACAGAACCAGAACTTCCACGTGCAATAGCCCTGATTTGTAAATGTTTATATGTACTTGGGATAGAACTAAATGTAATTGTGGCTTGTCCACCTGCGCCGACGGTTGTTGTGGCGATGGATTGAAAGTCGCCAGTTGAGGCTGATAGGAATGGCGCAGCGAGGATTTGCATGAGGGTTTAGGCGGTGACGTTGCCGACCATAACCCAAGCGTCGGTATCCCACTTGAGTACGGTACAAACAGCGTATTGGGTGGACAGTTTGAGTGCGCCTCCAGCTGATCGGATGACTGCGGTTCCACCGGCAACGAACGTGTAAGTTGCGGTGCCAAGGTTCATGAAGTTCAGTTGGTCACCGATAGCAAACGCTGTGGTTGCGTTCGCTGGGATGGTGACGGTTCCACCAGCAGCGTTAATAAGTGTGGTGAGCTGACCAACTTGTGCGGTGCCTGGTGTGTAGGCCGTACCGGTTTGGGCGTTAACAGTAATCAGGCTGTTTGACAACGCTGACATTGATGCTGCGGTGAGGGTATCACCAGGTGAGAATGTTGGACGTACTGCCATAATGCTCCTATGTTAGCCGATTGAAGTTTACGCTAGACCCTTAGTGTCATCATTCAGTTCATCGGTGTCAAGGATGAAGTATGTGTAGATGCGGGTTGGGTTGGGGTAGAGGGTGACGATGTGTCGATCTGGGGTGATGTCATGGCTGATGCCTTCGAGTGCCATGACTTGTGTGACCGTTGATGGGGTTGAGTTCGGGAACGATTTGGTAACCGATAGTTGTGAGCCGATGTCAAGGGAACTGATGGTGGTTCGTTGTGCATCGGTGAGACCGTTCATTACGACTTGAATGTTGCCGAACCAGAACGCAGGCACAGGACGGGTCAGGTACCCTGCGAGGTCTCCGGCATCGTCCAAGGTTTCTAGCAGGGTGACGACGAGTGGTGTTTCTTGGACACCGAACTCAGCAACCGATGAGGCAACTATTGCTTGAGCATATTCAATGCTTGGTTGCAGGTTGTCTACGGTTGGTAGTGGTGGGGTAATAGCGACGTTAACTGTGTTGATGACTGATGGGTTTGTTGGGGTGAAGTCGTTTGGTCGTGCAGCTGATTCTCTAGCAAAATAGTCTGCTAGTTCTGCTTCGACTTGTGCGATGTCAAAGTTGAGACTGATGTCCCAAGAGAATGAACCAAATGACATATCAGTTACTCACAATGTCAAAGGTGGTGTATGGGATTGCGGTGCCACCGGTATCGGATAGGTAGCCGTTGATGGCTTGTAGTTTGCCGAGAAGCCGTCTGTCAAAATGGAAGTTTCCTGAACCGTCAACCCAGATACGGCCTTGCTCTGAGTTGTTGACACGCATCAGATATTCCATGACTGATGATGAAGCGTCAATCGGGGCATTACCTAAATTGGCTGCACCTTGTTCCAATACTCGTTGTCCTGGTTTGCCGAACGCATTGACAGAAGACAGCACCGAATCAATGCGTTCATCAGACCTTTGAGGTACAACCGATCCAGCAGCGACTTTGGTGTTGTTCAACCTAAACAGCTCATCAGAACAACTGACTGTCACCAATGATCTACTCGGATTCTCAATGCGCTGGTCATATTGGGTGATGATGCCCGTGAATAGGTAGGTTCCGTTACGACTGATCCGTACACCAGAGTTCAACTCAAACCCCAACCGTCCTTTAGCCGTATTCCAATATGGTGAACCTTCATTAACTAGGCTGAACCGATAGTCCGAATCCTCAATCTGCAACGTCGCTGTCGAAGGCTGACCCGTAGGGTCACGGAACCTGTTCTGCCTGCCACGATTGATAGACACCTGCTTCACATAAGCAGTCACATCCTGCCAGTCAGTAGTTCCTTCAAGAAAATAATCTGTTGAATCCAGCACACCAGCCACAGCTGAATCCAGCACGAACGCATTCGTCGTCGCACCATAATCCATCTCCACCGTATAGGTGCCACAGTTAGGAATCGCAACAGCCATCGTGCTACTTCGTTGTCACAGGAATCTTGCCTATACTCCGATTGTATTGTTGCAACGCCTCAACCACCTTCTGAGGCAAACCCTGCTCCGCAATCGCAGCATTGATATTGATCTGATAAGTATCATTCGGACGCAACGAGAAACCGCCACCAGCAGTCACCGGCACCTGACTTGACACCCCAGCCATCGGATTAGGCATCCCACCCAACACCTTCGGATACTTCGCAATCAAATCAGCTGTCGCCTTCAACGACTCATTCAACTTGTCCTGGGCTTCACGCTCACGATCAATCGCATCAGCCAACGCCTCAGCAGCAGCCATCTGACGCTCCTTGGCCTCAGTCACATCCTTCAACGCCTCGTCATAAACCATTGAACCGATAGTCGCACCAAAGATAGTTTCATTCAGAATCGTCTGCTGGTCATTCAAATCCTTAGTCGAACCAACTTGAGAATCCGTAGCATCAGCAACACTCAACTTCGCATCAGCAAGATTCAACTCTGCTCGACGAATATCCATAGGCGAAGACTCAGGGTCTTTACGAACCTCAGCCAGATTCTTCTCAGCATCAGCAACCGAATAGATAGCCTCCTCAACAGCCATCGTCGCCCGCTCCTGCGCACGTTGCGCCCTAGCCAACTCAACCTGAGCAGCCTTAGCCTCAGGACTATCAGCACCATAACCTCTTGAGATTTGATTTAATTTTGCTACCGCTTGAGCGACATCAAGATCAGCCTCAGCCTGAGACTTCCTAGCCCTATTAGCGGACTTCTGTGCATCAGACAACGACTTCTCGTTGCTGGTCACAGTCTTCAACGCATCGCCATATTCCTTAAGTTTGTCCGTAGCCTTCTTAATTGAGTCAGCAGTTTTCTTAACCCCACCACCAAACTTTTCGCTACTGGAAGCAGTTATATCTAGGGTTGCACCAAGTGACCTAGCGATGTCAGTCCATCGTGACGACTCAGCACCGGCAGCTCTGGTTCTGCGATTGTTTTCGTTGTAGATAATTCCTAACTCTTCAACTACTTTCTTTTGCTCAGCCAACGCAGCGTTCGCATCATCCAACTGTTTCTTGGTATCTGCAGGAGTAGAAATATGAAGTTCCGTACCAGCAATCCCGTTAATGAAACCGAACAGAATATTGAATGGAAGCGACAATAACTGAAGCGCACGGGTCACGCCATCAACAAAGTCAAAGAACTCTGCTTTCATTGAAAGCAACTTCAATTTTACTTGCGCACCTGTATATCCAAGATTGTCGGTGAATGCGCTTAAAGCACCAGAAAAACCGCCAGTACCGAACGCATCAATCGCACCCTGAACAGCGTTCGGCAGATTGTTCATCACATCTTTGAACCGGTCACTATTGAGAATCGCATAACCAATAGACTCAACCGCTTCACCAATGATGATGTTCAATCGTTTCATCTGGCCTTCAAAGGTTCCCGCAGCAACAGCCGAAGCACCTCCGAACTGCTTAGTCAGAACCGCTTGAGCAGCAGCGAAATCCTTAGTCTTAACAATGTTGGCATCGAGTGGGATACCAAGCTTGGTGAACGCACCAACATTCCCATTCACGCCCTTAGCCAACGCCAAGGTAACGGTCTCAAGTTCTTTACCGGAACCAGCAGAAATATCTAATGCCAAACCAAGTAACTCTTGAGCCTTGGTCGAATCACCAGTTGCACGGGTCAACGTGGCAATAGCAGGCCTTAACTGGTCATCGGCAATACCAGTAGCACGTTGAGTGACATCAATGTAATCCTCAACCTGGCGAATCTGAGCAGTCGTAGCACCAGTCGTCTTGACTAACTGGTCAGCTAGAAGGGCTTGAGATTTTTGATCTTCGGCTGCTGCTTGAGCTGCTTTGAACAACCCTGCTGCGATAGCACCGGTTGCAGCAGCACTAGCGATAGCGACCTGTTTGAACGATGGGACGCTCAAACCTAGTTTCTTCCCTAAGCCTCCGAGTTCGTCACCGATTCGTTTAACGCCTTTAATGGCGTTGCCTGTGTCGGAAATAAACTTAACAACGAACGTCCGCTCACCAGCCATGCGAAGATTCTACTCAATCACAGACTACCCATTCAGCAAAGCTCTGAACTCCTTCAACATCGCAGAATGTAACTCTGTGCCTGACAGGCCATCCCAACGAGAAATATCTACAGGAGCGTTCCACCAAGCCTCAGACAACACCTCTGCACCAGCACGACGCTGACGAGGTTGACGCACCTGCTTCGAGCGAGGCGACACAGGATTGACGACAGGTTCAACATCCAACCTGAACGAAGAATCCAACAACACACCATGACCCTCATGGAACTCGAACGGCTGATCGGGTGCGTGTTGAGGTAGATAGAAAATACGTGCAGGGTCTTTAGTCTGAGGGTCACCAACCAAACCAATACGGTCATGCAACTCCTGCCACACGACACGCCACAACGAAGCAGGCACCTTCTCCGCTAACGGCAAAACGAGGTGATAGTGAGGATCGTCTAGACGATGCGAATAGGTGGAATAGGCGAACCATTCAAAACCTTCAAGACGTGCATGGTCAAACGCTTCACCGTCCATGTCCACAACCAACGCCTCAACAAACCTGACATTACGGTTACCTCTGGTAGTGCCAGCGTCATACTCAACCGGAGACCACAACGCACCCGCAGCCTTGACAGCGTTCTCCTCATGAAGAGACAACATCTCTTTGAGTTGTTCCCAGGACGAAGCCAACGGCTTCGGATAAATAGACTTCACATTCTTGAACAGAACTGCCATAACCCCTCCTACCTAGAGGGTACAGGAAACTAGCCCGATGTCAAGCATTAAGCCCTAATGAAGACCATGCCCTTATCAGTCATGTTCCATACGCCCCCAGCCTCAGCCCTAGCCTTCAACGCTGTAGCTCTATCATCAGCCAACTTCGCTAGAACCTTATCAATCGCATCCAAGTATTCCTTGGCGATATTTTCCTTTTCCTTACGAACGGTCTGCCAGAAGAAATAACCTGATCTGCCACGATGACGCAAGAACTGGCGAGTCCTAGGTCTAGCCTGACCACCAAACTCAGCACCGAAGAACACATCACCCCTAGTGACCTTTTGCTTGCGTTTCCTGTTTGGGTTTGATTTAGATACGAACGCAGACTTCTCACTCAATTTTACGGTAGGGATACGGTCACGTCGAGCCTTCATCCCTTTCATAACCTCTACGGCCTGCCTATTCCGAGTAACCGTTGACGCTTCTATCTTGGCTTTGTTAACCAAGTTCTGAGCTACTTCCTGTGCAGCCTTACGCATCTCATTATTGAAATTGGCATCCGCTCTTGAAGCGTCACGAAGGAACTTTGCAATCCCGTCAATTTGAATCGCATCGTTGCCACCAAGAATGGTGACTTGTCCTGCTCTTCCAAACGCTTCAGCCATAACAACAGACTACTTGTTTAGATGAATTGCTCTCCAACGCAAATAAGCAAACATCGTGAACAACATTCGAGGGTCTTCTGCCAGCAACACCGATGGTGCAATACCTGTCTCAACAGACAGGTAAGCAATCATCCAATGGGCTGACTGATCTCCAAAGGGACGATCACAGCGTCAGCTTGATTCCCTAACTCCAACGACTCAACATCGTTAATCCATGAATCAAAATCTAAACCCGTCTTCTTCTGACGATGTTCTGAATGCCACGCAATATATGCAAGGTCAGTCAAAGTTAGTTCTGCTTCAAACTTCGCAACACTCTTGCTGAACTTCTTTTCAAACGCAATAAAGTCTGGAAAGGTTGCCATGACAATCCGCTTGGACGAATCCAAAGCAGAAGTTATTTCTAACGCTATTTTCATTTTTCCTCCGCAGGGTTAAGGTTTAGTGAGAAAAGATTATGCGCCAGTACCGGTCTTAGTTACTGCACCATTGATTGGATACGTTACAGAGGCTGTAGCTAGGTCGCCTATAGCACCCTGAATTGGCTGCCAAGTTAACGGGAGAACGTCAAACGCATACGATGGATTGCTTGAAGAAGCAGCACCAGTTCCGTTTGGCTTGACTGTCATTGGTACAGCAGTACCAGCGTTCCAAGCGTCGTAGAACAATTTCTCAATCGTTGGATAATCCTGATGCAGATCAAGTGTGATTGAGTTGTCTGCGAGACCTGCGATACGTGTTACCGCACCGGATGAACCGAACGATGTTGTAGCAACTTCAGCCTTTGTCAGGTTGAGTGTTACTGATGCAACATACGACGTGATGTCGGTGTTCGCTGTGCCGAAGGTGACCGCTACGTTTGTGAGAACTTGCTTTGCCATATTTGATACTCCTGCCTCACGGCACTCGAAGATTAACTAATAAAACTCTACACGCCAGCAGGACGACGAATCAACAGACTAAGCGTACACCACCACACGGAAGTCAACCATGAGATAGGTCGCATCGTTGCCATCCATCGTGGAGATATTTGAGGCAGACTCAACCAAGAGATTCTGAACCACCCCACCCAAAGACCGGTCAGCCTCCAACGCTGCACGAACCGAAGTCGTACCCTCATAAGACAAAAACCCATCCAAAGCAGTCTGGGCGGTGCGCTCCGCAGACCTACCCACAACCACCGAAACTGTAAACACATGGGTCACCAACCCACCACGCATCGCCCCGTTGTAAGTGATTGAATCCAACATAGGCCAAGCAAACGGAGCGTTCAGATTGTCCGGTTGCTGGGCGTAAGCCCTCAAACCTGGGATCGTGGCTAAAGCGTTAGCGATACCAGTCTTAATCTCTGTGACTGAATAGCTCATGCAAATATCCGCATACGACGATACGGTTCAACCAACTGAGCCATATCAGGGTCAAGGTATCGAGACACACGGATAGCACCCAGATCACCAAACCCAGCCACACCAAGAGGCGAGTCGTAGCGTTTGAAGATGCGTGAAGCCTGAATGATCGTTGCCTGCGTTACAGGCTCCGGCACAGCAGGCCAACCGAACACAGCAGTCACCTGAACCAAAGCCTGCTCACCATAGTTCGCATTGACAGTCGGGAACAGGTAATCACCTACAGCACGAATCTTGTCGTAACTCCACGTCAACCCGTCAAGGTTTCCGTTCAATGGTTCAAGCTGGTAGTCAGATACTTTCCATGTCACGTCAAAAGTTCCGTCAGCCTGTGAAGATGTTTTGAGTGTGATTGCAGTTCCAGCGATGTCATCAATGGAACAGTAGAACGAATCCTCAGCCTGATACACACGGGATGCCGTACCACTCTGCCAGAACTTACGATTGCAATAACCATCAATTAAACGTGACGCTGCGCCAACACAGTTATCAATCAAGTCGTCATCAAGGGTGTCAGCCGTTCCAATGCGGAGAGCTGCCTTAACTTGGTTTCTGGTTGCGTAGCCATTGGTGATCGTCATGGTGTTCCGATTCTAGTTGATTGAAGCAGCACCACGATACTGAACACCCTCAAGCGAATAGTTCACAAACGGGTTCAACGAATACACCTGGCATGAGTACACATCCCATAACCGTTGCTTCATCGCTCGAAGGTGCATCTCATATAAAGCCCAATGAGTATCACCAGCAACATATCCGTCAACCCTGTCCTTACCGTTTAACTGCCCACAGTCAGCCCCAACCAACACAATGAACTTCGCCCCCATGTGCGCTGCCAAGTGCATCGCCCCATGAATGCTCGAAGACCCGATAGTCAACTGTCCTGACAACACAGGCCAATCCTTACCGTGCGGATCAAACGATGTCCCAGGTCTGCCGGTACGAGTACCGAACGTGGTCAGATTCCCAGCACACCCAGCAAACACCCCATCGGTACCATGCTCACGCTCAGGAGTGAACGCCCCAATACAATCCTCACGCTTCGCCTCATGCTGAGCGTCTTCGTGATAATGGCTGAAACAGTAGTAACCCTTCAGCCCGAATACTGAGCCAACGAAGTTAACTGCGATAGTTACCTTGTCGTCAAAGAAGTTTGGTGACAGATAGTCGAGTGTCGCACCTGAGCCGAGAACATAGATGGTCTCGCCTTCATGCAGATTCTCATAATCGTCCATCGGGTCATATTCTCTTAGTCCCATCCGAGTTCCCTTCGTCGTGTTAAGTCCCAATGTCCGGCATCAGGTAAACCTGTTTGCCAGCGCATCGTATGAAGCGCAGCGTTTGATGCGAAGCTCTTAGCGTTGCGTTCGTTTAATTCTGGTGCAGAGTTAATCGTAGAAGAATTGTCGTGAACTATCCCAGCATCGGAAGTCCAGAACTGTATGTTGACCCGTTTCGCCCGTTCTTCAAAATCGTTGTCCTCGAAGTAGGCGGGAACATAACACTCAGAAAATAACCCGACCTTGGCAATTACCTCAGACCCGATCCACGCACAACACCAACCAGGCTTCGCCTCAGTCAATGTCACCGAATCAGGTTTGCAATCGTTGTAGAAAACCTCTAACTGTCCTGGCTCAAA
>JACCDP011383936.1_pt1 | contig 10783 bp, 17 predicted proteins | sample 7445841 | NCBI WGS metagenome assembly JACCDP01 (sample SAMN15323441, study PRJNA562643) | freshwater metagenome | isolation source: river surface water | place: USA:Blue River Watershed | collected 2017-08-17
CACTCAATTCAAAAACATCTAGCATATTGTTAACTGAAAAAGAAAAACGCAAAATAACTCTAATGACAACAGTACTGCTTCAGGCCATTTTGGAAAAAGATTTGAGCAAAGATGAAACTTGTTTGCTGATAATTCAGTTGGTCAACGGTCTTGGCTTGAAAGATACCGACTTTCAAAAATTTAACAAAACGTATAATCCAACTGATGTTGATGATCTTGATGATGAAGATGACGAAGACTTTGATTAGTAAAAGTAGACTTTGATTTTATCATTGGACTCTACAACACTGAGTCCTTCATACTTCCAATTTTCAGTTTTTGCTTTTCGTATCAAACGAAGATATTCTTCTTTGTTTTGTACTTCAATCACACGTCCATCAACTCGTAATGAGTTATGGTTTTCATTTATATAGTTTGATACGAACGCTCTGAAATATTCATTGGATTCGTAAAACTTAAAGATTTTATCTTTGCACACCTGATTATGTTCTTCAGATACGTTTTGTCGAAATGACGTTATGTAAGAGTATAAGCCGGGAAATTGTTTAATTACAGCAGCATTAAACTTATTGTCGCTCAATATCAAATAGAATAAATCTTCTTTCATAACCTTTCATATATATGAATTAAGAACGGTTTATAGGTTATTTTAAATATGCTAACACAAAATATTCGTGAAACACTGTATGGTAAGAAAATTGATACAGCTAACATTTTGAGCATCTCTGACGCTAAGTCTGTAAGAGACGAAAAGCTCCGTCAAGATCTTGATTACAAAATCGTCATTATTACCGGAGTTACCGGACAAGACGGTAGTCACATGGTTGACTATCTTCTTAAAAACACCAACGCAATCATATTTGGTGGTGTACGTCGATTGAGTGTATATAACCACAAAAATCTAGCACACATTAATTCAGATCGATTCTTCTTGGTAAACTTTGATCTTACCGATTCTCACTCTATTGCATCCATCATTGATAAGATTAGACCCGATTACTTCATCAATTTCGCTGCCCAGAGCTTTGTCGCTAGTAGCTGGGACTTTGCTAGACAAACATGGGAAACGAACTGTACAGCGGTTTTAGACATTCTGGAGGCTATTCGGTTGTATCGTCCTAACTGTAGATTCTACAACGCAGGTAGTAGCGAAGAGTTTGGTAATGTTTCATACTCTCCTCAAGATGAAACACATCCTCTTAAACCACGTAGTCCATATGGTGCTAGTAAAGCTGCTGCACGTCAAATCGTGAAGGTGTATCGTGACAGTTACAATCTATATGCAATTCAAAGTTGGCTATTCAACCATGAAGGAACACGTCGTGGTGAAGAGTTTGTGACTCGAAAGATTTCAAAGGGAGTTGCCAGAATTTCACACGAAATATCTCAGGGTGTTGTTCCTACTCCAATTGAGTTGGGTAACATTTATGCAAAACGTGACTGGAGTGACAGTGAAGACTTTGTGCAATGTGTGTGGATGATGTTGAATCAAGAACGTTATCGTAGTGAGTTGAATCCTACACAGTATTGTGTTCCTGTTTATAGTCCAAAGGCTATTGAGTCATTGAAAGAATATGTGTTGTCTAGTAACGAAACTCATACGATCAAAGAGTTTATTGAACTTGCATTTTCATGTTTGCGTATTAATGGTCGTTGGGAAGGAACTGACATCAATGAGAAATACATTGATAACAATACCAACCATGTGTTGATTAGTATCAACAACAATTTCTATCGTCCTGCTGAAGTTGAACTGTTGTTGGGCGATAGTACAGAGTTCCGTAACGACTTTAACTGGACTCCACAGACATCTTTCAAAGAATTGGTTCAAAAGATGGTGTCTCATGATCATGCTGATCAATGTCGGGCTTTTCTGAATAGATCAATCAGGTAATATTTATAACTTGATATGAGTGACGAAACCTATACACTATACAACAAAACCGTAATGGATCACTTCATGAACCCACGAAATATGGGTGACATTGAAAATGCAGATGCTGTTGGTGAAGTTGGTGCAGCTGCATGTGGTGATATCATGAAAATAAGTCTAAAAATTGATGATCAATCTGGAACAATTACCGACGCAAGATTTAAAACTTTTGGCTGCGGTAGTGCTATTGCTGCTTCTAGTATGGCCACCGAACTCATCAAAGGACGATCAATAACAGACTTGGAAAAGAATTTCAACAATGATAACATTGTTGATGCTCTTGGCGGTCTTCCACCTGTTAAAATTCATTGTAGTGTACTTGCTCATGAAGCATTACAAGCAGCTTTAGACGATTATCGTACTAGAAAAGGAATAAAGTAACTTGAAAAGAGCATATCTGTTATTTGCGGTAGGACAGAGTTATATTGATAAGGTCCAAATACTGGTAGATTATTTGTTGAGATATTCTACCTATGACATTGTTTTGTGTTACTCGGAAGGAACTGTAAAGTTTACCAACAAACGTTTGGTATCAATTCCAATGTCGATTGATTATGTAATCGACTTTAATGTTCCTCCGCACAAACCTACAAGTGTACGATACATGTATTTGATGTCGTTTAAACCAATTGCATGTCAACTAGCAATTCAAAAAACCGACTTTGATGAATTTGTATATTTGGATTCGGATGTATTACCCACTCCAAACATTGATGCGATGTTTGATATATGGTCACGTGAATGTACATCGTATCCTTTGTTGAGTAAGTATCCACCAAATCATTATTTTATTGAAGGAAGACCTTTGGTTTTAGATAAAGTCTTGAATATTTTGGGTATATCACGAAACTTACAATCAGTACCATCGTTGAACGCGGGGTTTTTCTTTTTTAATAGAAACTGTTTGTCGTTTATCAAAACGTGGACTGCATTTCTTCAAAGCAAAGAATACATTGATGCTTTTGTAAAACGTGATGAATTTGGAAATTTAGAAATGTGTCAGTATGGAGATGAAGGTGCAGCAAATGCACTGATGTGGTTATATGGTTATGATAAATACATCGGGCCAATGGTATGGACTTCATTGGGAGAGTGTGTAAAATATGTATTGGACAGTTATCGTAACCCAATTTCAATTACTTTACATCCAGATTATCCCGACACTCATGGTTGGACTCCTGATAATTATGCTTATCCGTATGTAGGAAATGCGTCAGTGTTTCCAGTACACAAAAAGGATTTGTTCGCGTTTCATGCCATTAAAGACACAAACGAGTTTCTCTTGGGTATACGATATGTTGACGAACTTTATTGACCGTTATACAACATGAATGCAATAAGTTTATTATAGAACTTTTCGATTCCACGTTTGGTTACTCTTTTCTTACGTGTGGTATGTTTGTATCGTTCAATCAAGTCACTAGTCAATTCAAGTTCAGTATTGTCCACTATAATTGTTTGTGATTTGAGCATAAAAAAATCCAGATGACACATAAATATCATCTGGACTTTTTGTTTTTTTAAATTTGTATCAACTCATCAAAAAATGTTTCCAATCTTCATGTTTTGCTTCTTTAATTAGAGCATACACCGGAATTGGCTGAGGAGCAACAGGAGCTTTCAACAAAGTCAATCCCGCTTCGCTGTTGGTTTTGTTTCCCTTTTTGCTGTTGATATCTTTTGAACACAACACAAGATTGGTCCAACTATCTGCACCACCTTTGCTACGAGGAACAATGTGGTCAACAGTTGCACTGTGACGATCCACCTTTTTTCCAGAATATTGACAAATGCCGTTATCCCGGTTGTAGATTGCGTCTTTACTTGGCTTGCCCTTGAAGTATTTCACTGGCATCTTTGAATAGTTGGTAGCAATAATGACAGTGGGAACACGATAAATTCTATTGACACTTGAAATAGTCAAGTCCCAACTACGAATAGGAAGCAACATCCATTCTGCCCAACTGACTGGATTCATGCTTTTGGCTTCACTCATGATTGGATCGCCGTGTTCATCAAGTTCATAGTCGATGTCAAGAGCCAAAGAAGTAGGTTTGCCGTTGTTATCACTACCGCAGAGGTCGATAATAGCATCTTTGACCGTCTTGAATCCGACGGGTTGCCAGTTTGCATTTAAGTTCAGACAGATAGCTTTATTTACAACGCTTCCATTCATAACGTCATCCTATCACAGGGTTAAACTAAGTCAATTCCTTTTTTATTGTTTTCATACAACTCCAATTGTTCATCCAATCGGGGTTTTGCCATATGAAGATCCACTTCAAACCACTCATTCTTGATTGATTTGGCAAATGGCTTCATCGTTTCCTTGATTTGTTTTTCCGCATCAAGGTACTTGGGATGTTGGATTGAATACACCAACTTATAATCTCTGAATGGTGAGGATGTTTGGTATTGTTGAAGTCTCTTTTTAAGATCCATCGTTACACCAACTTTTACAAATCCCGGCCACGCTTGATTAGTTATGATATACAGATATCCAGCACCTGACATGCTGGATATATATCATACAATTTCGTCAACTAACCCGTATTTTATACATTCTTCAGCATTTAGATACGTGTCATGTTTGAGTATTTCAACCAAATCACTTTCTGGAATGTTGGTATGTTCCAGATAGATTTGTTTGATGTATCGCATAATAAGTTCAAGGTTTTGGATTTCATCTTGAAACTCAGCAAATGATCCCCAGAGTCCACTACGAACTTGGTGAATTAACATAAATCCGTTTTTACGAATATATCGTTTATGAGCACATACACTCAACAATGTTGCAGCACTGGCACAAAATCCTTCAACGTAAGTGTGAACGGGTACTGGTGATGATTTAATACGGTCAACCGCGCTAAAAGCACTAAATACCTCTCCACCTTCACTATTGATAAACAAATCGATTGCAGGGGAAACTGGGAGGTTATAATGTATGTTTAACAACTGTATTGCTTTAGCTGTTGAATCTAACTGTCTATTGAGGGAATATATTGTTTGACGACTTACATCGTCATAGAAAAATACTTGGTTACTGCTTATACTGACGAAATCCTTTGAAAGTTTTTGTTGTTCGACATCGGTTTCTTCATCCGACATCAAGTAGACTGGTGTATAAGTGGTTTTTTTGGTCATAAACGTTTGTAATCTCAACCTTTTCTAATAAATATACCTTATCGTGATGAAATCCGGATAATATCTCGTCAATATTCAAAAAACGATGATCTTCATCACAAATACAACACATTTTGACCGTTTGACCTTTTTTTGTAGTAGGTTTGTGACAGTATACGCATTGGATTTTCATACATCTTAAAGTATAAAAACCCAGAATCTAACTTCACGGAGTCACTGTTTTGTAACTACTGTTACACCAACGTCACAATAAATAATTTTCTAAATGTTCCACTGGATCTCCAGTGAAAATGTAATGCCATAGATATTCAAAAACACGACCACTGGCATATGCATGAGATTTATTAAATAACATATGATTGCCCACATACATTTTTTCATCTAAATCGGTGGTTTCTAACCAACGAAGTATTCTTTGATAAAACTCTATAGAATGACGTAATACCAAGTGTTTTGATACCATGAATTGACCAAAACCAAGAAACCAAATATTCTTAGGCAACTCTAAATCATTACCAAAAATATCTTTCCAGTTATTTTTCAACCACAACTCATAACTACGACGATAATTGTTTTCACAGTCTTCGTAATCGCCTTCCCAAATACACTGCATCTCACCGTTTTCCCAAAAAGCATGGTCGTTAACGTTAATATAATCGAATTTATCCCAGTTGAGGTTGTTTGCGATGTACCAAGATGGATGCGTTTGATGAAATGATGTTTCGTGACCGTGTAGAAACAACATTTTATCTGGAAGACTGTAGTAATTCTGCACAATGAAATAAACGTAGGACCAATTTTCGGTACCTACGTTTAGTTTAAGTGCTTCTTTTGATAAAACAGTGTACGGAACGTTTAGATGTTTTACCCAATTTAAGTCTTCATTGTAGTGAGCAATGATGACATGTTTATTCATTTCTTCTTTGTCTTTTTCTTTGGACGCCCCCAATCAATAGAGTCATAGTTTTTGTCCCATTTATACTTGTTGACTGGACGAGGTGAATCGCCTTTTCCTGCTTGAGTGTTATTTTCCGAGTTCTTCATAATCTTTTGGTTCTTTTAATATTGATTTTGGATTGGTTTTGATTGTGTCAAAAAACTTGTTAATTTGATCGCTGTGCATAGAAAATCCAAGTCGCGCATACTTCATACATCTCGTCATGAAGTTTCTAGGATTGGATACGTGGTTAACGGATATATAACGATTTTTGATTGCATCAATCGTGTCCTCAGCAACATACAACTTTTTGCCGTCGTATGCCAGTTGACAAATATTCATGTCAAAATCATCCAATAGATTACATGGACTATTAAAAAAGTGACCGTGAATCAACTGAATAGTGTAAGATCGTGTTCTATATGCAATTATGACGTTTTGTACCCACTTTGTATCTTCTCCTCTTGAAATAACTTTGAATTGATTACTTTTAACAAGTTCGTTTAGATAGTGATTCTTCTGCTCAATATTGGCAAAAAATACATCGATGTCGGTTGACATTGGAAGTTCAAGATATGTTCTCAACAAACATCCACCGGCAATCCATGGACCTTTTTCATCCAATTTAGGCAACACTTCCAACAAAAACTCTAATTCGGTCACTTTCTTTGTGTGACTAGTAATCGAAGTGAGTGGGACTTTGGTATAATTTGGCACAGATTTTTTATCTCCTATATGTTGACTATACTCACAAGTCACGTTCATGTCAACTCACAATGTTCGTCAATCTCAGAAAAACATTCGTGGCACAGTTGTCCTACACCCTCGACATAGTTGTGACGATAATCAACGTGTAAATCAATCGGAACCTCAGTGACTCTGTTACATGTTACACACGTTTCATAGTGTTCCACTTTAAAGTCATTATTAGAGATGATAGTAATTTTGTTGTTCATAGAATTTATTTCCAAAGTACTTGTAATGCGACAATTAGTCCACTCAATCCAATCAATACCAATGTTTTGGCATTCAATTTTTCATTGAAGTAGATCTGTGTTAACATTGTAAACATAACTATGCCTATGCTAAATGTGAGTATTCGGTTTGGCCACATTTTGCCGTCAAAATATTCACTGATAAGTCGTACACTGTAAATTGACAACAGTGTGCTGGGTATACTCAGTAGTACCAACCAATATTGGTACTTTTTGTAAAACTCGTTGATGAACTGACCATATAGTTGATGCCACCCGATGATGTAGACGAAGATTAGAATTGTTACTCCTATAACCAATTTCATATATTTATAAAATATGCGTAACCCACACAAGAAGATCAATCGGGGTAGAGGTAAATTCATAATTAACATTTACAACACTCCTCCTGAAGAGAAGACAGTAGACTTAAAACAAGAAATTGTCAATGAAGTAAAACACATTTCTTGGTATCGTAGATTGATCGGATGGATCTGGGGTGTTATTATATCGTTTTTCAGATGGTTGTGGAGTCATCCGAAAAAGTTAATCACTTCTGCATTAGCTGGATTGTTGTTGTGGCTATCATCATTTTTTCCATTTAAACTTCCTTCATTTCCGTTTTTACCAAAACTACCAACCATTGAAAAACAAAATGAGAATCCTAAAAAGTCTGAAGAAACACAAAAACAAGATTCTGGAAATACTAAGCCTGATACTAATAACAACAAGCCTACTAATTCTGTTCCTAGCAATGATGATGTCAAAATCACCACTAAAATTTTAACAAATACCGTAACTCAAACTAATATAGTAAGTCAAACCAATTATGTAACAGAAACCAAGTATGTTACTAATTTTGTAATTCAACCTATTGTGGTTACAAACACTGTATATAAAGAAGTTCCTATTACAGTGACAAACGTGTTGGTAATCAAAAATAGTGTGAGTAGTTCCGATACCAATAATAACAAAAATAGCGTTATTACAGGGCCAGCATTTTATTTTACAGATGATTTTAATACATTGTTACAAAATCAACAACAAAATCCGGTCAGAACTAGACCTTTAAATTAATCTACCCAACTACCAAACCAATTGTTCCATAGACTTTGGAAGAAACTTGGTTGTGCAGGTTGTGCATTACCACCGTTTCCATTACCGTTTCCTCCGGGCGTGGGTGTAGGTGTCGGTGTTGTAGTTCCACCTGTATTGCCTCCACTGCCTGTGGCACCTTCATCATTGGTGCTATTGCCGCCACCGGGAGGTGGAGGATCATCACCGTTTCCTATACCGTTATTGCCTTGAGGACCGCCACCGTTGCCACCAGAGTTGTTACCATTATTTCCGTTATTGGAATTACCCGAATTATTATTTCCATTATTAGTGCCTGTAGATGTACCATTATCTGTTGTTGTATTTCCGGTGGTATTATTTCCCGTAGCAGTTCCTCCAGCACCACCGGAACCGCCATTTCCACCAGCACCCCCAGCTCCACCGTTGCCACCAACACCACCATTGCCTCCAGAACCTCCTTGAGCGTTGTTGTTGTTTTCATTGTTTATTGGTCCAGTTGTAGAACTTCCACCGGCACCACCATTCCCAGTACCACCAGTAGCGGTATTATTGTTGTTAATTTCTCCGGTTACAGCATTGCCACCGTTACCAATTGCTGTGGATTGTCCACCTTCACCACCTGTGGCTGTATTTTCATTGTTAATTGGACCAGTAGTTGCATTACCACCCTGAGATTGAGAATTGCTTGAGTTGTCTATGTTACCAACCGTAGATGTTCCTCCTGCTCCACCTTGTCCACCATTGGCAACATTGCTGTTATTATTGTTAGCATTACCACCTGCTCCTCCTTGAGCTACATTAGCGATATCTCCAACATTACCACCAGTTGCATTACTTGTTCCACCCTCACCTCCTTGTGCGGTATTGGAATTGTTATTTGAAGCCACTGCGTTACCACCTAAAGCATTTCCCCCGGTTGCATTACCACCCTGTGATGTACTTGTTATATCTCCGACACTACCACCTGTGGCGTTACCACCTTGTGAGGTATTTGTATTTGTGTTGTTTGCAACTCCGCCTTGGCCACCTGCCCCTCCTTGTGCGGTGTTATTTGCTGTATTAGCGTTACTGTTATTGACATCAATCGGACCAACTTGTCCACCGTTTGCGGTATTGTTATTTGACGATGTATTGGCAATATCGTTCTTATTGTTTAACGAGTTGTTATTGTCGTTAGAATTGCTATTAGAAGCTGTATTAGAATTAGTGTTATTAGCTGAATTACTATTCTGATTATTGTTGTTAGCAGTATTGTTATTGCTATTAGAAGCGAGAGTGCTAATATCATTTTTATTACTGTTGTTAGCAGTATTATTAGCTGTATTAGCATTACTATTATTAGCTAAACTACTGTTGCTGTTTTGGTTAGAAGCATTGCTGTTACTTGTATTGTTGTTACTATTACTACTTCTGCTATTACTTGTTGTTGTAGTACTAACTGTAGTAGCTCCACCGTTTACATTGTTATAGGTATTGCCAGGACTTGGCAGACTGATACCCGTTGCAGCAGCAGTACCTACACTTCCACCGGCAGCAATAATACTTTGACCGATACCAGCACTACCAAATACATAATTAATAGCTACTCTACCATCTTTGTCTTTAGATACTAATGCACTAAAATTGGGACCGTCAAAGTCAAATGAATGTATTTTATAGAACGTTACATCTCCAACTTGGCCAATTTGTTTCGTAGCACTACATCCAGTAACAAGATATATACTTACTACCAATCCAGTGTTGACAATCAGTCCTATAATTTGTTTATCGTTCATTATTATAAAATAAATATAATAATGAGTTGTGTTAATTATAAAAAGTCCCTGTTACTTGGTTTTGATTTTCTCTTCTAAGTATAGAGTATATCTAGCTTGTTGTCTGCAGTTAACTAGTGTAGAACCTGAGAAATCTGCTTTGATGACACGAATACCTTTTGAACCATATTCGTTCATTATAGTTTCCAATTCTTCGGTAGTGGATACATTATGTATTCTAACACTATATTTGTATTTCATACTGCTACCTCCGCTTTAATTGTTGGATGTGGATCATAGTTCAACAATTTGATATCATCATACTTGAAGTCAAACAATGATTTAACCTCTGGATTCAACCACAAACCTGGCAGTGCTTTTGGTTCACGACTCATTTGTAGTTTGATTTGATCCAAATGGTTAACATAAATGTGAGCATCACCGTGACTATGAGTGAATGTTCCCGGCACCATATTAGTAACGTGAGCAATCATTGCGGTCAACAAACTATATGACGCAATGTTAAATGGAACGCCCAAGAAAAAATCATTGCTGCGTTGGTATAACAAACAATTCAAACGACGGGTTGGGGTGTTACTTACATCAAACAACTCAACCATAGTTGATTCTGGTTCGGCAATCAAATCCCCTCCGTTATCTCGGTATAATTGAAAACGTTCGTCATATGTCAATTCTTCTGTATGAAAGTGGAAAAGACAATGACAGGGTGGCAATGCACAATGATCTACCCAGTATGGATGCCATGCTGAGACAATCATACGACGATCATCTGGATTGGTTTTGAGCTTGTCAATTACTTTTTGTAGCTGATCAACGTGTCCAAATACCCAACTTTCAGATCCTTGCCCCGTAACGGTGGATGACCCCACAAATTCGTTATCCATAGTGTAAAATGGAAAGGATCTCCACATTCCACCATAAGTTCCTTCACCCAATTCACCCC
>JACCDP011576669.1_pt1 | contig 10781 bp, 11 predicted proteins | sample 7445841 | NCBI WGS metagenome assembly JACCDP01 (sample SAMN15323441, study PRJNA562643) | freshwater metagenome | isolation source: river surface water | place: USA:Blue River Watershed | collected 2017-08-17
ATCCGATAACCAGGAGCACTGTGCCAAGCAGGATTGCATCAACAGCTGTGAGGACTTCAACGATTGTGACCTTGAGATAGGTCTTTCCAGTAACACTGTCTATAACACCATTAATCATGGCGATTGAACCCTGAGCCATCAAAAGCAAAGCACCTATTATTGATGCAACAGCTGGGACAAAGACCACATAACGAGTTAGACCAAGTATTTTCCTCATAGACCTAATTCTAGGTAGGAATAGTGATTTAGCAGTCCCCAATCGAAGCGCCCTCGGTAGGAATCGAACCTACGACCAAGAGATTAGAAGGCTTTTGCGTAAGCCCTCCTTTCCCAACTAATACAAGCGTATCGGCTGTTGCACAGGTTCTTGTGCAACAAATGTGCAATTAGCCTTGAGGTGTTCGAGAGTTACTAGCTAGAAAACTTACTACCACCAATCCCCGCTGTCTTCTTCTAACTCACAGATTTGTTGAATCTCAAAGTAGTTGTCTGCAACAGCCCTGAGTAGGCCTTCAACCTCGTAGTTACCTCTTCGCAAAGTAGTAGCCAAGTCCCCAAAGCCACTCGCAGCCTCAGCCATTAAAGCAACCTCTGAATTGTTCCTACCGTAAGGCTCTATCTGATTGCTGAAGAATCCCCAGCCATACTGAGCTTCGTCGACCCAATCGCTCTGCCTGCTATAGTCGTCCAAAACAGGAAGTATCATTCCAAATGCCACACTCATCTTGTAGCACTGCCCACTAAAAGCTTTTTCTTTGGGTGGTTCTGGGGTAACAGTCTTTTTAGGTGCTGGCTTTTTAGTTGTTGCTGACGGAGTTGGCGTTTCTTTCGGTGTTTCAGTTGGCTCTACTGTCTCGGTTGGAGTTACTGAAGGTTCCGGTGTGTTTTGAGCTTGAGGCTCAGGTGAGCAGCCTGAGAGCCCAAGTCCGAGAACAAGAATCCCCGCAGTAATGGATAGTAATTTTGTGTTCATTTCTTCCTTAAATTTGGCATGATTTCGATTGGGTCAAAGGTTGGATAGGTAGAACTGTTCGAGGATTGAGTTCTTTGGGCCAGATATCGAGGCCTACCACCAAATAGCATCCCCAATTTCTATAGAGCAAACATCTTTGAATTCCTGGTAGTTTTCATCGACGAGGTCGAGAGAGGCTGTGACTAATGGGCTACCTGCAGAGTTTGGTTGCTTAAGTGCATATTGCAGCGTGCGAGTAGCACCTCTAGCTTTTTTCACAAGTTCGCTCTCGTAGGAGTCTTCGCCAACCACAACAGCCATCATGTCTGAATCAGAGCCAAAAAATGTTGCTGTCTTTTCAACTGCAGCAGGCCACTTGCTTTCATTGGACAAGGACAACGTTTCCATCAAGAGACTGTACTCGATACCAATGTCAAGACATTGACCCATAAATCTTCCCTGAGGAGTCTCAGTTGGCTCTACTGTCTCGGTTGGAGTTACTGAAGGTTCCGGTGTGTTTTGAGATTCAGGTTCAGATGTGGAACAGCCGGTTAGTGCCAGCCCAAAGATAAGCATCCCAGCAGTTATAGCTACTACGTTTCTTTTCATTTTACCCCTTCAGGAAGCAAGCGTTTTCCTGGCTCTCTCGTGCCCAATTCTATGAAGCTGAAAACCTCTATGCCTCTTTTTGTGTTGCACGTTAGAAACACCATAAGGTAATTCTATTGACTTGTGCGGCTAGCTGTTCACCAAGAATGTGTATTTAAATATTCATTTTTACACAAATTAGATGCGACCTACAGCTTCTCTTTTTCGAATAGGTCAGCTAGGAAGTCCTTGCTTAGCCAGTTTAGATTCCAAACATAATCCAACTTCTCAAATGCTGCCCTCATTGGATTAAGAGTTGTTAGCCACCCCTTGCCATCAGTGACCCAAACAAAATCTACGTTTGGCAAATTTAGAAGCTCTCCAAGGCCAATAAACTCTCCTGCTGTGGCTTTTAGCTTTGAACCACCTCCGCCGTAGAAGTTGACCTCCATGAGAACCAGCTTCTTACCGTCGCTAATTGCGAAATCGTACCTACGGCTGGACTTATCAACTGGAACCACAAACCCCCATTTGGCTTTAATGCTAGAAGCTGTCGCCTGGGTGATAAATTCAAGCCCCCGGCCAGTTGCAAAGCCTTGCAAGTATTCTCCAACCACCGTCTCCATGGAAGTGCCTGACCTATTTTTTCGTCCATTGGAGTCCACACCAGCCTCTACTCCAAGTACATAATCCACCAAGTTCTTGACCCCATCCTTAGCAAACAGACGAATTAAGCCAGACTCCTTAACAAACACAAGTGCTGAGGCTCGCAATTCAGGCGTGGATGCATTTATTGAGAAATCAAACTGCAACTCGGCCATGCTTAGTTCTTTGATGTTCTGAATTACAGAAAATCTTGAGCTCCCCTGCCCATCTCGGACAACTAAAGAAGGCAATGCCTTTACAATTTGTGGATGCTCTGTAAGGAGAGAATTAAATTCAACATCAAAATCTTCCTTTCCAAGCAAAAAATTCCAGAGGTTAAGGTGAATTTCAATCTCTCGAGTGTTGCGAAACACTTTGTCCCAATTAACGAAGTAATCCCAAAGCTTAAGTGAAGGCCTTAGGGATTCCACGAAGTTTTCAAAACCAATTTCGAGATTTGTAATCCCAGCCGCGTTCATTGTGGATGTAGTTTTCATAGCGAAGCCTCAATTCTTCTCCGAGCAAGTTCAATATAAGCTTTGTCTAAATCTATACCCACAAACTTTCGGCCCTGAGTGATTGCAGCAACGCCAGTAGTTCCGCTACCGCAGAAGGGGTCTAAGACCAGTTCTCCTTCAGAAGTGCAAATTGACACGAGTCGAGTTAGAAGCTCCAAAGGCTTCTGAGTCGGGTGGGTTCCAAACTCTTTTTCCCTCATAGGTGTTGTTGGTATGGACCATACTGACCGCATTTGCTTACCAGGATTCAGAAGTTTGTCTTGTGGGTAATCCCAACGCTTCGAGGTTTTGTAGTTAAACGTGTGCTTGACCTTTGAGGACTTTGACGCCCAAATTATAGTTTCATGGCTCGCAGTAAAGTTTCTTCCCGCCAGAGACGGTGCACCATTTGGCTTGAACCAAACTATGTCATTGACTATGCGGCAACCGACCTCCTGAAGAATAAATCCGCACTGATAGATGCTGTGATAGGTCCCCGAGATAGCTATGGTACCTGTCGGCTTCAGTACTCTTAAACACTCTGTTATCCAACGTCTGTGAAAATCCACATCTGCTTGAAAGCCAGAACTCTCATCCCATTGCCCTTTGTTTACTGACACAGCTTTTCCGGACTTGACAGAGAATCCTCCATTCGAAAGAAAGTAAGGTGGGTCGGCAAATATAAAATCAATGGATTCGCTCTTTATGCCTTTCAAAGCCTCGAAGACATCAGCGTTTATGAGTTCGTACCTAGAAGAGTTTTTTTTCATCAGTAATTTAGTATCACAAGTTCGTCGATTGGGCCACGGCCAGCAGCCGATGCACTGACCATTCTTGGAGCGGAAATCGTTTCCTGTCTTAACCCCGCATAAATTTCAACCGTCAATGGAGTTGAAGAGTTGGACAGCATCGCCCGAACACCTCTTGACTTTAACTCGTGCATTGTTGCCGCTAGACGCTTTTGAGCCTCATAACCAAACCCTTCAGCCGAATACGAAGTAAAACTCGGAGTTTCTTCTAATGGCACATATGGTGGGTCGAAATAAACGAAGTCGCCTTCTCTGGCGTGAGCGACCGAAGATTCAAAATCAGAATGGGCTATTTCAACACCTGAAAAACCTCTTGATACGCTTTCGAAATCTGAGACTGGTATCTCAGGAAATTTCTTTTTCTGGCCGAAAGGAACGTTAAATCCACCCTTTGAGTTCTCACGATAAAGTCCATTGAAGCAGAGCTTATTGAGTGCGAAAAACAATGCTGAACTTCTGAGCGATGAATCTGTTGAGTTGTATTCAGCCCTAATCTCAAGGTAGTAATCCTTCTTACTGCCTAATGGCAACTCGTCAAACTGAACAGCTATTTTTTGAATTTCTTCTAAAAGCTGTGTTGGCTGTTCCTTGACATCGCTGTAAAACCTCACGAGCCGGGGATTGATATCAGCGAGGCGAGCTCGTCTAGGTTCAAGGTAAAGAAAAAGAGCAGCACCACCGAGAAATGGCTCAAAGTATGTGCCGGAATCCCATCCTGTTGGAAGGAATTGCTCCAAGGTGGGGGCTATTTGCCTCTTTCCACCGGCCCATTTCAATAAAGGTTTCACAATGTACATCATGCCTTAGTCACACGACATTGTCGCTCAATGGACGTAACCACTTCAATTTTGCAACTGTTCACAAACATATCTAGATGGCCACAGAATGCCCCAAGAACGGCCTAACGGCTAAATCTGAATCTATCCCTGTGGAATACTCTCAAGCCCATAGAGATATATCTGAGAGCCTTTCTGATATGAATGCTTTGTGTCGCCTTTGTGGGTCTCTCTGGAATTCAGATGAGCTAATTGTTTTAGACCATTGTGAGAATTGCACCTCAGAGCCCTGGTCTATCTGTTTTCAGGCTTTTTGAGATTTCCCTCTCATAAACAACAAATCGCAGTCTGTTAGTTACTTCACTTCCGGAATCTCAGGTATTGGGGTCACAATTTCAAGTGAAACGTCTAATCCAGCACCTGGGCTATATGTCCAACTTGCTTTTAGGTCCCCCCAATTTGCCTCCTGTTGACCCATAAGCATATTCGTCGTGTTCATTCTGTTTTTGACTACAGCTGGGATTTCCAATCTATCCAAGATTTCAAAAGTCACATCTGGAACCATGTCATTGATTGTCCACTCGCGGGCGTTTCCCCAACTATCTAGGTACATGCTTCGCTTATCGCTAGAAATTTCAATTGTTTTTCCGACAAAGTAGGCAGCCCCATAGATTGAGTCCGTAAAAAGTGATTCGAGTCTTTTCTTTTCTGTTAGAGCTTCTTGACGCTTCACTTCGAGAGCAGCAATTCTGTCGTTTTCTGCTGAGATTTGCCCGGCAACCACTACCCCGCCCACTGCAAGTGCGGCTACTAAGATTGAGGAAATCACAACGGTTTTCGACTTAAAAAGTTTAGGTAGTCTTTCAGATGTTTTAGCCATTTTTACCTCTCAGAGCTTAACTCGACTATTTCGTTTCTAACTAAGAGTATCTAAAGTTTCTGGATAAATGTTCCCATACGTCGTATAGTTCAGGCAGCCTTTGGATGGCAGTTTGTGAATAAACGAATACTTCCAACCCTTCTCTCCTCTTCCCCCTACCCTTAGGGGGAAGGGAGAAGGAGACTAGGCCACTCGAAACTTCTTGGAAGAACCTGCCGACATTTCAGTAACTAAACCTTCTGCCACTAGAGCCTTACGAGCCGCACCCACTCGGCCGTTATTTCCCTTGACTCCGACCTCAATCGAGTTCGCTGAGCAGTTTGGATTGGCCTTGATGAATGCTAGGACATTGCTTTTGTAAACCTCTAAAGTGCTTTCCGTTCTCGAAAGGCCCGACAGCTTGAGACTGATTCCATCGTTGTCCATGACTAGTTCCTCTTCCTCGAGAAAGACATCTCGTCCCTCCGCCCTGAAGGTTCTCAGTCTTGAACCTGCTGTGTCGACTTTGCCGATAAACCAAGATGCATCTGGATGGTCTGCGAGCGATGATGCTCCGCGTGCCCTGTTGCCATCGTGGCCGGCGTGGACTACCAGTAGGTATTCGTCAACTTTCGCTTGACTCATCGTTTCGTCGAGTATCAGTAAGAACTTCTTAACTACTTCGTTGTCGTTAGCCGAGTCTCCAGTAAAAGCACTGGAAAATGGGTCAATGATTAGAACTTCGATGTCATTTTTACTTAGTTGGTTTACAAAATGCTTCCTGGATGTAGGCGTTCTAAATGGGTTTGGTTGGCCTTTAAGGTTCCAAACTCTCACACACTCTAAGTTCTTAATTCCCAGTCTTCGAATCCAACGTTTGTATTGACGCTCGTCTAATTCGAAGTTCAAGATTCCAACTTTTCGCGTAACTCTAAGCGTCTCGAACTTCCCTAGAAATTGCAGCCCGTCAGCCAGAGATTTGAGGAGGTTTAGAACAAGCGTCGTCTTACCAGCCTTGTTAGGTGCTACAACAAATGTGTTTCCACCTTTAACCCAAAGGTCCTGGATTCTGTAGATTGCACTCTCATCGGGCTTCTTCAGCCAATCATGGGCTAACAGTGGCTCTGGCGTTTCTCCTTCCCGAATATACGTTTCTTCTGCAAGCGATGATTTAGCCATTTCGGTGGCTTGCATGTTTAGCTTCTGAGCTACTGCCAATTCAATTATGTAATTTTCATCGTCTACCGTTGGAGAACTTGTACCATCTATTGCTTGAATGGCCTGACCCAAGTCTGCGAGCCAGGGCATTTTCCTCGAGGCATTGTTTGCAACCCACGAGATAGCTCGCATTTCGTCTCCTAAAAAGACTAAATCTCGAATCACCTCGAACTTGTGAATTGGCTCAGCACTAGGCCCCCCTTTCAGAAACTGCAAAAAGGGTAATTCGTCTCCGGTCTCTGGGTTAGAAATCGACTGGACAACATATTCAGTTTTGAGGATAGTTTTGGTGTGCTGAACAATAAGTTGTCCACCAACTTTTGATTCAGTTCGACTCCAGTCTCCCGCAAATAGGAAAATGTCGTCTGCTGCGATTCGTGCGGCGGACTCAAAGTGTCCACCTAATTTTCTGTATGCCATGATAGGCCTTCCGTTAAAGTGATTGATTTAATGGAGGGCTCTTCTCCTAGGGGATTCCCAGAGCGGTCCGTTGGCCTAGGGCCTTTGCCATGTCTAGTGACGGCCGCACTGGTACGGCTCTTCTGCTCCCCTTGTGGGGTCTCAGCTCGCAGTGAGCTAAGCCTTTCGGCTACGAATGTCTGGGCCTGACCTAACAGGTTCACCAACTTATCTCGCGGTAAAACGTTGTTTCAATTTGAATCTTCTCAAAAGCAGTCTCGAATCTGGATGCTGAGAACGCGTTCCTTAACTTGAATTCCCTTCTCTCCAGGAATCGAAGTCTGATTGACTTACCCTAAAAGCTCTTCCTACTTTCAAGGTCTTAGGGCCAAGACCTTTTTGATTTAGAAAATATACAGTTCTTACAGGAACTCCTAATTCCCTGGCTATATCCTCAAAACTTAGATAACTAGTCAATAGACTCCTTCCGTTTAGTTCTCTCCATTCAATTGTCGCAGCAATTGCAACAAGTGATTTGGGCCGCTTGACGGGTTACAGGGTAAGGCTGAAAATGATGATAACCATGAATCGTTTCCTGATTCTTTCGAAGCTATTCAGGTTTGAACTTGTAACCACTCTCTTCAGGTAATGTGTCGACTACGCGATAGATGGTTGGTCGACTGACATTGAACATTAGAGAGATTTCCTGGACTGTGTGCTCCTTTGCTCGGTAGAGCTTCTGAATCTCTTTAACTTGAAGTTCGGTGAGCTTTGGCTTACGACCACCCAGTCGACCTCGGGCCCTAGCTGCCGCCAATCCATCCTTTGTCCTTGCAACCATCATCGAGTGTTCGAACTCTGCGAAAGCTGCCACCATCGTAAAGAACATCTTGCCTTCAGGAGTTTTTGTGTCAATTCTCTGTTCTACGATTTCAAGATTGACTCCTCGCTCTTCCATCTCCGAAACAATGTTCAAAAGGTCTTTAGCGGAGCGACCAAGTCGGTCCATCCTGGTCACGACCAAAGTGTCGCCCTGTCGCAGCATTTGCCTAACCAAGTCGAGTTCAGGTCTAGATGCCTTTGTTCCAGTTATTTTCTCCATAAAGACCTGGTCGACGCCTGCTGCCACTAGTGCATCGCGTTGAGCGTTGAGCTTTTGGTCAAGTGTGGACACTCTTCCATATCCGAAACGTTTTGCATTCATAACTCGAGTGTACACAAACGTTGCTTCCTTGTCAATGATTTTGACACGAGTTTCTTTACAAAGTTCACCTAGTGTTCATGGGAATCTTTATCGTCTCTTTAGAAGTGTCCAAATACGAACGTTTGTTTTACTCGATAATCTGTGCCCATTCGGTCACATAGACTTTGATTGGAGTTTGAGATACCCCTCACTGGACAGTCCACTCCGGATTAGATTGGAATTCTAAATGAGAAAATCAGCGAAGTTACTTGTAATCGCACCAACATTACTTTTGCTTACAGCATGTGCAGCTCCAGAACCTGCTGGGCCTTCCGCTCTTGAATTGAGCACGCAAGGTGTTTGCGTGAAGATGAACAATCAGTCTTATAGAAGTGATGTTTATTTCATGTTCACTGACGAAAACGTTGCCTCTTGGTCAACAACTCTGGAGTCTGAAGACAAAGCGGCATTTAGGGCGGTAATGAAGCCAATCGTCGATAAATCTCGAGCAGTTGCAATGCAAGAGTCTGTTTCTACATTCTTCGGACCTGCAAAAGTCGCCAGCTTCCCTGAACTAGAACAACTTCAGATTCAATGTGCTCAACTCGGTATCAACGTTCAACTTCCTGAAAAATTTAGTTCATCTGTCGACTAAGTCTTTTCAAATCATTCGAGGCTAGACATGCATTCCTTTTACTTCGTGGTCGTTTGAAATTATGACTTCCTACATATGTAAAGTGTTGTCAAAAACAGCAATCGAGGAGAAAACTGCATTATATGACGGCTCTCCTTGGGCTCACATCACAAGACATGTAGCTGAAGGAGCATTTCTTCGCGAAGATGAGGCTACGTCCTGGGGAGAAGCAAAAGTCCTAGAGCTTGAGAAGCTTGGGCATTACCAAGTCTTTTTTTATGTAACAGAAAGTGAATGAAGTCATCTACTTTGATGATTCTCTAACTTCGAGGTTTGTGTCCTCGATAATTTACTGGCTCTAAAATTCCATCCAGGCTAGATGAGTCAATTCGAATCGTTCTGCCCTTTCCGAGCTTGTAGGCGGTGATTTGTGAAGTCGAAATCCATCGCCTCACTGTCTTCTCACTCACGGCATAGATTTCGGCCACTTCGGATATTGTTAGAAAGCTATCCATTAGGGATGCAATCCTCTCTTTGTTTGTTTAGCAAGCATGGGCTACTTGCTTGACTGCGACGGTCGCAATCTCCTCGATTTGAAGTCCCTTTTCATGTCCGTTTCAGGACTGCCCTCTTCACATCGTGGTTATTCAGTTGTTAGTTCAAGATAACAAGGTCAGTGCAACATTCACTCAGGTTTTCGCTGTTGGAGGACAGCGATTAACCGACCAGGTGCCGGCGATTGACTAATGAATCTGGATTTGAGGCATCTCCTCAACAATTTTCAATTCTTGGCCTGTTGGGTGTAAGTAGAGAATCGCTGCGGCGGATGAACTGTCGCCCAATCTCTCCTTGAGTTCAGCAAAGCTGGCTCCCGACGCAACAAATTGTGTGGCTCCAAAATGCCTGAATGAGTGAGGTGTGATAGCTAAATGTCCTAAACCGCATCTTGATTTGGCCCTAGACAAAGCTTTGGCAAGTACATCGTTTCTGATGAATCCACCCGATGGAGAAACGAACAAAAAAGCGTCAACTCCATTTTTGGCCCGGTCAGCCAATAGCTTCTCTACAAACCCATTTAGAAAAGATGGGATAGAAATGTCCCGAACTCCAGCTTTGCTTTTTGGAGTACCTAGCACGAAGCCCTTCTCAACCATAGTGACGGCTTCCCTAACTTGCACAGTAAAGCGTTTGTCCGTTCCAGAACCACTGAAAACCAGATTTCTGACTCTAAGTGCAGTTACCTCACCGAACCTAAGCCCAGCATAAGCACTTAAGAGCACGAGAACCTTGTATCGCTCTGGCAACTGATTTACTATCAATTCAACTTGTTTGGGCGATGGACAAATACTTTTCTTACCCGTACTAGCAGACTGAGCTCCTCTAACTGAACATGGATTTTTGACGATTAACTCATCCCCTACTGCTCGTTGCATTGCCGAGTAAAGCAATTTGTAGGCCTTCGAGGCGGTTGATATTTTGCCTAACGAACACGCTTGGGCATACCATTCGTCGACGCGAGGCTTTGTAATTTCGGCTAACTGAAGTTTCACAAGCTCGGACAAGTTCACCCTAAGCAACTTGCGATAAAGAGCCTTAGTCGAAGGCTTAAGGGATTGGCCCCTACTTGTTGTCTGTAAGTCGATGTGCCTCGACACGTAATCTCCAAGTATTGGTGTTTTACTTCTAACGGGTTTCAACTCTTCATCGAGAGCTATCCCTCGGTCTAACTTATATCTGACTGTGGATAAAAAGCCATCTGCGTCTGTCTTAGTCGCGAAAGTCATCGGGGCTATCTGCCTATTTCCGTGTGCACCAATGTAGGTGGCTTGATACCTACCAGAAGGTAGCTTCCTAATTGAGCCGAAACTTCGTCTGTTTTTCTTTGCCATTCATTACTCCATCTGTTCGTGCGACTATTCGTGCAACAGTCGTGCAACATAGTTTGGGTAATGGGGGGAACGTGTGTCCTTTCCTGTCTACTTGGCCAACAGCGAACAATAAAAAAATCCCCGTAATCATTGGCTTGTGTCAATGATTGCAGGGATTTTCTCTGCGCCCTCGGCAGGAATCGAACCTGCGACCAAGAGATTAGAAGGCTCTTGCTCTATCCACTGAGCTACGAGGGCATACCTAGTAATTTTAGGGCAAAACTCTAGGTTGGTTCATTCTGGTAGTCTTGACTGGTCTTGCCTTATCGCAAGTAATTCAACAAATTATCGGA
>JACCDP010130342.1_pt1 | contig 10779 bp, 11 predicted proteins | sample 7445841 | NCBI WGS metagenome assembly JACCDP01 (sample SAMN15323441, study PRJNA562643) | freshwater metagenome | isolation source: river surface water | place: USA:Blue River Watershed | collected 2017-08-17
GTAGAGCCATCTGTGCTTTTAGAAGACGATCATCTGAGACACAGGAGTGAAGAGCTCAATTATCTACTCAGTCCTTGCCAAACTTGGCTAACCCTCACAAGGAGCGATGGGTATATCTATGTGGACTGGCATTTGCCTGTGAATTTAGTATGATCCCATGGTTATGATGGCTGTCGTTCACCCCGTTTCCTCTTCGATTTTGAATCCTTCAAACAGAGGAGCCTTCACCCAATCTCTTTCGATAACAAAAACCACACCAAGGGAGATAAGTCGGACTCTTTAGTGAGCTATAATGGTCAAGGGGGACTTGACTATGACGACCCAGAGAAAGCCCAGACGATCTTTTACAGCCGAACAGAAGTTCTCTATTCTTCAGGATATCCAAGCGATAGGACTTAAGAAAGAGATCGAAAAGTACGGAATCTCAACGACACTCTACTATAAGTGGAAGCGCCAACTGGAAGTCGTTATCCATGTTTGCCTAAGAAACTCCAAGCCTCTAAAACCTGCAAGCCAAAGGGAACTCGAGGTTCAGAATCGCATTGGGGATACAGGACGAAGGTGCTGACCATCGAGATGCTAAGTAGAAAAGATCTAACGAATTGCAGCAGAGCCTTCATGGTGCAATACCCTCGAACCATACACGGCACTGATCGTACTCGTTTGCATGACAGGTTAGATGCCCATCGTTGTATAGGCTAACGAAGTTGCAGCTATACCCTGGACTGGCTGCAATATTCGAGCACAGCTGCTGGACTGGTGCGCCAGGGATGATGTCGCCCACACAGGCTGGAAGAGCGCTACCACATTCAAACATTTTAAAGTCTTTGATAGCGAAATTCATTGTTAGCCCAGTGATGGTATCCTCCTGAGCCTTGGGTTTTGAACTGAGATTACAATTTGCTCCAGTAGCTCCTGCACCGCAGTATCTTTCGAGACCACGCAGGTAGGAAACGGGTGTGGTACAAGCATTGCCGCCAATGGCACCCGTCGCTAGCAGGTTCGCTGTTGCTTGCTGGTTGTAGCTGCCATCAAAAAAGCAGCCAGCCGTGAACTTACTGCCTTGCCAATGAGCTTGCTTAGCAAGTTGAGTTCGCGCCATGAGGATTACTGGTGCTGTCGCACCGTGGCTGATTCCTTGCAAGAGCAGGTACTCGCCGCTCCAGTAGGCTGTGGCCCAAGTACCCGTGGTGGCCTCTTTTACAGCAAGATCGATGCGTGAGGCCTCGTCAATGTAAGGCACCTCTCCTGACCCAGAAGCCGTTGCAAAGTAATTGATGCAGACTGCGGCATAACCATTTGCGGAGTATGCTTCGAGCACTTTTTTATAACCAGGGCCAGAGACGCAGCCCATCTCCCCACCAGAAAAGACCACAACAAGCTTAGAACACTTAGTCTGAGTGCAAGCGTTCGCGTTGGTCACAAGTGTACAGTTCTCAGAGACTCCGGATAAACCAACGCAGCTATTCAGGGGTATTTGTCCAGATGCTGCTGGCTTTGTCGTTCCACCTGGTGAGGTTTCGTCGGTTTTGGGATCGGTAGTAGTCCCTTGTCCGGGCACACTGTTGGGTTGTGGAGTTTCCTGGGTATCTTGTGTGGCACGGCGACAGCCGACGCTGACAGTGAGTGCAATAGTCAAGAGAACAAGCTTTGCGAAATGCTTGTTACTCGACGAAGCAAAGTCCGCATACGAGTATCTGATGTACCTGGTCCAAAGTTCCATGTCCTATCCTCTCCTTATTCAGGTTAATGGTCGGAATGCATGAACGAAACTTAAGAGCACTTAAGACTTTTTTTGATCTGCAATTAAAGTGTTTTTCTGACTTTTGCATTGGAGTCCGGCTGCACAGTCGAGGAGTTCCGACTCGAGACTGCAGATCGGCTAAAGCGTTACTCAACACTGATGAGGATCGTTGCCTGGCGGGTTGTTGATGCTCAGGTTCCAGCCAGGAAAGTGCGCGAATATTATAGTGTGCTCACAGATACATTGATTGGACGCATCCTTCAACACCACCCAACACATTGCCTCTCGTAAGGCAGTGAGCAAAGCTAAGTTTTACTTTTTTGATACCGGGGTCGTTCATCAACTGCAAAAGGTTAAAAGCGTCTCTGACTTAAGCCCTGGCTATGGTGATGCCTTTGAGAGCTTTATATTTCATGAGCTTAGCAGCTACCTTGATCACACCCATAAGCGAGTTCCACTAAACTTTTGGCGGACCATTACTGGTGTAGAAGTTGATTTTATCTTAGACGAAAAAGTTGGTAGCTTCTCGGGATCGTAATGAGAAGCTTTCAGTTGATAGAATGTGAGTTGTTAACGGATAATGTCGACTCAGGCAATCGTTGTTCCCCTGCACGAGTCTACCGTAAAATATTCATAGACCCGGAAAGGCTATAATCTTTTTTGCACAGGCGCAAGAACAATGCCCTAGGAGGTCAAAGTGTTCGAACCAGGATCCAGTTTTAGCAGTGTGATCAACCAAAGAACCGTAAGTGAGCTCGCGCATCGCATTAAGGCGGTTCACGCCAGCTTTGAAGTCAAAAGCTTTATCAAAATGATTGATCTCGAAGACCAAAAGATTGGGGAAAGGATTCACCGTGTAACCATCGCACTCGAGCAGTATCTCCCAGAAAACTTCCTTCAAAGTACCTCCATCCTGCTGGCAAGTCTACCGCCGGAGATTCCAGAAGAGCAGGCTGGTACAACATTTGCTGATCACTTCATTGTTATGCCAATGGCAGAGTATATTGCTCGACATGGGCTTGAAGCGCAGCATTTCGAGTGTTCCATGCAAACCCTTAAGGTGATGACGCGAGCTTTCAGTTCGGAAAATGCTGTGCGACCCTTCCTCGAACGTTACCCCGACAAAGCTTTAGGCTTCCTCCTTGACTGCACGCGTGACGCTAACTGTCACGTAAGAAGGTGGGCTTCGGAAGGGAGTCGCCCGCGTTTACCTTTAGCAAAACCACTCAGGGCCTTTATCGAAAACCCACGCGTATTGCTACCGATTCTTGAAGCTCTGCGAGATGACCCCCAACTCTATGTTCGACGTTCTGTGGCTAATAGCTTAAACGACATCAGCAAGGATCACCCAGACCTCTTGGTAAGTTGGCTAAAGAAGTGGAAAAAGGGTGCACCTCCTGAACGCCTTTGGGTCATCCGACATGCCCTGCGAACCCTGGCGAAGCAGGCCCACCCAGGCGCGCTTGAGCTGCTCGGCTACAAGCCAGCTTGTCTGAAGATAAGTCGATTTAGGTTTAACAAGGTGATCACCATCGGTCAAGATCTCGAGTTCTCGTTTTCTTTACGCAATGAAGGGGACGATGCTTCGATTTTGATTGATTACATCATTTTCTTTCAGAAGAAGTCAGGTCAAGGATCGAAGGTCTTTAAACTACGAAAAGTAAAAATGGAAGCTGGAACCGAGCTAGAGCTCAGCGGCAAGCGAAAACTCGATCATTTTTCAACACGCAAGATGTACCCAGGCAAGCATCAGCTCGTTTTACAGATCAACGGAGTAAGGCTCGCCGAGGGAAGCTTTATGGTGCATGAGGCCCCCAGCTCGAGAAAGCTGAGTTCCAAAAAAGGGCTATCTAAGGCCACCTAATCATCACACCTCTCGGTCAGATGTTCGAAGCAAACAACTTAAGGATCATTCAGCTGCCGCCGCCTTTGTGCCTGGATCAGGGACTTGATAGAGTTCTGACAATGGAACAGTCAGCAAATCAACCTTGATACTGACCGGCAATTGAGGCGTAAATTCATTCCCTTTAGCCGTACCATCTCTAAGGAAAATATCTTTAGTGGTTATCACTTTCAAAATGTCTTCAGTGCTGGCTGTATTGAGATTGGTAATCCCATTAAGGACAAGATAGTTGTCTAAATCAAAGGTGAGCTTAACATTGATGCGATTGCCCTTTTTCGTTTCACCGTTCTGTTCCAGAAAGTAGATAAAGTGTGGGCTCTGGGGTTTGCCTGCCTTTCCGTGAGCATCCCATTCTTCTTGAGTGACATCTGCAGGCTTACCTGCCCCAGTATTCGTCTTACTGTCCTTACCATGGGAAAAATCTGCGTAGAGCTTAAACAGTGGCTGGTTGATCATTCCAAAAAGCGGGACCGAGCTGGTTTTGAGATCGGGAATCCCATTCGCTGAAGAGACAGAACAGGTTGTAGATGAATTCTGGACTAAATACTCAAAGCGGCGCGGGCTCGTAGGGCGGGTCGATGTGAGTTGACTCGTCGTTTTGTCAAACCATTGAAAATCTTTGACCTCACAGTGAGTATCACCACTTGGCTTACAAAAAAGGTAATCGCCCTTTTGAAAAGCGAGTCCAGGGAGAGGATTGGCTCTTTCTACCATTTCCGCACGGTACGCTTCGTTGAAGCAGCCTTTCACCCAATCATCGTTTTCAAGAGACTGATTTTGATAGGGAATGAGCATTTCCCATTTTTCACCTTTTATCGTAAAGAATACTTTTAGATAGGAAAGCTCCAAGTGGACTGCTGAAAATTCTGGTTTCTTATCATACACACTCCACAAGGTATCTTCGCCCTGCAGAGTACCGAGTTCTGCCAAATCAAATTTAGCTCCTTCGAGATACCCATTCTGTCCAAGGCCAGCCCCTCCACCCAACAAGCGAGCTCCACTAAATGAATCACCCGAGTTAATTTTAAAGATGTACATTCCAGAGGCCCAAACTTCGGCATTATCGGCGCTAACACAAAGGCCGTCGGCAGCGGGTCCACTCGGAGCATCTTGAACGTGACAATTCTTTGGCGCTGCTGCAGCCAGCGCAGTGGTGTTGGCATTTTTTATCGCAAGTGTAATGTGGACGTTTGAGTAGCCGTCAGACTTACTATTTTCACTTGCAGGGCCCTCACCGTCTTTTTTGCCAGAACATGCGATCAAGAGCAGTGACCCTAAGGCCATACAATAGAGCTTATTCGAACGTGCTGAATTAATCATTTATTTCACTCCTTACATGCCTCACTGGCTGTCGGCCTTAAAACTGAATTCTTTAGAAATGATGCTGTTAGTTGGAGTTAAAGACTCTAATGTTCGGAAATCTTGTAGTTAATTACTTGCTAAGTCAAAACTAAGTAGATTCGGTAAATACCCGAAAGCATGGCCATTTGGTCATGAACTCCAACTAACGGCAGCAGTTTTTTTTAATCAAGTTCGACATAAAGTGAAATTCGGCGATCATCGAGAAAACAATAATCTTGGCGGTCTTGAGGAGGCGCGCACTATTATGTGGAATATCATGAAAGAAAATAACCTCACTTCGCTCATAGATTGAAAGCCAACTCTTGTTGTTACCTAGGCAGCGTGGTCTATGGATTCCATCTATTTCGACTTTTTTAAAGCCGTCTCAGCTGTCATCACTTTCTTTCCAAATTCTTGAGTCACCTTTTTTAGCTTGGCCAGTTCAGTAACATGGGGACTTTACATCCACAGTCAACTTGTGACGGGCAGAGCCAGCGTCGCGTAGCTAGCTGATCCGGAGGTCGCAAAACAAGCTATCTCCTCTTGTGTTTTGCTACGAGAGGAAACCTCTCAGGAAACTCCAGTGACTCCACTGCAAGATCAATATCCAGCGACGGCCAGTAGAGATGGCCAGGGTGAGGAATTTCCACTTGGAATACATCCTCAACCTTGGCTCCTTTAAACCATGGAAAATTTTCGAAGCCAGCGAAATACTCTCGTTCCCCAATGAGCAACCAAAGTCCAAAAGGTGTAATATGAATCGACTCAGGTCCCAAAGTGGGCTTTCCACGCTTTACGGATTTCATCAGCATGCTCCTCGACTAAATTTTGGATTTTCACAAGCTGCTTTTTGGAAAGCCCTTGAGACTGAGCGAGGCAGATGATGGGTTCTAACCAAAACTTTGCCTCGCCATCCGGTGAACTGATGTGTACATGGATACGAGGTTCTTCTCGTGAAAAAAAGTAGAAGCGTAAAGAACCATCACGGAAAATAGTAGGACTCACCCAACACATCCCTTCGAGGCCCTATCTTTGGCCTTTCATGGATTCTAATGGATCCGGTTGGCTTCGGGTAGTCTAAGCTGCTAGAGATACAAAAAAAGGGAAGCCCCCTTGGACTTCCCTTTAATCTTTATTTGGAGGCGTCCACCGGAATCGAACCGATATGGGAACGAATTGCAATCGTTTGCGTAGCCACTTGGCTTATTTGATGGTCACCACGAACTGTCATCGGCATATCGTAATATTTAGGAAGGGTTCGCCAAATATGCTGGTCTCTATTGGTAAACGATCGTTTCCTAGTGTATGATCCAAGTAAACGATCGTTTCCTAGCCAGCTCCTGTCGGAAAGCGATCGTTTACGAGAGGAAAGTATGCGAATTACCGGTAGTTATGTCGCTGTGACCACTATAGGTCAGCAAGTCCAAGCCTTTGTTCCTATGCCGCTTCCCCCTCCGGACTTGAACCTGACTGAAGATCGACTTGGACTCCTGAATGAAGCAATCCAGGCATTGCGCAGGCTAGATCTTGCGAGCACTCTTGTATCAGGTCAGGAATGGTTGCTTTATGGCTTTGTCCGGAAAGAGGCCGTTGTGAGCTCGCAGATCGAGGGTACACAAGCGACTTTACTTGATCTGCTTGATGGAGAGGAGGACGAAGTTCATGGTCACGATCTGGAAGAAATTTGTAATTACCTTTCAGCTCTCCATTACACATGGGATGAGTTGAGCAAAGTCTCCGGTTTACCCCTATCACTCAGGCTTCTGAAGGAGGCTCACCGTCTTCTGATGAGAGGAGTCCGGGGACAAGATAAAATGCCTGGAGAATTTAGGAGATCACAGAATTGGATTGGTGGGGCGAGCCCTAAGGAAGCGACATTTATACCTCCACCCCCAGACCTTATGGTTCGCTGTCTCAATGAACTCGAACAGTACTTTCATGGACCGGACACAATATCTCCTCTGATAAGGGTAGCTTTGATTCATGTTCAGTTTGAAAGTATTCACCCCTTTCTTGATGGCAATGGTAGGATCGGGAGACTCTTGATAGCTCTTCTCTTGCGTCAGTACGGTCTCGTTCAAACGCCACTGCTTTATGTGAGCCTGTATTTTAAAAAGCACCGATCAAGTTATTACGAACTCCTAAATCGTGTGCGTAAAGAAGGTGATTGGGAATCATGGATTGATTTTTTTCTTAAAGGTGTGAAGACAGTAGCAGATGATGTCGTGGATGCTGCCAGGCGTCTCTATGCCATCGTACGTGCTGATCGGGAGCAGTTGCTAAGGAATCCTAAGCTGACTGTAGCTACGATGCGGCTTTTTGAAGAGCTACCGAAGAAGCCTATCATCACAGTCGGAGATGCCGTTCAAAAACTTCATTTAACAAAGCCACCAGTTGCTAAAGCAATGATGCTGCTTATGGAAGCAGGAGTTCTTGTAGAAGTAACAGGGAAGAAAAGAGATAGGGCATACAAATACCAAAGGTATTTAGAAGTTTTGGCTGAGGGGACGGAGCTATAAATAAAGATCATTCCATGAGAATGGGAGGAAAGTAGAAGTGGATCAGTTCGCTGTCCTCAGTCAATCAGAATTTAGTGAGAAATGGACCCCTCGCATACATAGGCTCATCGAGACTATTTTAAATGAATGTCCTAAATCTGATCATGAACATTTAACCCAGTTACACACGGCAGGCTGTTTATGAGCACAAAGCATGTTCGATTAACAAGTTACTCTGATCGCATTTTCGCCGAATTCGTTTTGAACTTGCTACAGTCAGCAGAGATTGATTGTTATTTGCGATCTGATGACGTTGCTGGTGTGTATGCGAGTATTACGGCATCTTCGGGAGTTCATATTTGGGTCCGAGAAGATCAAGCACAAGAGGCTATCGAGTTGCTACAGCATGAGAAGATATCTTTTTAGATAATTTGATGCCCATCTCTTTTGGAATGAAGAGTCACAGGTAAGCAGCTAGACCCCAATTCATTCTTCAGTTCTGGTGCAGGTTTTGCGCTTTCCTGCCTGTGTGCAAGTCCAGCTTCAGATCGAGCAAGTTGCCATAACATTGGCTCGCACAAAAAGAAAAAAGGAAGCCCTTCAGGGCCTCCCTCTAATCTTTGATTGGAGGCGCCCACCGGAATCGAGCCGGTATGGGAACGATTTGCAATCGTTTGCATAGCCCGGCAGGTTGACTAGAAGTATTTGTCTTTCGTCTTTTTAGGTGAAGGTATTCATGTTTCCTACAGCCTATCCGCTACGAAACATACTTTTCTGAAGAATACGCTTTTTTTGTTTTCTCGGTCACAACACGCAGGCTCCTGTTGTCTAATAAAATGTAAGCCGGATAACCACAAGCAGGAGATGAACATGCAAAATATTTCCCAAGCTTCAGGAACTCGTATATCGTGGTCAAAGAACCTCAGTATCTTACTCACAGGAATGATGGCGCTCTTGATGCTGGTTAACTTCTTACGAACAGTCATGAATCCTGAGGGTTTTGCCAACTATATGGGGCTACCGATTCAGCATCCCCAGGATATGGCTTGGGTTCAGGTCTATGGCCTCAGAGCCTTATTCATCGGACTCGTCGTAGCATTCAGTTTGTATCGAAAGGATATCAGAGCCTTACGAGTTATGGTGCTGATTGGGGTGCCCCTGGCCCTAGGTGATGCCTGGCTCGTATACACAGCCGGCGGCTCCACTGTATGGCGGCACCTCATGATTGCCAGTTTCCTGCTCCTCACGAGCCTACCACTTTGGTATTGGGAAAAATCCAAGTTGAGCAAGGAGTTTATTCAATCATGAAAATCCAAGAACCTCACGCGGAAACGATAAAGACTGCAGCGAATGGTAGCCTTGTGGCGATTGAAACTTTGCTGCGTACGATCCAGCCAGGAGTTTTCAATCTTGCGATTCGGATGCTTGGTCATCGGAATGATGCTGAGGATGCCACTCAGGAAATTTTGCTGAAGGTCATCACGCATCTTTCCGGCTTTCGTGCGGAATCCCAATTTTCCACCTGGGTGTTTCGCATTGCAAGGAATCACTTGCTGAACGTGCTAAGCAAGCGTGATGTGACCCCTGTTTCCCTCGAGCAATTCTCGGAAAAACTGAATCAAGGCCTCATCTATGGCCAAAGTTTGGAGGATTCGCAGCCTCACTCGAGGGTTCTGACGCCCGAAGAGAAAGTCGAAGCCCGTCATGTGGCTATCAATTGCACACAGAATATGCTCATGGCCCTGGATCATGAAGATCGGCTTACCTATCTGCTTGACGTCGTCTTTGGTTTAAGTTCGAAAGACGCCGCTTCGGTCCTAGAAATTTCTCCAGAGGCTTTTCGACAAAGACTTTCGCGGGTTCGGGCCAAGCTGGAAGTTTTTGTGAGGGGGAACTGTGGTTTAATAAGTCCCGAAGCAAAATGCCGCTGTGATCGACAGATAGCCGCTGTTCGTTATCGGAAAAAAATCCAGCCGGCTTGTCAACAATCTCTTGCGGAGTCGATGCAAACTTCTGAGTGGGAGCAGGCCGAGCAGAATTTCTTGGACTTGGTGAAACTCACAGAAGCGGCAGCGATTTTTCGGGCACATCCTGAGTACCGAGCCTCGGAGGCTATGATTCCTGCCATCCGTAATGCCCTGAAGAGCATTGGGTTGGAAGCTGGTGATGGGAAATGAGCAATATCCACTTTCTCTTGAATTTTTGCGTCAAAGTCCGTCCTTTGCTGCAGATCAAGCAAGCCAAAAATTCAAAACGATTAGAGAATTCAATTTTACACAGCCCTCCATCAAGTTTTCAAAATTAACTCCGAATGCATTTAAGTTGACACTGTTAACCCTGTGGCCTTAGTATCATATAAACATATGTAATCATAGCAATTTACACCAAAGCGCTGAGGGATAAAAAGTCCTATGAACTCTCACTCAAAGAAAAGGAGACCTGAATGACTTCCCGACGAAAGCTGATCAAAATTATCGGAGGGGGCATAGTTCTAGCTGCAGCTGCCGGTACCGGCTTTCTCAGCTTTACAGCTCTGTCCAAAACAGCGCGAGTGCCTTGGGAACAAGCTGGCCGCTACTCTGAATTTCGCCGTCGAGCCCTATCCTATGCGTTGCTTGCTCCTAACCCCCATAATCTTCAACCCTGGAAAGTCCGATTGGATGGTGACCTTGGACTGACGCTCTTTTTTGATCTCAATCGCCGCCTACCCGCCACCGACCCCTTCGATAGACAGCTGACCATAGGCTGCGGGGCTTTCCTTGAACTTCTCAGCATAGCGGCTGCCGAAGACGGCTATAAGACCAATATTGTGCTGTTTCCCGATGGTGAACGCATGGATCGCCTCGATGAGCGTCCCGTCGCACAGGTCCTCTTTGAGAAGACTGAGGCACCTAAGGATCCTTTGTTTGCGCAGATATTAAAACGACGCTCTAACAAAGAAACTTACGAACCCAGAGAAGTTCCAAGTACTCTGCTAAAAGAGCTCGGGGAGGCCGGACATAACTTTTCCTCCCTCACAAAAACGAGCTCAGATAAAGACTTAGTCGAGCGCCTCCGCGATCTCACGTGGCGAGCCCACCAAAAAGAGGCCCTTACCCGAGCTGCCATGCAAGAGTCCGTTCAGCTTATGCGGATTGGCTCGACAGAGGTTTCCGCAAATCCTGACGGCATAGAACTGGAAGGCCCTCTCTTCGAGATTGGCAAGTTGCTTGGCTTTATGACGCGAGACACGCTGGGTGATCCACAGTCGAGCGTATTCCAGCAGGGCCTTGAAATCTACAAGGGTCTCGCGA
>JACCDP010785888.1_pt1 | contig 10777 bp, 8 predicted proteins | sample 7445841 | NCBI WGS metagenome assembly JACCDP01 (sample SAMN15323441, study PRJNA562643) | freshwater metagenome | isolation source: river surface water | place: USA:Blue River Watershed | collected 2017-08-17
CTTGATCGGCGGTAATCCCCAGGCGACCAGTCACCCTAAGATCATGAAGGCCCGCGAAACCTTTATAGGTCTTGACGAGCTTGAAAATCATCTAAGTAAGCTTTTGCAAGCCATTTCAAGAAACGACGCAGAGACCATTCGGCGCATCCTGGCGCAGTTGGTGCCTGAGTACTCGCCCCCTAAAGACATCGTAGACTGGGCTCATGACCCTAACCCTGAGCGTGTAAGCCCTGTAGCCCGGTCTCCCGCAGCCTGATTAAGAGTTATTGCAATGAGAGGGCCGCTCCCAGACTTTTGGTGTCGGCCCATCCTCTAATTTTTATGGGGTGGCCTCGAGGGTAGTTTACGACTGGGTCATGGTCTTGCTTGAGATCATGGGCAAGGTATGGACCCTGGGGTTTGACTCGGGTCAGTTGGACAGGGCTAAAGGACAAGACTCTTTAAGCGCGGGGTGGTAGCATCGTTCAACTTTAGACATTTGCCCTAGAGTGAGCTTTCTCGCCATACCCCTAATGCTCGCCGGTGACGATCAGAGACGGCCCGGCAGGGCGGTAGCGTGCCTTAAAAGGCTCCCATCATTAAATGACTTCCCGCCAGTCCAAAATCCAAGAAGACACCACCTTTCGGGTGTTGCGCATCCTGGCTCAAGAGCCCGACATTAGTCAGCGAGATCTGGCCGATCGCCTGGGGGTGAGCCTTGGGGGGCTTAACTATTGCCTAAGGGCGCTTATTGATAAGGGCTTTGTGAAGCTGGAGAACTTCAGCAACAGCCGCCACAAGTTTGGCTACGTCTATATTTTGACCCCGGCCGGACTGCTCGAGAAGGCGGCACTCACTGGGCGCTTCCTCAAAAGAAAGATGACTGAATACGAGGCGCTGAAGGCTGAGATTGCCTCGATTCGGTCAGAGGCGAGCCAGGAGAGCTTAGATGTTCGGTGATGGGATTTAGCGAGCCTTTCCAAGTCAATAAAATTAGCTCAAGTGCCAACTCCGCGAGAATGAAACTCAAGATCTACATAGCAGCCCGTGTCTAATTGAAAAGCCAACGCGTCCTTCTAACGGGCGGCACGGGCTATATTGGGTCCCACACCGCCACGGTTTTGGCTCAGGCGGGCCATACGGTGCTGTTATACGACAATCTATACAACAGTAAGGTCTCGGTTGTTGATCGACTTGAAATCATTCTTGGCCAGCCCCTCACCTTCATACAGGGGGATGTCCGCGATACAGTAACGCTTGAGGCTACTTTAAGACAGCACCAAATAGACGCTGTGATTCATTTTGCAGGACTCAAGGCTGTTGGCGAGTCGATGCAAAAGCCGCTTGATTATTTTGATGCGAACTTAAACGGCACGTTGAGCCTACTTAAGGCCATGGAAAGTACCGGAGTTGAAAGGCTGGTTTTTAGCAGCAGTGCCACTGTGTATGGGGTACCTCAGTATCTGCCTTTGGATGAAGAGCATCCCACCTGTGCCACGAACCCTTACGGCCGAAGCAAGCTGCATATCGAGGAACTTCTAGCAGATGTTGCAAAAGCTAACGGGCGTCTTCGGGTTGTGTGTTTGCGCTATTTCAACCCTGTGGGCGCGCATGAAAGTGCTCTTATTGGCGAAGACCCCAGTGGCATCCCCAATAACCTGATGCCTTATATTGCCAGGGTTGCCTCGGGGAGCGTGGCACATCTAAATGTTTTTGGTAATGATTACCCGACACCTGATGGCACAGGCATTCGCGACTACATTCACGTGGTTGATCTTGCTGAGGGGCATGGCGCAGCCCTTAACTTCTTGGAAGACAATAAGGGCTGGACGGCAATTAATCTTGGAACGGGCACTGGCTACAGCGTCTTCGATATCGTGAAGGCGTTTGAGGGCGTGGTGGGCAGAAGCATACCGATGCAAATGATCAGTCGCAGGCCTGGCGATGTTGCCAGCTGTTACGCTAACGCCAAAAAGGCGACAACCCTACTTGGCTGGAAGGCTTGCCGAGGTTTACACGAAATGTGCGACAGTGCTTGGCGGTTTCAGGTTAAGGCTGGTTCACTCTAGTCTCTCAAAGTGTGGTCTTCAGGCCCCCGGCTGCCCTTTTTGCTGCGATCGGACAATGGCCTAGTCTTCATCAGCAGGAGCTTCACAGCAGTGGTCATAGGCTACGGTCTGCAACAAGAGGTCATCACGCCCCAATGTACTCAACAAAACGGGATGGCTGAGCGTGTGATCCGAACTCTGAAAGAGCAATGTGTTCATCGTCAGCGGTATGAGACCCTGCGGCATGTCAGTCGAGTCATCAGCAACTGGATTGGGTTCGAAACTGGAGTTGCCCCCATCAATCCCTGGGCATGAAAACACCGGCACAAATCTATCAATCATGGAATTAAGCAGTCTGGCCTGTGCAGAAACCGCTGGCGCATTATAATCAATCCACTGCTCGGGCCTCATGTTCGATAGCCATACGATTTTTACAGCGGTTCGTTAGCTAATCCAGGTATTATCTCGTTAGAAATTATTGAGGTGCAATTTGTTAGTTGGTTTAAGACAATATCGCTCGCATCGATGATAGTTATCGGTAGATGACCTCTTTTAACGATGCTGTTAAGAGATTAATTGCGGACCCTACGGAGCATTAAAGTCGATCAAGTTCGTCAGGGATCTTCGATACAAGCTCAAAAAATTGTTATTTTTTAAGTGTCTCGATCGAGAATCAAAAGGAATCTTGTATGAAAAAAGCTCTAGTGCTTGGGGGTGGTGGGTTCATTGGTTCACATATGGTGAATCGACTGAAGTCAGAGGGTTTTTGGGTGCGTGCGGTTGATTTGAAATTCCCCGAATTTAGCCTTACTCAGGCTGACGATTTCATCAAAGGTGATCTGCGTGATCCACTTGTCTGCAGGGGGGCGATTGACCAGCGCTTCGATGAGATTTACCAGTTTGCCGCCGATATGGGCGGCGCCGGGTTCATTTTTACAGGTAAAAACGATGCGGACGTTATGCACAACTCCGCGACCATCAATCTCAACGTGCTCGATGCTTGTTTGCGCCGAGATAGCCGTAAGATTTTTTATTCTTCCTCTGCCTGTATGTATCCAGAACATAATCAGCTAGACCCTGATAACCCTAATTGCCAAGAGGGCAGCGCCTACCCAGCCAATCCAGACAGCGAATATGGCTGGGAAAAATTGTTTAGCGAGCGCCTATTCCTGGCTTTCGGTCGCAACTACAATTTCAGAGCCCGGATCGCGCGTTATCACAACATCTTTGGCCCGGAGGGTACGTGGCAGGGCGGCCGCGAGAAGGCGCCAGCGGCACTGTGCCGCAAGGTCGCACAGGCGATTGATGGTGGTGAGGTGGAAGTGTGGGGAGATGGTAATCAGACGCGCTCGTTCTTGTATATTGACGAGTGCATCGAGGGCACAGTTCGTCTGATGCGCTCGGACTTTGCAGGTCCGGTGAATATTGGCTCCGATGAAATGATCAGCATTAACAATTTGTTGGCCATGGTGGCGCAAGTGGCCGGAAAGAGAATCCATCGCAACAATATCACGGGCCCCCTCGGGGTGCGCGGTCGTAATTCCGATAATCGGCTCATAGCTGAAAAATTGGGGTGGCGTCCCTCGCAGAGGCTGGAAACGGGCATTGCCAAGACGTATGCATGGGTGAAGTCTAAAGTTGACGAGAGTCATGAATAAGCCAATTGGGTCGAGGGAGCAATATTGAACATGGGTCAGAATTTTGAGGCGACTAAGGTCTCGATCATCGGGATCGGCAAGCTCGGTGCCAGTATGGTGGCTGGCATGGCGTCACGTGGGTTTGACGTGGTTTGCGTCGACGTTGACCGTCGAGCCGTCGAGCTCATCAATCAAGGAGAGGCGCCCGTTCAGGAGACGGGTCTTGCCAAAATGATCGCAGCCAACAGGCAGCGTATCCGAGCCACGCTCGACTATAACGATGCGGTACATTCCTCGGACATCACCTTCGTTATTGTGCCGACACCAAGCGATGACCGAGGGGCTTTCTCCACAGCGTATGCGCAGCGCGCGTTCGAGCAGATCGGTCGCGCACTCAAAAGCAAATCCTCCTATCACGTGGTCGTGCTGACGAGCACCGTACTGCCCGGCGCAACACGCCAACGGCTGCTACCCGTGCTAGAACGCGAGTCGGGAAAGAAGTGCGGCGTGGACTTTGGTCTTTGTTACAGCCCGGAGTTCATCGCTTTAGGTACCGTAATTCGTGACTTCCTCAACCCGGACTTCTACCTTGTGGGTCAGTTCGATGACCGCTCGGGTGAGGCTCTTGAACATGTCAACGCGCGTATCGCGCTCAACAAGGCGAGATGCAAGCGGATGTCCATTGAAAACGCCGAACTTGCAAAGATTGCAATCAATGGCTACGTTACAATGAAAATCTCCTATGCCAACATGCTCTCCGATATGTGCGAGCGACTTCCTGGCGGCGACATTGACATAGTCAGCGACGCCCTTGGCATGGACACCCGTATCGGGCGCAAGTACCTCACTGGCGGCTTTGGCTTTGGCGGCCCCTGCTTCCCCCGCGACAACGTTGCACTCGCGTTCATTGGTGAGCAACTTGGAGTTGATTGCTCTATCCCTCGGGCCAATCATCACTTCAACCAGCAGATATCCAGGCGCGCGGTGCAGAAGCTCGAGAACATTTTGCGGCGCGGTGATACCGTCAGCGTGCTAGGGCTCGCCTATAAACCGTTGTCGCATGTCATTGAAGAGTCGCCTGGCGTATTTCTTTGCCGTGCGCTGGCCGATTCTGGCTATCGCGTGGTTGCGCATGATCCGCTGGCCAACGAAGCGGCGCGATCGGTGCTTGGCGACAGGGTTTTGATCGTCGAAGATTTGGATGAATGCCTTTCCCAGGGCGACGCAATCATCTTCACGACGACAGACCCGATGTACACGACCCTGTCGCTGCCAGAGATCGTACGGGATCGTCACAGCGTCACGGTGGTTGACTTCTGGCGTTCTATGTCAGTCAAGCTCGCGGAGGTGCAGCAGGTGCGCTATGTGCCCATTGGGCGCTGTACGGACGAGCTTGGTTCGGCCGAGGGCCTTTCCCGCCTATGGGCCGTGAACTGAGAAGTTCAGCCGCAGTGGTGCCGAGGAGTTTTGGTTTTGCTCGAGTGGGGCTAACCTCACCGGAATGCCGTGTGGCGGATCCGGCATTCAATGGGGCGGGGCTCGCTGCGGCGTTCGACGCGCTTCACACCCGTGGGTGCGACGTTGCGCTCTCGCCGGAGTTGAGCATAAGCGCATATACGCTCGGCGACCTCGTTTATCAAGGCGTGCTGCTCGACACCGTGCTGGCTACGCTGGACATGCTAGTTTCGGCGTCTATAGGACGCCGCATGCTTTGCGTGGTGGGTGCCCCGCTGCGCGTTAGTAGCCGCATTTACAACTGCGCAGTTGTCTATGCCGATGGGTGTATTCTGGGTGCGGTTCCTAAAACCTACCTACCTAACACGGGTGAGTTCTACGAAAAGCGAACCTACACCTCAGGGCGTGTTACCGTCGGTGAAACTGTTACGCTTTGCGGACAGCAGGTGCCCTTCGGTACCGACATGTTGTTCTGTGCCAGAGGCTGGCCGTATTTGCAGGTCGGCATCGAGATCTGCGAGGACCTCTGGGCAGTCGAACCGCCGAGCGGCCGTCAAGCACTGGCTGGCGCAACTTTGTTGCTCAATCTGTCTGCTAGCAACGAGATTATCGGTAAGCTAGCCTATCGGCGGGAACTCGTTCGACAGCAGTCAGCACGGTGCCTGGCGGCTTACGCATACGTCTCCTCTGGGCCCGGCGAGTCGACAACGGACATGGTTTTCGGTGGCTACGGAGCAATATGCGAAAACGGTTCGCTGCTGGCTGAACAGAGTCGATTCAACTTCACCACGACTACTCTTGCAGTAGACATTGACATAGAGAGCCTCGTAAATGAGCGCGCGCACAGCACGTCGTTCATGGATGTCGCTGCACCGTCGGTGCGTCGCATACCCTTTGAGGTAGACTCGGGCGACAAGCCAGGTCCGCTGGTCGGACGCCTTGTTGCGAAGTATCCGTTCATTCCCGACAATTCCCAGCGTCGCACTGAGCATTGCGCGGAAATCTTTTCAATTCAAGTTGCGGCCCTAGCCAAGCGACTGAAACATACCAGCACAGATCGCATTGTGATTGGCGTGTCCGGTGGTCTTGACTCGACCCTCGCCCTGCTGGTAGCACTTCGAACCGTCGAAATGCTTGCGCTGCCGCGTTCGTGCATTCTGGCAGTGACAATGCCGGGTTTTGGCACTACGAGCCGCACGCTCGAGAACGCAGTACATTTGTGCGCTGAGTTGTCAATCGAATGCCGGCGAATAGATATCAGGCCTGCTGCATTGCAGCATTTTCAAGACATCGGGCATCCACCTGAACAGCACGATATCGTCTTCGAGAACAGTCAGGCTCGGGAACGCACGCAACTCTTGATGGATATTGCGAACCGGGAATCTGCGCTTGTGCTGGGCACAGGCGACCTGTCGGAATCAGCATTGGGATGGTGTACTTTCAATGGTGACCATATGTCGATGTACCACGTGAACGTCGGTGTACCCAAAACGCTTGTGCGCGCAATGATCGACTGGTGCGCGTGCGTTTTGTTTAGCGGCTCCGCAGCTAGTGTGCTGCGTGACATCTGCGATACACCTATCAGCCCTGAGCTCTTGCCCGCCGGCGATGACGGCAGCATTGTCCAGAGGACAGAGGAGAGTGTCGGGCCTTACGCACTTCATGACTTTTTCTTGTACCAAGTCTTGCGTCATCAATTCGCGCCGTCCAAAGTGCTGTATCTTGCCAATGCGGTTTTTGGCGACGAGTATTCGCCTGCGGTTATAGAGCGGTGGTTGCGCGTTTTCTATGAGCGCTTTTTCTCCAGTCAGTTTAAGCGGTCGTGCATGCCCGACGGACCCAAGGTAGGCTCTGTGGCGCTGTCACCTCGTGCCGACTGGCGTATGCCGAGCGACGCCAGTGTCTCGGCGTGGCTCCTGGACCTTGTTGCAACCGTACACAAAAAGTAAGCTTTATGACGCGGCTGATTGTACAAGACACGAAAAAAAGCCTGGGCATTTGGGGGTTCACATTGCTCAGCCTGCCAGCGGATCCTCCCTCCGCTGTCTCCATCCTAGGAGCTGCCCAGCACATTAGGAGTTCACGCGCTTTTGGTCTGGCCCAGAGCGCTGAGGAATATCGACATTACTGGAGGCAAAAATGACCACGAAGATGATCGAAACAATTCAGGACTACTGGAATCGGCGTCCCTGCAACATTCGGCACTCAGCAGCGCCTATTGGCACTCGACAGTACTTCGACGAAGTGGAGGCACGAAAGTACCTTGTCGAGCCGCATATCCCCAACTTTGCGGAGTTCGAGCTTTGGAGGGGAAAGCGAGTACTGGAAATCGGTTGTGGTTTGGGCACTGATGCGGTGAATTTCGCCCGCGCAGGCGCGGACTATACAGGTGTGGAACTATCTCTTGCGAGCTTAGAGCTCGCGAAGAGACGATTTGATGTGTTTGACCTGAGGGGTCGTTTCATTGCCTGCAATGCGGAAGAGCTACCCGCAGACTTGATGAGGGAAAAATTCGATCTCATCTACTCATTCGGTGTGATTCACCACACAGAACACCCCGAACGTTTAGTGGATAACGTTTCTCGCATGCTAACCCAGGAAGGCGAGTTCCGGCTGATGATGTACGCAAAAAACTCTTGGAAAAAGATTATGATCGAAAGTGGATTTGACCAACCCGAAGCGCAGTCGGGCTGTCCGGTCGCATTTACTTACAGCGCCGACGAACTCCATTCGCTATTACACAAGTTTGATGTTTACGAAATTAGTCAGGAGCATATCTTCCCCTATGTGGTTGAAAAGTACATTAATTATGAATACGAGATTGTTCCCTGGTTCAAGTGCATGCCGCCAACGATGTTTCGTGCACTCGAAAAATCGCTTGGCTGGCACATGCTCGTAAAGTGCCGAGCTAAATAGGTCTCGTAATCATAGGCGCGTTGTAAACGATAAAACTTTTTCATCAGAAGCTAAACGCAATGCGGAAATTCTTCAATATGGTTTATATTGAAGAGCGAAAACAAACTTGCCTAGTAAAAATCACGAAAGTAAATCTTACCTCTGCTCTCACATCATCAAGGTGAAGGAATGCGGTTAACTTCACTGGTTAGATAAATTTTTATAAATGAGCAAGCGAAAGCAATCTACGATCGATCAAATAAAGCGAATTTGGAGTCATTTGGCCCCACGTAGAAAGAGACAAATTCTACTTTTGACTCTGTTGATGATTTTCGCATCATTTGCCGAGATGGTTAGCATCGGCTCAGTGCTTCCGTTTCTAGGCGTTCTTGTAGCGCCTGAAAAGATCTTTTTCCACGCACATACACAGCCATTAGTCCAGCTGTTAGGTTTGCAGTCCCCTGAAGATCTTCTCTTACCCTTCACGCTGGTTTTGATAGTCGCCGCAATACTGGCGGGCGTATTAAGAATAACTCTATTGTGGGGGCAACTTCGTTTATCCATGGCAATCGGGGCGGACCTAAGTGTCCAAGTGTATGAGAGAACACTTCACCAGCCCTACAGTTTCCATGTCTCTCACAATAGTAGCGAGATCCTGGCGGGCTCCCAGAAGGCGAATGACTTAGTGTGGTTCATCATACAGCCCACCCTTTTCATTTTGAGTTCCATGGTTATTCTTACCGTAGTTATTGCCACTCTGCTCTACATAGAGCCGGTTATGGCAATAGCCACGTTTCTAGGCTTCGGACTGATCTATTCTGTAGTTGTAATAATTACAAAGAGCCAGATTGCCAAGAATAGTCAAGTAATTTCCTTACAGCAAGGAAAGGTAACCAAGGCGATACAGGAGGGGTTGGGTGGTATCCGAGATGTTATTATTGATGGAACACAATCTGTTTATTCAAAGCTATACAGCGAAGCCATTCTTCCACTCCAGTTGGCAATGGCTCGCAATCAGGTGGTTGGGGGAAGCCCAAGGTTTGGTATCGAGGCATTGGGTGTTGTGCTTCTCGCGGGGTTAGCTTACGGCTTAGCCGCACCAAACGTTCTAGGTGAGCCGGAATTGGACACTATTCCGATCCTCGGAGCGATAGCTCTAGGCGCCCAGAGGCTCTTGCCAGTGTTGCAGCAGCTCTACGGCGCTTACATCACCATTAAGGGCAATCATGCCAGCACCGAAGATGCGCTTGTTTTGCTTGGCTGCCCAGTGCCGGCGCGTCTGGGTTTGCAGGCCGTGCAGCCAATGGTTTTTCGACGGTCCATTGCGTTAAAAGACCTTTGTTTCCGATACAGTCCACATTGTCAAAGGGTACTCAGCAACATCAATCTAGAAATTCCCAAGGGTAGTAGATTTGGTTTTTTCGGAACTACTGGCAGCGGGAAGAGCACGCTGCTAGATATCGTCATGGGCCTGCTTAGCCCGACTGAGGGAAAGTTGATTATAGATGAGATTACTGTCACCTCAACGAACGTCCGAGCTTGGCAGGCGAATGTTGCACATGTACCGCAGGTAATCTTTCTATCTGATTCCAGTATCGCGGAAAACATTGCTTTTGGTGTACCAAAAGGGCAGATCGACTTAGTGCAAGTTAGGCAGGCTGCTGCTCAGGCGCAGATTTCACAGACAATTGAAGGATGGAGTAATGGTTACGACACGCTCGTGGGGGAGCGTGGCGTCAGGCTCTCGGGCGGGCAACGTCAACGAATCGGTATCGCCCGAGCGCTTTACAAGCATGCCAACGTGCTCATTTTTGACGAGGCAACCAGTGCACTCGATAACGGAACCGAATCCGCGGTTATCGCAGCGGTTGAGGCAATGGGTCGTGACATAACAATTCTGATGATTGCGCATCGGATAACAACTTTAAAAATCTGTGATCGGGTCGTAGAGATAAAAAATGGAGCAATAGCCGCAATAAAGAGCTATGAGGAGATAAACATCAACGTCGAAGAGCAAGTAGGGAATGCACTGACAAATTGAAATCCCAATGTTAGTTCAAGGCGGCGAAGTTTTATTGTTATGAGTGCGTCCCTGGGTAATCCTCCCGCTGGTTAAAAGGGGCGCATTCAAGGGGTCAGTGCAACGCCGACAATTTTGGTTCTAAGATCGGGAAATTGCAATGACCAGTATTTACGGGCCAATGACCCCCAAGAGAAAATCAAGAATTTAGGAGCTTTGGCAGCAAGGAAGACCTATGAGTTTTATTGCTGCAGACATCGAGAGGCCGCCGGCGACCGTTTTTTCTTATTTGCTGTATCACGGTGGAATAGAGCCGCGTACGCGAATCCGTTGCCCGCATACATTGTCGCTAGATGAGCGAGAACTTATATCCCGTGGTCTTGCGCGAGGGGACAGCATGAGGAGTATTGCCAAGGATCTTAACCGGGCAGCATCCTCGATCTCACGAGAGATCGCCCGGAACGGTGGGATTAATCGGTATCGGGCTGCACTCGCAGAAAAGACTTTTTTAAAGCGAGCTAAACGACCCAAAGCTTTGCTTCTGGCTGAGAATACGATGTTACGAGATACCGTTTGTCGGCTCTTACGGGAGGACTGGTCACCGGAGCAGATTTCTGGGCGGTTAAGAGAGTCTCAACTGGTTGGCGAACCTAAAATGTACGTATCTCATGAAACGATTTACAAGTCGCTGTTTATTCAGGCAAAAGGTGTGTTTCGTGAGGAGCTCAAAAAGCACTTGAGAA
>JACCDP010851887.1_pt1 | contig 10777 bp, 12 predicted proteins | sample 7445841 | NCBI WGS metagenome assembly JACCDP01 (sample SAMN15323441, study PRJNA562643) | freshwater metagenome | isolation source: river surface water | place: USA:Blue River Watershed | collected 2017-08-17
GCAAGAACAACTGCTTTTCGTTGCAGAAGATAAAGCCAAGCAAATTGATACACATTTTGACGCGATTGAACATACATCTGTTTCTTTGGCAATTACCGAGAAAACGGAGGAATTCAAAACGGATTTACTGATAATGGGAGCACATGGTAAAAGGCAATTTCAGGAATTCTTGATTGGAAGTACAACTAAATCGGTATTGACTGATTGCCAATGCGCTGTTTTAGTTGTTCCATTTGGCACTCATTTTCACCTTCCAGAAAAAATCGTTTTCGCATCAGATTTGGGGGATGACAACTTTGAAGCATTACACGCATTAGTTGAATTCGCGCGTAGATTTAATTCAAAAATAACCATTCTACATATCTCAACCGATTATGAATCATTTAGTTTGAATAAAATGAATGATTTCAAAAAACTGCTCACAACCGAAATTAACTATTCAAATATCAATTTCGAATTTCTGCTTTCCAATGAAATAAACGAGCGCTTAGATGAATTCATTCGGGAAAATAACATCCAACTCATAACGATGGTCGAACACGAAAACAAGGGGTTTTTTAAACGTTTATTCCAAAAAGATCACGCCAAAAGTATGATTTCACTTGCTGAAATTCCGATACTTATCTACAATCAAAAGTTTTTAGTTAAGCGATCGTTTCAAGAAGCTGAAGCTCGAGTTAGTTCAAAATAAACGTCAATTAACATTCATTTTCTCAACGAATAGCCAACTTTCATTGAACATACGTATTTTTACGGCTGAATGGATTTTCAGCTCATTTCTGATTTCAAACCAACAGGTGATCAACCGGAGGCGATTCGGCAATTAACCGCCGGGATTTTAGCAGGAATTCCAGCTCAAACCTTACTTGGGGTAACCGGAAGTGGTAAAACTTTTACGGTTGCAAATGTCATTTCGAACCTTAATCGCCCAACGCTAATTTTATCGCACAACAAAACACTGGCAGCGCAGTTATATGGGGAGTTCAAACAATTTTTTCCCAATAACGCAGTGGAATATTTCGTATCATACTACGATTATTATCAACCCGAAGCGTATTTACCTGTTACGGGAACATACATTGAAAAAGACCTTCAAATCAATGACGAGATAGAGAAATTGCGACTTTCAGCAACTTCTGCCCTACTTTCAGGTCGTAAGGATGTGCTTGTTGTAGCTTCCGTTTCATGTATTTATGGCATCGGAAATCCGAATGAGTTTAAGAATAGTATTATTTCCTTAAAAATTGGTCAAACGGTTGCTCGAAATAAATTTTTATTTCGCCTAGTTGAAAATCTGTATTCACGAGCCGGAGAAACCTTTGAACGAGGCATGTTTCGAGTGATTGGCGATACTGTAGATATCTACTTAGCCTACACAGATTATGCTTTGCGTATCGGTTTCTGGGGAGATGAAATAGAATCAATCTCATCGATTGATCCCGAAACAAATCAAAAAATTGAAAGTTTTAGCGAAATTGATGTTTTCCCTGCAAATTTGTTCGTTTCTAGTCCGGAAAATACCCGTCATGCCATTGAGCAAATTCAAGATGACCTCGTAATTCAAGTAGAGAATTTCAAAAAAGAAGGAAAATTGGAGGAAGCGAAACGATTGGATGAACGGGTGAATTACGATTTGGAAATGATTCGGGAATTGGGTTATTGTTCAGGAATCGAAAACTACTCGCGTTATTTTGACCGAAGAAAACCTGGTGAACGCCCATTCTGCCTGCTCGATTATTTCCCTGAAGATTTTATCTTAGTTGTGGACGAAAGTCATGTCACACTTCCACAAGTTCGTGGAATGTATGGTGGAGATCGAGCGCGAAAAATCAATTTGGTAGATTACGGATTTCGTTTACAAGCTGCGATTGACAATAGACCACTTAAATTTGAGGAATTTGAAGGATTTTTGAACACTGCAATTTACGTTTCAGCGACTCCTGCGGACTATGAAATCGAAAAGTCAGAAGGAATAATTGTAGAGCAAGTCATTCGTCCAACAGGTTTGTTGGATCCAATAATCGAAGTACGTCCAACGAAAAATCAAATCGATGATTTACTAGAAGAGATCAACCAACGAATTGAGGTGAGAGAACGCGTGCTCATTACCACATTGACGAAACGAATGGCTGAAGAACTTCAGAAATACTTGGATAAAATTGGAATCTTATGTCGTTATATTCACAGCGAAATTGATACAATTGAACGGGTTGAAATATTGCGGCAATTGCGACTTGGAGATTTTGATGTGTTGATTGGCGTAAATTTACTTCGTGAAGGATTGGATTTACCAGAGGTTTCGCTCGTTGCTATTTTAGATGCTGACAAAGAGGGATTTTTGAGAAACGAAAGATCCTTGGTTCAAACTGTTGGTCGAGCGGCCCGAAATGTGAATGGAAAAGTGTTGATGTATGCCGACAAAATAACAGACTCCATGCGCAAAACAATGGATGAAACAGCTCGACGACGCCAACTACAAATCAAATATAATGAGGCTCATGGCTTGGTTCCTACTCCGCTGAATAAATCAAAAGAAAAGATTATGGAATCCACGAAAGTTGCTGATGGAGATTTAGCTTTGCGAAGAGCGAAATACGAGCAAGCCGAAACGATTTCCATTGCTGCAGAACCATCGATTTCATATGGAAATCCAAAAGAACTTGAAACCCAAATCAAATCAACTCGAAAAGCGATGGAGAAATCAGCCAAAGAGCTTGATTTTATTGAAGCTGCGAGACTTCGCGATATACTTTTTGAACTTGAAAAACAATTAAAAAATGGAAAATAACAAATTACTCAACCGCTTTCGTTGGCTTGCTGTTGCCGAAGGAATTTCATATCTTTTGCTAGGAATAACTGTTCCTTTGAAACGAATTTACAATATTCCAGAGCCTAATTTTGTTGTTGGATCAATACACGGAGTACTTTTCATCGCCTACTGTATAATTCTTTTAGTTTTGATGATAGACTTGAAGTGGTCCTTCAAGAAAGGATTTATTCTTTTCCTTGCCTCTTTAATTCCTTTTGGGACTTTTTGGGCAGAGAGAAAGTATTTGAGGGGGATAAATTAGTTTTCTCGAATTGAAGCAATAAATTGTTCTTTCAACTCAAGAATATTCGCTTCTATTTCGCGAACAATTTCGGTCACATCATGCGATTTACAATGCGTCGGTTCTCCAAATAAAACATAAGAATCAAAAGGAACAAGTAATTTTTCTCCCTTTGGAAGGACCTTCCCCATTCCACTCATATAAACTGGCAAATAATGTACGTTCGGATGTTTTTGCAACAAGACACCTATCCCCTTCTTAAATTGTTGCATTTTCTCAGGTTCTCCGCGCGAACCTTCAGGAAACAAAATCAATGATTTACCCTCGTTTAATGCCTGACTCATCTGCTCGATCGGGTTTTCACTTCCTCCGTCCTTGGTTCTACGAATTAAAATTGCATTTGTAAACAATTTTGAGAAAAAAGCCTTAATCGGCGAGCCACCAAAATAATCACCTGCTGCAACCGGATGCGTTTTTGGCAACTGATTGAATGATAATGACGACATCAACGCCATTGTATCTATGTGACTGTTGTGATTCGAAACGATAATAAATTGCTTTTGCTTTTTAAGAGCTTCTTTGCGAATTAGCTTTACACCAACAATCACGCGCAGAAACAGACGCATGACAATTAAGTACGTGAAACCAAGAATGATTTTCCTCATCAAACGTAATGTAAATTATAAACTAAATAGAAAAACGTCGGAGCCGTAATTGCTAGCGAATCAATTCGATCCAAAATTCCTCCATGACCTGGAATTAATGCTCCCGTGTCTTTTAAACCGATATCACGTTTAATAGCTGAAACGATGATGTCTCCAATAAATCCAGAACATGCAACTGTGAACCCAACTATAAAAGATTCAATTTCAGTAAATGGAGTTAAGAAACGAAGGAAATAGGCCAATATTGTTGTTGTTATTAATCCCCCTACAAACCCTTCCCACGTTTTATTTGGACTAATTTTTTCAATAATTTTATTTCTACCCAAAAGTTTCCCCCATGTAAATTGAAAAACATCATTTATTTCAGTAAGAAAAACGACATAAAGTAACAATCCTCTTCCTCCTGCATTAAAACCAGGAATTTCTGGTAAAGAAAGTAGATAAGCCAAGTGACTTATCGAAAAAACGGTGAACATCAATTGAGTGGGTAACACACTCATTGCACGACCAATTTCTGTAGTTATTCCACGAATCACCAAAACGAAAGGAATCCAAACGAACATTATCACAGGAATGAAAATGATAAAAATATTGAACCAACCATTGTATGCTAAAAAATATTGAATTGGAATAGCTAGATAGCACCAAATCAAAACTCGACGATCCTCGTCTCTTACATTTTTACTGATACTACTTAATTCTCGGAGTGCCGCAAAAGAAAGCAACCCAAAAGCAATGAAAGAAACGATCGGATGAAGAATGGTAGCAAGAACAAAAATACTTGCCATTACCCACCAAGATCTTGTGCGCATTTTGAGTTCTGCAACTTTATCACCAGGTTTTAATTTTCCAAGAATGAAAAATAGAATGGTGGCAAATACTAGAATCCCTAATATGATTCCAATGATCATCAAAACTTCTTTGTTCTGAACGTATTTATCAAATCTTAAAATATTCATTTACTTAAATTTATAGATTTATTAATTCTAATCAATGTGCTTGTAATCAATAAAATGACCACAACATAAAAAATATAGTCACTAAAGGAATTCAAACTTGGGATAAAGTAAGTTAGTAATGAAAAAAGTCCAACTACAAAGGCACGATCACTCTTACCCATTGGACCTTCATAGCGCCTTTCACCACTAACCGCCTTTCCTAAAATTCCGGCATATTCATTTATTAAGGAAAGAAATAAAAAGGCTAAAAGTATTAAATCATTTAGATTGAATAAAACTCCAATCGGGTAAAACATGATAAAATCCGAAACGACATCTCCGAGTTCATTCAGAACTTCCCCCTTTTTACTTTGCATGTTGTACGTACGCGCCATCATACCATCCAACGCATTTAATGCCATTCTTAATAACAAACTTATCGGCAAAAGAACGAGAGCGAATTTCCCTGGATAAAAATAGATTAAAACACCTGTTCCTGTTGACAATAGAATTGCAAACCACGTAATCATATTAGCCGTAACACCAATTTTATGCAACATTTTTAAAACTGGCATTAGCAGTTGCTGAAACTTTGGTTTGATTTTATAGATCGAAATCATTTCTTTTTAAATTTTGAAAACGGGTCTTTCGTCACACGATTCGATTTAATTGTATTTGTAAAGACGCTGTTTTTGATGAAATGAATTACATCAGGACCAAAAACCTCCAAATCTTTATACATTTCATCGTGATTTAAAGGAACAAAACAAAAATCCACATAATTCTGATTGAAATTTTCTGGCGAAAAATTGACCTCTCCGAATTGAAGAGCGGTTTCGCGATGCTTGTAAATAAGTTTCGTTGAGAATGTTTCTATCAATATTCCTACTGAAATTGAAGTATCATTGACAGGTAAGTATCTTGAATTACAAAAATCTTTCATAACCTTTCCAAATAAAACCCTTGCAAGTAAAGGAGAATCTTTTAGCAAAACGGCAGGAGCCCTTTCTTGAAGTGGACTTCGATCATAAACAATCGTTTCAATATTATTCTTACCGTGCTTTGATATCCAATTATTTATTGTCCAAGAACCAAAAATATAAGAAAAAACATGAAGCTTTTTGTATTTCATTAATTCGTGTTTCAGCATAAAAGATTCCAAATTCTGCACAGAACAATCAATTGATTTTCGACTTATATACTTGGGAATAAATATGTCGTAACCCGAATCTTTAAATTCTCTGAAAATCGATTTAGTTCCAAAAATTTTAGAACCGAAGCCTGGTAATACTAAAATTGCTTCTTTTTCGGATATTGCAATATTTTTATTTATAACCATTATTCGCCCCTGAGCCATTGAATTATTATTTACAATGCAAAACCCAACTAAAATAAGGAAATGATAAAAAATTATTTTTTCGCGCATAAACTTACATCAATATTAATCATTATTAATACACCGATCAAAGTATGGATTTCAAATTTTGACAATGGAATGTTAATCATTCAAGATCGATTAAAAAATGACATTAAAACATTTTACTAATTTTGAATAAAAAATAGATCATGTCAAACAACTTACTAAAAGGAAAAAGAGGAATCATATTTGGTGCTCTGAATGACCAATCAATCGCATGGAAAGTTGCTGAGCGAGCACATGAAGAAGGCGCTCAGTTCGTTTTAACAAATGCCCCAATTGCCATGCGCATGGGAGAAATCAATGGTTTAGCAGAAAAAACAGGAAGTCAGATTATTCCAGCAGATGCTACAAGTATTGAAGATCTTGAAAACTTGGTTACGAAATCAATGGAAATTTTAGGTGGTAAAATTGACTTCGTTTTACATTCCATAGGAATGTCGCCTAACGTTCGCAAAGGGAAGCATTACACCGAAAGCAACTACCAGTTTTACAACCAAACCATGGATGTTTCGGCTATTTCTTTGCACAAAACGTTAGCGACATTATACAAACACGATGCAATTAGCGAATGGGGTTCAGTTGTGGCATTAACCTACATCGCTGCTCAACGAATATTTCCTGATTACAATGACATGGCCGATGCTAAATCACTTTTGGAATCTATCACAAGATCTTTTGGATACCACTACGGAATTAAAAACAAAGTTCGCGTTAATACAATTTCACAATCGCCAACGGTTACTACTGCAGGTCAAGGAATTAAAGGATTTACCGAATTTATTAATTTCTCAGACCAAATGTCTCCACTTGGTAACGCTCCAGCTGTTGCTTGCGCTGATTATTGCATCTCCATGTTTTCAGATCTTACACGATACGTAACGATGCAAAACCTTTTCCATGATGGAGGTTTTTCGAATACGGGTGTTACGCAACAAGTTATCGAGAAATTCGGGGAGTAAAATTCAACCGATTTTTTCTTGGTATTCAAAAAAGTTAGGAAAAGACTTGTTTACTGCTTCGGCTTCTTTGATCGTTGTTGAACCATCAGATTTCATAGCCATTATAGCGCAAGCCATTGCAATTCGGTGATCTCCATGTGAATAAACCTCGGCTGCTTTGGCTTTTTCAATTCCTTGAATATGCATGACGTCGTCTGAAATTGAAATATGAGCCCCCATCTTCGTTAATTCCGATTGAATCGTAGCTGCTCGATTACTTTCTTTGTGAATCAATCTAGAAACACCTTTAATCGTTGATTTACCTTGAGCAAATGATGCTAAAACAGCTAATGGTGGAAATAAGTCAGGGCAATGAGTAGCATCAAATTCAAATGCTTTTGATTGATTTTTAATAATTCGAACCCCATTATCAAGCAAAATTTCTGCTCCGAAATTCTTTAAAGCTTCTAGTATTTTTCGATCCGCTTGCTTCGAATCTATGTTTAATCCATGAATAGTAATATCGCCTAGAATTGCAGCTGAAACTAGAAAGAAAGAAGCACTGCTCCAATCTCCTTCGATTGAAATTTCAGTTTCCTTCAATTTATATGGAGCTGCAAATTGAATTTTATTATTTTCAAATTTCAATTCAACTCCAAAATTTCGCAAAACGTCCAAAGTAAGCTCGATGTATGGAATACTTGTTGGGTTTACTACTTCAATCGTTTCATTTCTCAATAAAGGAGAGGCGATATAGCCAAGAATTAATCCTGTTACAAACTGTGAACTCAGCGATCCATCAATTTGAATAGATTTGGGAATCAAGGGTCCATTAATTCGAAAAGGCAACTTCCCCTGATTCGATTGAAAATCAACCCCTAGAGAAGTCATTAATTCATCAAATTGATCCATTGGGCGATTCAAGATGCTACCTTCTCCTGTAAGCTCAAGTGTCGATCTGAAATTAGCCAAAATTGGAGTCATCATTCTGGTTGCTAGTCCTGACTCGTTAAAATTGAGAGTTGAAATACCTATATTTTTGAAATCTATTCCTTGAATTTGAACTTCATCATTAACGATAGTAACCTTCGCACCTGCATCCTTTATTAATTGAAATACTGCAATTTCATCATCTGATTTTCCAAGGTTTTTAATCAAAGTTCTTTCTTGACTGATGAGTGCGCACGCTAGAACTCGCTGAGCATAGCTTTTGGAAGGAGGAATTTGGAATGATCCTTTTAAAAATGTTTTACCACCGATTTTTTTTTCCATTCAGATTTCTGGTGAATAAAATTAAGTTTCTTTTAGTGAATTACACCAGCTGCAACCGTATTGTTTGTGTTTTCATTGATTAGAATGAATGCTCCTGTTTTACGATTTTTTGAATATGAATCAAAACTGATTGATTCTGCGGTTTTAATGTTGACTTTACAGAAATCATTTAAGTTCATGACTCCATCACTTTCCAACTCATCAAAGGTATGAATGTCAATCTTAGCATCAATTTCTTTGATAATTGCTTTTGAACGAAAACTATTTTGTTGTAAAAGTAATTTTTGACCACTCTGATAAGCTTTGTTATCCATCCAACAAATGGTAGCTTCAATGAAATTATCTGTATTTGGCAATTCGTTCGATTTCACAATGGTACTTCCCCTGCTCACATCCAAATCATCTGAAAGATGAATGACTACTGGATCTCCTGCATGCGCTTCCTCGACTTCAATTTGGTACTTTTCGATCTTACCGATGGTGGTTTCAACATCCAATGGAAATATCTGAACGCGATCTCCTTTTCGAAGTGATCCACTCAGCACACTTCCGGCGTATCCACGGTAATCATGTAAAACATCAGTTTGAGGTCGAATTACATATTGCACTTGAAAACGAGGCTCTTGCGCTACATTCGCTTGGTCAATTTCCACATTCTCTAAAAACTCAAACAACGAAGAACCATTATACCAATTTAAATTTTCTGAAGACTTCACCACATTATCACCCGCCAAGGCACTCACCGGAATGAATGATATTTTATTTAAATTTAATCGCTCAGAGAACTTTAAATAATCTGATTTAATTTCTTCAAAAACAGATTCTTTGTATTCAACTAAATCCATTTTATTTACGCAAATCAAGACATGAGGAATCCCCAAAATAGCTGAAATAATACTATGCCGTTTGGTTTGATCTGTTATTCCGTTTCGTGCATCGATTAAAATAATTGCCAAATCAGCATTAGACGCACCAGTAAACATGTTCCTTGTATATTGCGCATGACCAGGTGTATCGGCTATAATGAATTTCCTTTTTTCCGTTGAGAAATACTTATATGCAACATCAATTGTTATTCCTTGTTCTCGTTCCGCTCTTAACCCATCTGTTAGCAATGCTAAATCAATTTCGGTATCAACCCCCGTTGATTTACTTTGACGGGTCAATGTTTCAATAATATCTGTAGAAATCGACTTGCTGTCATATAGCAAACGACCGATTAAGGTACTTTTGCCGTCATCTACATTTCCTGCTGTGAAAAATCTTAGTAGTTCCATCTTAATATAATTAAGAATGTAAAATTGAAAATGTAAAATGAATCATTTAAGACCCTACATTTCCAATTCTACATCCTACATTCTACATTTTAAATTCTAAAAATACCCCCCTTTTTTTCGATCTTCCATTGCTGCTTCGCTCACTCGGTCATCCATACGTGTTGCACCACGTTCAGAAATCTTTGTTTCCTTAACCTCCTTGATTATGTCATCAACCGTGTAGGCTTCGCTTTCAACAGCAGCTGTGCAGGTCATATCACCAACAGTTCGGTATCGAACATTTTTCTTAACGATTAAATCTTCCGGTTCAATTTGTACAAATTCGTTTACGTTCATCAATTGTCCGTGCTCCGTTAGAATACAATCGCGTTCATGGGTGAAGTAAATGGATGGGAGTTCGATATTTTCACGTTTGATGTAATTCCAAACATCCAATTCCGTCCAATTTGAAATTGGAAATACGCGCACATTCTCTCCTTTATCAATTTTTCCATTGTAGATATTCCATAATTCAGGACGTTGCTTTTTTGGATCCCATTGACCAAATTCATCACGAACTGAGAAAATTCGCTCTTTGGCTCGGGCTTTTTCTTCATCACGGCGAGCTCCTCCAATACAAGCATCAAACTCAAATTCTTCGATGACATCTAAAAGCGTATAGGTCTGTAAACCATTTCTACTCGGAAATTTACCTTTTCCATCTTGTAGATTTTTTGCCTTAATGATGTCTTCAACCTTGCGGACGATCAGGCGCTCCCCCAATTTTTTAGCTAAATTATCTCGAAATGTAAGCGCTTCCTCAAAATTGTGACCTGTATCTACATGTACCAATGGAAACGGAAACTTCCCAGGTCGAAAGGCTTTTAATGCTAAATGAACCAAACAAATGCTATCTTTTCCACCACTAAACAAAAGTGCAGGTCGATCAAATTGACCCGCGACTTCTCGTAAGATGTAAATAGCTTCTGCTTCTAATTGATCTAAGTAATCTTTCATTTTTGAATTTTGATATGATCTCTTTAAATTCGAGCTAATAATTGCAACAGAAACCTGATCGATGCAACGAATTGAAGGCTTTCACGAACTCTTATTGCTAACTACTCGTTAAATAAAAAGGAACTCCGTGATCGTTATATTGTGATCGTTCAATTTGTACTCGAATAGCTATGGTCTCTTTTCTCATTAAACAACTTTTATTTCGTGTGAGATTTCAATAC
>JACCDP010108962.1_pt1 | contig 10775 bp, 9 predicted proteins | sample 7445841 | NCBI WGS metagenome assembly JACCDP01 (sample SAMN15323441, study PRJNA562643) | freshwater metagenome | isolation source: river surface water | place: USA:Blue River Watershed | collected 2017-08-17
TTATTATAAAAAATAAATGATCAAACTTTTATGTAATACCAAATCTGCCCTTAATTGCCTCAAAATGTCTTTTTACTGTCGTTGCTGAATCGGCTTGACCCAATTTAAACCAAAGTAAACCAATAGCTCCTGAACTTCCTGGAAAGTCAAACATTTTTGTATCATTGGCTGCAGTGTTTACAGTGCTCCATCCTGAAAAAGTATGAGCGTATTCACCATTTATATACAAAGTGCAAGCTGTGCCGGAAAGTATGTATGCAATGTGTCTCCAAACTCCATCAGTTATTGCCATACCAGAAGCATTATAAGTAGTACCATTGTAATTGAAATACAATGTCCCATTACCATTATTTCCTATGTTTGTACCTTGAAAAGAATTCCATTGGATAGCAACAGAATAGTCAGCAGTATAACTGACTCTGTAAACCATATAATGTGAATAAATCGTACTTTGTTTACTCATTGTTTGTGTAATTCTTTGTGAAAAAGCTTGTCTTGAAAGCTGTTGGACATATTTTGAATTACCAGTACCTGCAACAAGGTTAGTTAATCCAGCATTCATTGTCCAATCAGAGGCTCCAGCATTTTGCCTCAATGGATTTGTTAACGTAAAACCAGTTCCAGGATACGAAAATATACTTGATGGATCAAGCATAGTGTCAAAAGTATCCCAGTTAGGTATGTTAGGCCCGCCTTTTACTCCCATACTAAACTCCGAATTTTCCTCTTGTTATAAGAAAATGTTTATTTATTTCAGCGGCAGTGAATTGGCGATTAAAAAATAAAACTTGATTAATACGACCTTGCCATATTTCACCATCATCGAATTTTGCTCCAATAAACGCTGTACCCTGATTGGCAGTTATAGCTGAACCAAATGATGCAACTAAAGAACCATTAATAAATATTGAACTGCCCAAAGAAGATTGTGTCATTGCTACGTGTGTCCAAACGTTTATTGTGGCAACACCGTCTTCATCTGCTCTTGTGTTATGTTGAAAAGTTGACCATTTGGTTCCACTACTTATTGCTAAACCTGTTGCAGCATTACCAGTAGCAGTACCAAATCCTAATATTTGTTTCCATCCTGCATTAGATGTCGGATATACCCAAGATATTACAGTTCTTGGACCAGTACCATAGTTCAAATGTGCAACACCAGTTATTGGCATACTATTTCCACCAAGAAAATTGAAATAAGAAGTAGAACCAACCCCTGTAAATGCGATTCCAGTCAAAGTTCTACAAGCAGCACCATAAACTGATAAATCAAACCAAGTACTTGCAGTTCCAGAATAACTTCTTATATTTGCTGCATCAAAAATATATGCTGCATCATCATAATTTACATTTGGACCAACTTTAGTTCCCATTAGTAGCCATACCTTTTTTTAGTTGAGTTGTAGAATTTAAGAATTTCTTCTGCAGAAAGTACTCTATTAAAAACTAAGGATGGACCCAAAGTTCCATTTAATGTTGGCGTTACTGGGGATGTAAAAAAATCACCATAATATCCATAATAATTCTGTGTATTACTGGCGCCGAAAGTTTGTGTTGTTGCTGAAGTTTGATCTCTTCTATCATTTAAGTAGATGTTGAAGCCAGAAACACTTGAATAAGTTACAGCACCAAAATACCAAACATTTGTAGATAAATCAGTTGTTCCGGCTACGCTTGTAAAAGTTGGAGCAAGAAAAGAAGATGTATTTGAATGGCTTGCTGTTAATTTGGCAGTTTTATTCATCCACATACAATGTCTTAATGACATAGTCCCACAAATCAAAGGTTGAAAAGTTGTAATATCTGCTAAATTAAACCAACACATTTTTGTGTATGTTGTATTTGGTATGGTAGCTGTCAAGGAGACATAAGTGTTTTTTGATGTTCCAAAAGAAATTCCATTACCAGCACTAATTGAAGCAGCACTATCTCCAACTTCAGAAATTAAATTTGCTAAATCTGTCAAATTAACTCCGCTTCCTGGATAACATCTGGGATTATAAGCATCAATATAATTTAGTAATCCACTTATAGGTATCTGCGGATTATGATAATGCCCCATACTAATACTCCACGATTAGTTTAGGAACATCTTTTCTTTCAGCCCATATAGAATAAAAACAATTTATCTTCTTAAATAAAGATGTTCCTATATACACTTTATTATCTTCGCACTTTACAAAATAATGAGAATTATTTTTACCAATTGGAGTCAAATGAACTGTAATTGTACTATAGTCAACTAAACCTAGCCAATAATCAGGTAAATCAATTATATTTGAAGTAGAAATACCACGGATGTATACTCCATTCTCTGGACCTTCTAAACTTCCATAACGTAATTTCATTCCTGGCTTTGTAGGGTGATTAATTACAAATGACTTATTAGTGGCAGAAATTTCACCGTTGACTTCTAATTCAAATTGAGGATTTGATACACCAACTCCAACACGAATATTTGTTGTGCTTGTGGTACTAACAGTAAATATTGTTGACCCTATTGAAGCTCCACCAAATATATTAACTGTTTGAGCTGTTCCCGATGTTGCATACTGAAATCCATATGTATCTGTTATGGCTGTTCCTGCACTTGGATAATAAGCCATACGGTTAGCAACACCAGTATTGATTGTTCCTCCCCCACTTGTAGCAAGAGGAACCCAGCTCATAACACCTGCTGCAGTTGAAGAGAGAACAGATGAACCAGTGGCTGGGGAAGTAGCAGGTAAAATATAAGTAGTATTACCAGTCGCTCCACTTCTAAAAGCACTATAGTTTGCGCCGTTGAAAATTAATAAAGTTTGACCAATAGATGCATTTGATGATATTGCAATACCACCATTCAGTTTCACAGCGCCAGTTATTAAGGAAGTAGAATTTGTCGCATCACCAACAAGTAAAACACCAGATAAATTTGCATTAGTGGCAAATGTATTCCATCTTAAGACTGAAGAACCTAAGTCGTAACCTGAAGTTCCTGGTGTAAATGCTGATGTACCAGAGTTGTCATTAAATGTGGCAATTGTAAAAGTACCAATACCACCTGTGCCTGGAGAAAAACTTGCTGAATATCCAATAATATCAATTTTATTTTGAGAATCACCTCTAATAGAAATTGACTGTGGAGAACCAGCACTGTCATTCCAATATATCTCTCCACTTGTAGGATTAATAATAACGTCTGCTGGCATAACTCAGACTATTCCTTTACTATAACAGCATTCAATGTTTCGAGTAATAACTCTAGAATTGCTATTCTTGTATCTTTGCCACTATTTCCAATGTTTGCAAAATCATCACCATTTATTTGGTAATTTTTTCTTTCCAATGGTTGCATATCATAATCATAAAGACAGTACATAAATCTTATGCCTGTCTCAATATTAATGTTACCTTCTTCAATGACTAGCCAAGCAACTTGAAAATTGCTGGCTTGCAGTATCCTGAATTTATGCATAACCTATCCTTGTTGATAAAGGAGGTGGTTTATGGCCACCTCCTTATTTGGAACTATTCTGGCTGTTCTATGATGAGTGGTGCATCTTTTCTAGAACCGTGTACTAAATAATCAACTTTGATTGTTCTAAGTTTCTTGCTTAGGAAGTTACCAGACAATGCTATTATAAATGAATTCAGTGATTTCTCAACGATGTGAACGTTATAGTTTCCGTGTGTTGTAAGCGAAACCGTGTAATCTTCATTTACTAATTCTGACCAGTAATCAGGAAGCTCTATAAGAAGATTACCTTTACCCTCAACAGTACCTCTATGATAAACACCGTGTTCAGGACCTTCGAGTACACCATATACAAGTCTCATTCCTGATTTTGTTGGGTGAGGAATGTCAAAGCTCTTGGTTGTTGCTCTCAAGTTACCGTTTGCATCAACTGAGAACTTAGATACATCTCCTGAAGTTAATCCTCTTATGAAGAAGTCAGTTGTTGATGAATCATCCGAAGCATTTGTTTTTACTGTTAAGTATGTACCACTTGTTAAAGCAGATGTGCTTGTGATAGTTGTTGGTGTAATATTCGTTACAGAAATAGTATCTGTACTTGGCACATAAGTTAATGTTGAATCAACAGAAACCGCAATACCTGAACCACCCGCTGTTGGTGAGAACAATAGATAGTGAGTACCAGCAGCAGTTGTGCTCACTGCGTTGACATTAGCAGATGTCGTAGCTGTTGCTGCATTACCACTTAATGCTCCAGCGAAGGTTGTAGCTGTAAGCACATTAGTAGAAGGGTTGTATGAAAGATCCGTATCAGAAGAAGTCGCTACACCAGACCCAGACGCTACTGGGCTAAATGTGATATAGTGAGCAGCATTTGTAGAAGCTGCAACTACGTGCACATTTGTTGATGTAGTTGCAGTACCTGTCACTGTACCTGTCAAGTTGGCTGACACACTTGTAACTGTCAGGACATTAGTAGATGGGTTATATGAAAGGTCTGTATCTGATGAAGTTGCAACACCAGAACCAGTTGCTACAGGAGAGAAATGTATGTAGTGGGCTGCAGAAGTAGAAGCTCCAACAACGTGAAGATTTGTTGATGTAGTAGCAGTTCCTGTCAGTGTACCAGTAACATTTCCAGTTAGCGTACCAGAGAAGTTTGTTGCACTTAATGTATCTGTTGATGGGTTATAAGTTAACGCAGCATCACTTGAAAGTGCCACACCAGCTCCCGTAGCGGCTAATGAGAACACAACTGAATGGCTAGCATTATTAGCTCCAGCAGCTAAATGAACATTTGTTCCTGTTGTAGCAGTTCCAGTAACGTTTCCAGTGACATTTCCAGTAACGTTTCCTGAGAATGCTCCTGAGAATGTAGTTGAACTAAGAGTATTGGTAGAAGGGTTATATGTAAGCTCTGCATCCGAGGATGTAGCTACACCTGAACCTGAAGCAACAGGACTAAATGTTACATAATGTGTGGCATTAGTTGATGCTGCTACAACGTGCAAGTTTGTCGAAGTAGTAGCAGTACCTGTGAGTGTGCCTGTAACATTTCCAGTCAATGTTCCAGAGAAGTTTGTTGCACTCAAAGTATCGGTCGATGGGTTGTATGTAAGTGCAGCATCACTTGATAAAGCAACACCAGCTCCAGCAGACACTAAGGAGAATACTATTGAATGGCTTGCATTATTTGCGCCAGCAGCTAAGTGAACATTTGTCGAAGTAGTTGCAGTACCTGTTACATTTCCTGTTAAAGCGCCAGAGAATGTAGTGGCTGTAAGTACGTTTGTAGATGGGTTGTAGCTGAGATCAGTATCAGATGATGTAGCCACACCCGAACCAGTAGCTACAGGTGAGAAATGAATGTAGTGAGCTGCTGATGTAGAAGCTCCTACAACATGAAGGTTAGTAGATGTTGTCGCAGTTCCTGTAACATTTCCTGTTAATGCACCAGAGAATGTTGTAGCGCTCAAAGTATCAGTAGACGGATTGTATGTAAGTTGTCCGTCTGTTGAAATAGCTACACCTGCACCAGATGTTACAGGACTAAAGGTTACATAGTGAGTTGCGTTTGTGGATGCAGCAACTGTATGTATATTAGTTGATGTTGTAGCTGTTCCTGATACATTTCCTGACAGAGTGCCATAGAAATTAGTGTATGTAGCGGCTGTTCCTGCAGCATTTCCAGCAAGAGTTGCTTCTACTTGGAAGAATACAGCAGTACCCGCAGTTCCAGAATATACGTTTGAACCTGCAGCAGTTGATGCATTTGGAATAAATCTAAACTTACCATCAGTGTCATTGAATCCAAAGAAACCAGTAGTTGCAGTACCAGCATTGGACCATCTGAATTCGATACCTCTGTCCTGATTATTATCAAGAGTTGAGTGAGTTCCACCTACACCTGAGCCAATGACTATAACTGGATCAACTATGGTTGATACAGTAGAGTCAACTGTTATTGTTGTTCCTTGAACTGTTAGGTTTCCTGAAATTACAACATTGTCATTTAAGTTTGTTTGCCCACCAACTGAGTCTAAACTTAAGTTTCCTGAAGCTGTAGATATTGTATTTGATGCAGAACCAACAGTAACTCCATTTGCAGCAAAAGAACCAGTTCCGATTGACATCAAGTTAGTTGATGGGTTTATGGTAAATGTTGCATCAGTTGAAACTGCAACACCTGCACCTGTGGCATCTCTGCTTATCAAAATGTAATGGGTTGAATTAGTAGCGCTTGCATTTACATTTAAGCTTGCAGCAGTTGAAGCTATACCGGTGATAGTTCCAGAGAATGCTCCACTGAAGTTTGTAGCACTTAAAGTATCAGTAGATGGGTTGTATGTTAATTGAGCATCTGAAGATACTGCAACACCCGAACCTCCATTAACTGGCGCAAATAATACAAAATGGCTAGAGTTAGTCGAAGCCGATACAGTATTGACATTCGTAGATGTAGTAGCATAACCAGATAATGTACCAGAGAATGTTGGAGCTGTAAGTACATTTGTTGAAGGGTTATAAGATAAATCAGTGTCAGTAGATGTAGCAATACCTACACCTGTGGCAACTGGAGAGAAATGTAAATAGTGAGCAGCTGAAGTTGATGCAGCAACTGCGTGTATGTTAGTAGAGGTTGTTGCTGTACCAGTTAAGGTTCCAGTAACATTACCCGTCAACGTACCTGATAAATTTGTTGCAGAAAGAGTATCTGTAGATGGATTGTAAGTTAATGCTCCATCGCTGGATAATGCTATACCTGAGCCTGCTGAAACTAATGAAAATACAACTGAATGGCTAGCGTTATTTGCACCAGCAGCCAAGTGTACATTTGTGGCTGTTGTTGCAGTTCCTGTGACATTTCCTGTGACGTTTCCAGTAACATTTCCAGAGAACGCTCCAGAGAATGTAGTTGAGCTAAGAGTATTTGTTGACGGATTGTATGTAAGTTCTGCATCCGACGAAGTAGCTGCACCCGCTCCTGAAGCAACAGGACTAAACGTTACATAGTGTGTAGCGTTGGTTGATGCTGCAACAACGTGAATATTGGTTGATGTTGTGGCAGTTCCAGTAAGGGTTCCAGTTACGTTACCTGTTAAAGTTCCTGAGAAGTTTGTGGATGCAAGTGTATCAGTAGATGGATTATATGTTAATGCAGAATCACTGGAAAGCGCTATTCCTGCTCCTGCTGATACTAAGGAAAATACAATTGAATGACTTGCATTGTTTGCGCCAGCAGCTAAATGTACATTCGTAGAAGTTGTAGCAGTTCCTGTGACATTTCCAGTTAAAGCACCAGAGAATGTCGTAGCGGTTAGTACGTTTGTCGAAGGATTGTATGTAAGATCTGTATCTGTTGATTGTGCAGTACCAGCACCAGTTGCTACAGGACTAAATGTTATGTAATGTGTAGCGTTAGTTGAAGCTCCTGCAACATGAACGTTTGTAGATGTTGTAGCTGTTCCTGTCAATGCCCCACTGAATGTAGTTGCTGTTAATGTATTAGTTGATGGATTATATGTCAGATCTGTATCTGAAGATAATGCAACACCCGCACCAGTAGCTGTCAGTGAGAAAGCTAAGTAATGCGATGCTGCATTTGCACCTGCTGCCATATGCACGTTAGTTGCTGTTGTAGCTAAACCAGAAGCAGCAGTCACATCATCAGTGAATGCTACTGTTTTTGCAGTACCAGAACCAGTACCAACCCTTATTTTATTTTGTGTACTGTCATATGACATTACACCAGCATCGCTTGTAGCACCAACACCTGTGGTGTTCAGTCCTATAAAGTCGATGTCTAACTTACCAATAAATGGGTCTAACCAAACTTTTGCAGTAATACCAGAACCACCACCATATGTTGGATGTGGTTTATATTGGGATGTGCCATTGTACCCACCAAATACAAAGACAGGATGAGTTACACCAGAGCCAGGATTTGTGGCGTAATTGTAAATAGTAGCTCTAACATTGTTATCAACACCTGTTGAATCTGGAGTAGTTGGAGCAGACCAATAAAAGTTTACTTGAGAAACGGAGGTTGCTGCAGTTCCAGTATATCCTGGGATGATTACAAGGTCTTTGTTACCTCCAGAACCAGGCCCCAATCCACCTGCTTGAACTGCACCATACGCAGTAAAATCTCTGCCAACAGATTTTTCACTTACAGATGCTTGATTTACAGCAGGCTCTTCGGGCTTATCACTCAAGTCAACTGCTCTTGATGATTTCTTTAAGGATTGTAAGACTTTTTCTGCAAAGTCTTGAGGATTTTGATCTCCCATATTATATACTCCGTACTATTTAGGTTGCTCTACAATCAGTTTGATATCTGTTCTTTCTCCGACTACAAAATAATCGAATTCAATATATTGTTTACGTAATAGATTCCTTCTCACCCTTTGAACAACGAACTCAGAACTGTTACTTCTGGACACAAACAAAGAATCATTAACTCTTGAAGTGATGTGCACTGTAATTTCATTTTCAGACAAAGCTTCAAAATAATCAGGTAACTTGACAATAACTTTTTCTATTCCAGAAGCTCTTCCTCTTTGGTAAATTCCATGTTCAGGGCCTTCAAGAGAACCGTGTTCCAAATACATTTTTTCTGGTTCTAATGGATGAGAAATCTTGAAGCTTTTTGTTTGCGCTTTTATACTTCCGCCAACAATAATGGTAGTTCCAAATTGTTGCATAACTGAATCAGTGACAAAATTGCCACCATTATCAAAAAGTGGAATGAATGAAGATGTACCTGAGCCTGATAAATTTCCTGATGAAGAGAATGTAATATCACCAGCGCCAAATGTAAATGAAATACCAGAACCTGCAACTAGTGTTCTGTAAACTAACCCAGAAGCGCCACTGTTGGAAGTAAGTAGCGCATTACCAGCGGATATACTAGTTAAGCCTGTACCACCCGCTGTAATTGCCGTAACATTTTGAGTACGCCAAGCAGTGCCATCATAACGCCAGGTTTTACCATTTTCTGTGTAAACCTGATTTGTGCTTGGACCTGAGGGAAAATTTATCGCCATTTAATTATTTTGAAAGGAGAATGCTTTTTATTTTATTCTGCATTTTTGTTATAAAATATTTCTTATAACCTGAATCTGCCTTTTGTGGCGTTGTAATTTTGTAAAACTTCTGTTGCAGATAACGCTCTGTTGTAAATCATAAGTCCAGAAACTGATCCGTTTAAGAATCTGTTATTAGAAAATCCCCATCTACCTATGCCAATAAATGGTTGTTGATCTCCAATTCCAGCAGCTGTTCTTGCTAACCCAGACTGAATACCATCAATATAAAGAATTGAAGTTGCTCCATCATTTGTGCCAGTGATATGTCTCCAAGTTCCATCTCCTACTTGAAATGTACTTGTAACTCTTGTGATACCAGCACCAGGAGAAGCGCCCCATTCTAAAACTTTTCCCAAATCAGGTCTATCTTGAATAACAAACCCTATTGTGCCTGGACCGCCCAGATAAGCTGTTTGATAATTGTTATCAACTAAACATTGAATTGTAGCAGTGGTAGTTCCGGTTGTAGTCCATTTAGCCCACAAACTTAATGTTATTTGTGAACCTGTGCTAAGTGATGTTGGATATGCGAAATTTAAGTAATCATTAGTACCGTCAAATGAAAAGAACCCACTGTTGAAAGTAGAAAAACCTGTTCCATTTACTAAGGTTGCTCCAAGACCAGCAACTAAACTATTTACTGTTATTCCTGATCCTGTGTAAGATCTTGGATTTGCCGCATCTATTGTGAAGATCAACCCATCAGTTATAATTACATTGTTATATTCAATGCCCATTAAAGACCATATCTCCTTTTTGTAGCATTGTAATTTTGTACTATTTCTTGGGCTGTTAGGGCACGATTATAGAATTTTATATAAGGAATTAATCCTGACATATAATCTCCTGCTTCAGTGCCTATTCTAAGACCTAAATCTGTATTCCATCTAGAAGCTAGATTCACAAAACCATACGATACAGAATTTATATATAAAGTCATCACATTAGAAGAAACTATAATCACAAAGTGAGTGTGCTTGCCGTTAACATCATATAAAGGAGATGTAATAGTATTGTTCACATTTGGAGATGGTACAGAATTTGTAGTGGTTATAGTGTATCTGCTACCAGCAACTGAATAATCAACAAAAACCCCATTACCAACTCCCGATCTCCATTTGCCCATAAAAAAATATGTATTTCCAGAGCCTAAAATGAATGCTGGTCTATAAGTATTATCACTTGAAGTTGAAGAATTATAATATGTAACTAATTCAACGCTAAAATCTGAACTTCCAAAATTAAATAAGCTTGAAGATGGAACATTTATATAATCATTAGTACCATCAAATACAAACGATCCACTATTTGATGAAGTAAAGCCAACCCCATTTACTAGTGTTCCGCCAATACCAACCAGTCCATTTACAGTAAATCCACTTCCTGAATAGCTTCTTGTATTTGCTGCGTCTAAATAAAACACTAAGCCATCTGTAACAACATTTGGAGAATGATCAAGCCCCATTATCTATATCTCCCTTTTGTTGCATTATAATTTTGCAATACTTCTGTTGCTGACAATGCTCTACTATACATACTGAATGATGAGGCTTGACAAGATGCGTACTGTGATGCATTTGCTTCAGCACCACCAAATAAATTACCTAAAGCCTGATTTGAAATTGTAATAGTTGTGGTTAAGACAAGATTGCCATTCAAGTAAATATTTGTCCCATTAGATACACCAGACTGAAATGTCAAGACTACATTTTTCCAAGTGTTATCTGCAA
>JACCDP010440106.1_pt1 | contig 10775 bp, 11 predicted proteins | sample 7445841 | NCBI WGS metagenome assembly JACCDP01 (sample SAMN15323441, study PRJNA562643) | freshwater metagenome | isolation source: river surface water | place: USA:Blue River Watershed | collected 2017-08-17
CAGGCGCGGGCGGTAGCGGAGGGCGTTGCGGTTGGCGGCCAGCGTCCGGCAGACGAGGCGCTCGGAGGCCGCCGGCAACCGGCGGACGACCCGGCCTTCCGGCCCGGCCGCCGCTCTTGCCAGCGCCTTGACCGCCGCGGGCGAGAGCTCCGCGGCGACCTCCAAGGCGACTTGCCTGACCTCCCCAGGGCTTAGCGTTTTTTTTGGAGGGCGATCTCCATGATCCGGAGCTTGACGGCCTGCTCGGCCACGACGCGGGCCATGTGCTCGATCATCTTCTCCTGCTCCCGGATGAGGGCCGCATCGGAGGGCGCCAGCAGGTGCAGCTGGTCCCGCCAACGCTTCAGGGTGCCTGGGGTGATGTTCATCTCCTTGCAGATCTCGGAGGCCGGCCGGCCTCCGTCCTGCTGCTGGACGGCCCGGATCCGGGCCTCCTTGGGGTGGTGCTTGTGGCTCATTATGGGGGTGTTGTGGGTTATTTTGGTGTTGTTGTAAACACCCCCCGAAAGTTACACTCTGCTGGACCAACAAACCGTGACTACCCCACGGCCTTAAGCAGTCTCTTGATGCTATAGTCGCATTTGGTGATGGCGTCGTCTAGGCATTCGAAAAGGTTGTCCGTAGTATGGGCCACGATGTTGTCGTCTAAGACGCTGCACTTTCCTGTGACGATCAGTCCATCAACCGCCTCCTGTTTCATATTGGCCTGCATTGCGCTCAACGCGCGATTCCTCAGATCATTTACGTGTCTTGCATTCAAATAAGCTTCGTTTGCCAAGTCGAGGCCTTGCAGATCTTCGGCCGATAGATTGTTGCTCTCAACTAAGAAATCCAGCTCCTCCGCCTTAATCTGATTCAGTATTCCTAACTTAGGGACTACTTGAATGAATCTGTGGCGGTCTTTAATATGCCGTGCATGTTCGATTTTGATTAAAATATCTCGGAGTTCGTTTGTTTGACGTAAGATTGAAAATTGAGCCCTCCGGATGGCAGTCGCACGTGCGTTGTATGTGTCGTGGTACTCTTTCGCGGCACCGAAGATAAATGAGGCAGCTGACCCAAGGATTGCCCCTGTAATTCCGCTGATGGATTCATTTGAGAGAAGGTCCATGTGATTCGGTTAGTTGATGATAGTCCTAATGTAGCTCTGATTCAGCCAGAAGCATCGGTGCTTCTCGATGGACGGGTCTTTGCCGTAGCGGGCCTTCGAGTCGTGAGGGCGCACGTGAATAACCCGGTTGGCCTTTTGCCCAGGCATTTCCTCGTAGACACGATCGCGGGCCTTCTCGACGGCCAGCTTCCATGCTTTTTCGGCCTCATCCAGGTCGGCTTCGGAGAGCGAGTGGAAGACAGCCTTCTCGAAGACAGGGTCTTTGCCTTTGCCCATCTCGCGCAGGAAGATGAATAGGAATCGGCTGGTGAGCATGCCGTAGAGTTCGGAGTCCTCCCAGACGTCCTCGGCGGCCAGTTCATCGTACTTGAAGTGGGGGAATGAGACGGCCTCGGCCGGCATTCCGCTGGCCTTTAGGCGCACGGTCTTGATCTGAAGGCCGGTGTTCTTGAACTCCGCCAGGTTGTCGGATTCTTGATCTTGGCTACCCGAGAGGATTTTGTTCAGGAACTTCCGCATGCGTCGGGCGTGCTTGTCCTTGCTCTCAAACTTGCCGGTGATGCCCAGTTCGTCGCAGATCTGCACTGTGGTCTTTCCTGCGAACCGGTTAAGGCGCTTAGTGACAAAGTCCTCGAACCTGTCCTTGGCCTTCCGGTAAAGGTCCATGCCGTCGAGGTGGACTACGGGTTCAGGCGTCTTGTCGGCCCGCTGATTGAGCAGGCGCTCGTAGATTTGGGTGACGAAGGCCTGCTTGAGGGCAAATGCTCGCGGTTTTGCCTCCTCTCGGCTCTTGGCCTGCTTGACCCTATCCGACCCCTTGGCGCCCTTTGTGCACGCTCCTAGGAGGTTGGTAAGCCCTTCGCTGATAAGGTGGGCCTTCCCGTCGTTCACGTAGGACCTGATGACCTCCCAGTCCTCGCGAATCATCCGCAGTTCCGATGCGTTGGGGGTCCAGTGGTCGACCAAGAGGACTTTAAGGTCCAAGACGGCCGTGTCCTTGGCGTATTCGTAGAAGACCAGGACGAGGCTCTCTAGCTTCTTCCTGGCGTGACTAGTCTCGAAGCTCTCGTCGATTAGCGAAGGGACGTCGGCGCGCTGGCCGCCCCCGAAGTTGATCATGCAGATGACCAAGCGTTCCTTGGCTGTAAGCTTGGTGCTGCGCCCGGACTTAACTCGCTTAAGGCCGGTGCACTTGAGTTCGGCCCATCCGAGGTCTGGTTCCTTGTCCGAGTTGGGCCTGTAGTAGAAGTGGCCGGCTTCGATGGCGTTGCCGAACTTCCCCTTGGCCTTGCCAGTGCAGTACTTGGCTGCCTCTTCCATGACGATTTGTAGTTCGTGTGGCGGCACGAGATCACTAATTGCGTCACGGAGGGTACGATTCTCCAGCCGGCGTGCGTGTTGCATTACCGACTCTCTGATGTTTCGGTCGTAGCTTGGATTCTGGATTAAGAGTACACCTCGTTGCTTCACAATAACTAGTTATACCATAACCTTATAATCAGCCAGCCGCTTTAATAGAAAAGTTTGTTTGAAGTACTTGAGAGTTCAGGAGGGTGCTTACTATGATAATTTTGCGTTAGTCATTAGTCGCTTTAAGATTCCCTTAAAGTTTTTTTCAGAGATACTGTATGCTCTTTTTTGGCATGGGTACTTCCCCAAGCGATTTACATCGTGGCCTTTTTGGGGTATAGAATAACCCACACGCTTTTTCCCAGGATTGGCTGCGCGTACTGCGATGTCATCGATGATGGACTGTAGCTTTGCTTCTTGAATACCTAGACGTTTTGCTTTGGAGCGCAAAGAGTACTCACCTTGAGCTTCTTCAACAACTTGCTTGCTGAAGTCATCTGCTTCTTGACCTTCTTTTTTGCCACCTTGCCCTCTTGGGCCAGCTCCAATTATCGTGCTATATCTCTCGGAGATCATGTGAGCATAGCCTGCTTCACACATTGCCTTTATTATTTTCCAGTCATGAAACGCCACCTTTGTTTGTTCGGCACATGGAGTCCACAGGAAGACATCGTGGATCGTTAGGCTTAGAAGGTTTTCAAGTGTGACCTGTAGCTCGTTCTCGAATATGAAGGGCGGTTCTTTTTTGTATTTAAAGGTGATGATGACTATGTTCCTCAAGAGCTCTAGGTTCTCGAAATCCGACTCGGTCCCTTCGCACGCAACCAATTCCTGATAATTGACCTGAGAGAGCACCAAACGCTCTTTCGCAGTCCAAGCCCCCGTCTCTTTTTCAAGTTCAAGTCCAGTCGTCTTCAACTCTATCTTCGATTCGCTAATGTCGTAGTCATTTCGATTGTTACGTTTGAGCCCAAAGTGGACTAACTCAATCAATTGACCTAGGGTGCCCTTATCTCCCTTAAAATGTTTTAGGCTTTGGTCGGAAATCTTTCTTCTAATTTTTGCTGCAACTTTCCCGATTTCGCTAGATGCAATCACTTTGTTCGCTGGTGAAAGCAGATTATAGCTTTGATGCAGTTTTTTCCCTTTTAGCCACTTTGCCCACTTTATTACGCTTTCAGGTGACGAAGCATCAAACTCCGGCCGTTTGAAGTGAAAATCAGCTTCTGAATCCCCGTCCTCATTCACCGAGCTTGCATCTTTTATTTCATTTCGTTTTTTTTTAAAACTTTGCGTTGGTTCGCCTGCAATAGCGCATCCAATTGATTCAATAATCCCAGTGACTAGGGCGTTGCCCATGAAAAAGGCGCGGTGCTTGGCGTCGACTTCGGTCTTTATATTATCAAGTTTGCAGTATCGGGTGTGGTTGACTGGGAACATGTTGCCTTGTTCAAGTTCCTCCGGTGTTAGGCGGCGAAACTTTCCGGCCTTAACGCAGTCATGATTTAGCGGCTTGCCCTTCTTGGCCCAGTTCTTCGCGCATTCGCGGCAGATGACGTGCTTGAAGCGGGAAGGCGAAGAGCCCCCTTCCGACGTGATAATGGTCCGGAAGGGGCGATCCAAGGGATCTGGCATCGGCAGGGGGCCTTCCTTGAACTCGTAGTCGAAGCGGGTTTCGGAAATCAGCTGCCAGGTGACGGCGACTTCCTTGCCGGTCACCTCGTCCGCAAGGTTGATGGGTTTTCCTTGGGTCGGATTCTCTTCCCAGTAGGCTGCCAATACCTTGCCCCAGGCGCGTTTCTGGGTGTTGCTGAGCTTCGCCTGCACACCAACATTCTCAAAGAGCTTCTGGATGGCGGCAAAGGTGGTGAGGTAGTTGGTCCTGACTTCAGTTTTGTTGCCTTTATGGTAAACCCAGGACTTCAGGGATTGGGAATCAATGATGAATTCGTCAGGGACCTTGTCATCGGGGGTGAGTAGGTCGCCCAAGTTAATACGGGTTCCCTTGTGCTTCGGGTAAACCTTAGCGGTCCAAACGGAAGGGTTGCCGCCTTTGCCGGGTATCATGAGGCCTGCATTCAGGAAGGGGTCGTGCTTAGCGTTGCCCTTGTTGAAGTTCTCCGTGATCTCGTGCGGGTCGCCTTCGATGATAGTCCGAGCTGGCGCCCAACTGGCCTCCTGGAACAGCTCCATCTGCTGCTGTTCCTCGACTTCCTCGCCTGTTTCTTCGTTTTCATCCTCTAGGGGGGCTGAGGGTTTGAAGGTTTGCACCGGGAAGGCACGCGCTAGCACGCCGTCATTAAGAAGGATATTCTCAGGGGACTGCTCTGTGCGTAGCGTACCTAACTTCTCCTTGGCCTTGTACCCGACGATAAAGACACGCCGACGACGTTGCGGCATGCCGTATTCAGCGGCGTTGATGACGCGCCATTCGACGACGTAGCCTAGGTCGGCTAGGCACTTGAGCATGATGGCAAAATCGCGGCCGCGTTGCTTGGCCGGGGACTTCACCAATCGGTCGACATTCTCCAGAATTAGGAACTCGGGCTCATGCCTCTTGGCGATTTCATAGATGGACCACCAGAGGACCCCCTTCTTGCCCTCAATGCCCCTAGACTGGTTGTTGGGCTTGGCTACCGAGTAATCTTGGCAAGGGAAACCTCCGACCAAGACATCATGTTCAGGCACCTCGCCGGCGGCGATGGCCTCCTCGATAAGCTTATTGCTATGCTTGGAGTACTTGGTGTCGGGGAATTGGTATTCGTATACCCGAGACGCCCACTGCTTGGCGCTCCCAGGTTCATATTGGTTACTCCAAACGACCTGGAAGGCCTTACCTTTGAGGACTTTCTCGAGTCCAACACGGAAGCCGCCCACACCAGCAAATAATTCCACGACCCTGTAAGGCTTCTTGGGTGCCTTCAGGTCTGCCTTCGGCTCCTTGGCCTGTTCCGACTTACGTTGGGTGAAGGCATCAATAGCCTTCTGGAAGAGGCCCTTAACGGCTGCCTTAAGAGGGTTGCCTTTGGCTTTCTTGGACTTGGTAGGGGGCATGGAGAAGGACTTTGGTCCCTGATGCCCCAAGATCAATCTCAAACTCCCCGCTAAGGCAAGATCGATCTGGTTTGGAGTGGATTCCTAGCCCTACAAATTACCTATGCCCCTGCCAGAGCGATTCGGAGGTCCAGAGGGGTAGTCCTTTATGGGCTTCACGCAAGGCCTCGATGGCTTCTTGGTAGGTCTGGGAGTCGAAGGTCGACCAGTGCACGGGTAGGCGGTCCGTGGGTGACTTGGTGCGGTTGAAGGCCTTGAGGAGCAGGGAATCGATCGGGGGATGGAGCGCCGCGACGCGAGGGTGGTCGGCATAGCCCCCGCAGGTGAACTTGGCCTTGAGGTAGAGGTTGATGAGCTTGGCAGCGATACCGTGAGTGAACTCCAGCCCGCCTTTGTGGGCTTCTTTGATTACCGCCTTGCGCCAAGCGAGGTGCACTCTGTCCATCCGGGCAGGGGAGGGCAGTTGCTGCGGGTGCCTCAGCTCCGCATCAAACCCAGCCCGCTCCAGAATCGCTTTTCCCGCCTCGACCGTAAACCGACACCGCGGACTCGCCGAAGCCCCCGTCGCCGCCGCCCAGGCAGCGAAACGATGCGAGTGCTCGTGGATGTCGTATGGTTTGGGCACTTGATTATCGTACTTTAGTGGCGCAGCCGTCTTTAGTCATGCAGCAGATGATGTAGTATCGTCCACCGCCATCGGTCTTAATTCCATTCTGTGAAGCAACACGGTAAGCGAGTGCTCGGGCCTTCTGCAGTCCTTCCTCGCGCTCTGAATAGCTGCAGGGGATGGTCCCCGCATAGTAGTCGGCGTTAGGTGCTTTTTCGGCGTCGTAAAGGTAGACCTGTAGTGAGGTCAGACGGTACGGGATGTAGTCACTGTCATGGCCTCCACAGGCGGCAAGGCCCATGATGCAGGTGATGGCCAATGCTTCTTTATAGTAATTCATTAATTTAGGTTGAGCGGGCGGCATAGTTATTTCAACTTTCACCTATGAGAAACTTACTAATCCTCGTCTTCGCTGCAGTCCATGTTTTCGCCCAGACCCTCCAAAAAGCTGAAGTCTACGAAATCAGTGAAATGACGGGGCAGCAAATTTACTATGCTAGCCACCTGAAGCCCGAAGCGCTCAAAGACTCCAAGAAGATTGACGATGAGGATCGTGCTGCACTTGTGGGTGCCATCGGGAAAACTGGTATAGCGATGCCTCGGCTGAAGCAGCCTCACATTGATTCCGAGGTGAAGATGCAGTCTTCCAAGCTGACTGTTTTGACCGCCAAGATGGACGATGGTGAAGTTAAGACCGTCGGTCGCTTGGAATATAAGGGTGGGCAGGATAACTATATAGTCATCGAAACTGAAGACACCCTTACCTGTATGCTGATTGCAGAAGGTGTGGTGCAGGTTTACACCATTCACCGTAATGTCACTTTTCCGGATGGCGAGAAATTGGTTACCTCTATGACCACCCGCAACCGTCCATTGGGCGTCACTACGATTTGCGTCAGCGGCAAAGCAAAGCGTATTAATTGATTCATCTGGCTAAGGTTGGGGTGGGTTTATCAAATTGTATTTGGCCGTCATAGTCAGTTTACAAGAACCGGGGTCTTTTCTAACATTAGCCATAGAAATACATGTACATCTATAATCTTTAGGCAGGAGTTCATGTTGCATAGGTTCTCGATGTTTGCTTGCCAGCATGTTGTTTTTATCTAGAAAAAACCCATGAATAGCTCGTTCCTTAAGGCACTTACCCTTATTTTCTTACCTGCGTTGGCCAATGCAGCAGACCTAGACATCTCCAGCGCCGGACAAAGCAATGCCGAAGCCACAAAGCTGTTGTATCGTTTTGCTGAAGATATCGGTTCGGATGTGTCGAGGCCGAAGCCTGACGGCGAGTTCTTCGCTCTAAATCAAGATGGTGTTAAGATGCTTATAGATGTTAAGGCAGCTTCTTCAGGTGTTGATCGAGCTGTCGCCAGGATTTTTTTCACTGGAAAAAAGGAGCACGCCAACTCCGTCGACATGCATAAGTTGCTGGCTAAACTTAATCGGACCTACAACACGTGTACCATCTCGATTGATTCGGACGGAGACGTCTGCTTTCTCTTTGTTCTGTCATTTGACAATCGCGTCTCGCCTAAGCTTTTCCGCCTTTGGTGTGAACACGTTAGCCAATGCACCCAAACAATAATCTCGAATGAGCCAGAGCTAAGAAAGAATTTCTGACTCATCTTGTTAGGATTGGGAGTATCCTATGATTATCTCTGTCGGGGTTAGGTGATTCTAGTTAAACGGTGTATTCCTGTTTAGTCGCTTAAGGAATAACTTCTTGCCTGGTTTGCGTATTCCATCCTGAAAGTTGACTTTCGGTATGGTTATTGGCGTTACAAATTGCTTGCTGAACCTGAAGGTCGCGAGAGACCGGAAGGGGGCGGCGCCGAATAAGCCTTTGTTGGTGCTGGCAATTCTGGACCTGGTCGAGTTGGGTTGGTCGGGATGGATGGGCTGGTCCATAAGGATGCCCAGCTGAACCTGCGCTTTAGGTCCTATTCACCCATTTGCGCCCCGCGGCGGGGTAATGGGATCGATCTGAACCTGCCGTTCCGGCACTTGGCCTCGGATGGGGTCTATGTTCACGTGGGGGAGGGGGAGCGGACGGTGAAGCTGGATCCGGTGGTGCTGGCGGCCATGCAGGTGCCTGCGTGGCGCCAGGAGGTACGGAAGAGGGTGGTGGCGGCTTACTTCCCGCCCGAGGAGCAAGTGGCCCTCTACGCGGCCCTAGGGATGCCCGTACCGTCGTCCGAGGAGCTGTCCGAGCTCCGGGAGGATGTCCTGACCTATAAATCCCAGCTATCCCGGGGTCGGGATGCCCGGTTCAAGGTCTCGGTGATCTCGGGCTACCACTTCACGTGCGCCCTAACGGGTTACCGGCTCATTGCGTCCAAGTCGACCTACGTGCCCCTGGAGGCCGCCCACATCCACGCCCATGCCCGCAAGGGACCCGATAGCCCGGACAACGGCCTGGCCCTGACCCCGACGGCCCACGACCTCTTCGACGCCGGGCTCTGGACCGTTGACGATCACCTGCGCATCCGCGTCGCCCAATCCGACATCACCGTATCCATCCTCCCCGGCGGATCCCACTTCAAGCTCTCCGACCTCCACGGCCGCCCGCTCTCCTTCGCCCCGCAAGCCTCCCTCCGCCCAGACCCTAAGCACCTCGCCTGGCACCGGCGCGAGGTGTTTGGCTCCTGAGTTGCCGCTTAAGACTTGGTGTTCCGTATGGACGTTGATTTGCAGTAAGGACAGTGGGGAGTGGAAAAACCATCTAAGTAGGCGCTGAACAGCGAAGCGGTGAGGACCACCGCTCCAAGGAGGCTCCAGAAGCGGCTATCCAATCCCATTAGAACTAGTGCGACGATTGAGGTCGGTATCCAGACTCGGGCATAGAGCCTCTGTATTGCAGCGCTTTCGAATCGGCAAAGACACAGGTCGCATACGAAGTTTGGTGTGTGGCCATTTTGCGCTTCCACCGATTGTTGGTTTTCGCGATTGAGGTCGGTCTGCTCTTCTAAAGTGTTGTTTTCATGTTTAACGACTACTGGATCTAGTTCCGAGAGTCTGACCCACCTTTCGTTGGTCTCTTGCCAGTAGTAGTCGGAGGATTGCAGGGTTCCGGCGGCGATGTGGCCGCGAATTTCTTCCTGCTTGAAATTGCCCAAGTGTTTGCCGTTTCGGAATACCTTCAGGTGGTAGTTGCTCATATGGTTTAGCCTTGTGGTTCAGGGTTCGGATAAGAGGTGCGCCGCAGGTGGCAAGTTTGCGCTCTGGTGACAGCTGTGATAGGGTCAGCCTTGGAGTTTCCACTTGGCGATCCAGAGGCGCTTCCGGAGGTATGGGAGGCGGGCCTCGAGCCGGGTGTCTTTGAACTCATCGGCGAGGTCCGCGTCGATCTTGCTTTCCTCTTCGGTGTAGAGTTCGTCCAGCGTGGCAATGCCTGCTGTGTCGCATAACCGGGTCATGACTTCTAGTTCGGCGGCATCGCTGGGTTTGGCCGGTAGGAGCCGCAGCGGCTCCCGTACTTCTCCGATGATCCGGATCGCGGCGCTGATCGGGCCGTCGATGTCCTTGGGGCCGGTCTCTACGACGTGGATACCGTCGGATTTCTCAATGATGGTGAAGACGATGTCGTTGAATGTCGCTTTCGTGCCCCTGACCAGATGGTTCGGGTTCAGGTTTGTGCCGGTCGTCCGGCCCTCGATCCTGAAGGCCGGCGGCGGTATCGGCTTACCGACCTTCAGGGCGCCGCGACGGTGTAGATGGATGAAGAAGCCCATGCCCGGCGTCAGGCGGTCCTGCTTGCGGTCGTTGGCCGGGGAGAACTGGAGGAATTTTCCGGCTACGGCCGACTTCACGAACTCTTCGGGGTCGTCCAATTCGAGCTCGAGCACATAGTCGGAGGCAGAGGTGCCGTCGGGTTCTTCGCGGATTTCTTCATGGGCTCGCGACCTACAGTCTTCGAGATGAGCCAGCACTGCTTGGAAGTAGGGGTGATGTTCGGGGCCCTCCACGATGGTCGCTGCTTCTATGTTGCGCCCCTGCAAGGCGGACCCGGTCAGGTTGTGGCTGCCGCACCAGACTTTCGCCGTCACGCCGTCGCTGGCGTAGAAGAGTTTCGAGTGCATGAGCTCCCTGGTGTTGAACGACTCCGCCCGTCGGAAGTGCTTGCCGTAATGGATGAAGATATGGCCTGGGTGGCTTTCCAGCCACTTCCCGAGGACCGTCAGGTCCGTGGGGTATTCACAGGAGAACACTGCGAACGAGCCAGGCCGATCGAGGAGTTTGAGGAAGGGGCGGAGGACTTTGAGCCCCGCCTTGGTGGCGAAGCAGCACGCCAAGCACAGCCGCTTTGTGCCATGCCGAAGGACTCGCTCGAGGTCTGGGCGCGCGCGTTGCTTGGGATTCCCGTGGATGAACGTCACCTGGAGGTCTTGCGTGCTCATGACTAAGGAGGGGTGCCGCCGATTTAAGCGGAAGGCCGCGATCGGTCAATGAACCCTTCTTGGAGCAGCAAGTGGGCTGCCTTTAATAGAGTGGCATAAACGCTTCCCGTAAGATCGCGGTACTATCCGCTGACTTATTGCGCGAACTTGACCTTCTTGGTGATACGGGAGCCGTTGCGGTAAATCAGCAGTTCGACGACTTGGCCATGGTGGCTGTCGAGGAAGTCGGAGAAGTTATCGAAATTCACTTTCTGTC
>JACCDP010556032.1_pt1 | contig 10775 bp, 18 predicted proteins | sample 7445841 | NCBI WGS metagenome assembly JACCDP01 (sample SAMN15323441, study PRJNA562643) | freshwater metagenome | isolation source: river surface water | place: USA:Blue River Watershed | collected 2017-08-17
TATCCACTTGGTTACTTTATTGCCATCATCAGTAGTCTTAGCTACTTCAAATTCTTTAATAGGAAAACCGGTTAAGTCGCCAATCTCCTCAATCTGAGCAAGATTAATCTTAACAACATTAAGACCTAGGTCTTTACCTATCTCGAGAATGGTACTTGTCTTACCAATACCAGCCTCACCCTCTACAGCAATTGCTACTGGGATTTTACCATTAGCCTGTAGATATCTATTGTTACTTACAATATGATTTACAAATGTCTTTAACTCGTCTGTGTTAAGATTTACTTGGGTTGATTGTGCTTTACTCATTTTACTTAGTTTAATTTAATTTTAGGCCCGGGAAGTTCTTCATTCATATTAGATCTAGAAGAAATTACCCACAACATTTTACCTCTTGGTTTTACACTACAGTAGCATTCGCCATCTGTTAAATAAATCATGCAGCTATAATGACCAACGTGCTCATTATAATACTCAATTACTGGATCAAACTCGGTACCACCGCGTCCAAATATTTCTACAGTGTCTCCAGCCTTGTAAGGCTTGATACTATTAATCCTAGTGTCACATTGTAACACTGTGATATCAGTACCTGTTTTATACATATGATCAATCTCGTGGAAGAATTCTCTAAGTTCATCGTCACATACAGAACCACTGGTATCTATAGCAACTAGGATGTGTCTCTTAGGTTTTATCTTAAGACCGGCCATCTCCTCAAAGCGCTTGTTGAATTTTCTTCTAAGCTTCTTTGTGAATACATTCTGAGAACCGCCAGCAAATCTTCTAAGATAACCTTTCCAGTCAAACTTAGGCGGCTCACTGCTGTTTATCTTATCTAACAAACCTTGCATCTCTCCAGGTAAAGTACCGCGAGACTTAACTTGCTCTGCTACTTCTTTAAGAGTATGCTCTAGTTGTTTTTCTATAAGTTTCTTCTCTGCCTCAGGTAAATCTTCAAAGTCTTTCCATGTGCTATGATCAGGAACAGGATCACCATCTTCATCGTGATCTTGCCCATTAGCTATAGCATCTAGAATCTTTTGTAGTTTACTCTTGCCACCACCACCATTCTGCTGTTCTTTGTCCTTAGCTTTAGATAGGATTTCATAATACTCTCTACAACCTGCTTTAGGCGGTAAGTTATATTCTTTAAATGCATCACCATCTATAGTACAACCACCTTCTGGAAGATACTGCTTATCAATATACTGATTAATCTCCAAGTCCATAGCTATGTTAGCTAGTCTCTTGTCTGCAAAGTTATCATGCATAGTAAGATGGAAGAATGCTATATGCAATAGCTCGTGCTTCAAGAGACCTATACGGTGCTCATGACTTAAGCTATTCCAGAATTCCTCATTAATACTAAGCTGATAATTAATATTGTTCTTACTCACACCTGCGGTAGGAACTCTCTTTTCCCAAAGCTTGTTTAGTCCAATGAGAAAGAGCCCGTAAAAAGGCTCCTTCAACATTAGTTCTTTACTTGCTTTAGCTAGACTCTCATGTTTATCCATGTCTCTTAGTTATACTAATTTTATACTTGTCCATAAAGGTGAAGCCTGCATCCTTAAGCTGCGTCTCTATCTCATTAGAGAAACGAGCTATAGCAAAGCTTTCTTGCAAAGGATCATCTTTCTTTTTCTGAGCAATATGTATGATAGTTGCCCAATCTACATTCTTAAAGTTACCGTCTTTAATAACAGCGTGCTTGTTTACAACAGCACTTATCTGATCAGTGAACAAGATACTTCTTTGCTCACTACTAATTTCTTTATACAGCATTAAGACATAGACTATGTTAGTGTCTATATCCATGTTCTCTAAGATGCTTTGTACAACATTAAGGTTACTCTTATCTGAAGAGTTAACCATGTTAAGCATGTTGATGTACTCAGCCTCACTGATTTTAAGATTACTAGTCATTTATCTTTTGGGTTTTTAACATCCACAACGGTGGGTTATCTAGGTTAGTTATCCATTCTTTTGCACTTGGTATATAACCATTGCAATCTTCTTTTACATGTTGTTCACCTATATAGCGAACCATAACTCTTTTACCATCTGAGTTAGTGATGTGAGTACCAAATACTTTTTCACACTCAAAGATACCTTCACTGTGATGTCTAAATAATCTATGACGGCTATCACCTAGCCAAGACTTAGTAGCATCAAACCAGTTGTGAATATCTAGGTAATCCTCTATTTGCCCACCCCATTTATTAACAGAGCTGCGGGCATGATCATATGGATGAGCCATTAGTAATCTAGAGTTTCAATATCTATAGATTCATATGCTTCATCGGTTGTTCTTACATAACCGTTTACAGAAACCGTGCTGTCTTCTACATTAATACATACATTACCGTAACCACCATCGTTGTTATACCAATCCCAGTTATAGTGATTATTTAAGATATGGTAACCAAAGTCTTCTAGTTCTCCAGAGAACATCTCATTTACTTTTACATACTCATCTGTACCATATTGAAATGGTTCAAAATCTATATCACTAATAGAACCTGAGTCACCTGACCCATCATAGTTTATATACACAGAGATAACACCCTCATCTCGTAGTCTTGAGATAAGTGCACTTAATTTAATACTTGCCATAATTACTTTTGTTTATAGAATCTCCCCAGTATGTTTGCGTTTAACCAGAAGTCTTTCTCTAGTACTTCATACATAAACTGGTACTTTACTTCTTGATAAGAAAGCTCCGTCTTAGAGTAGCATATCTTTAGGATAGTTCTCCTAATATCCACCCCAGCTTTGTGAGCTGCCTTAAGTTTTTCATTACTACTATAGTAGTTTTGATATACAGTTTTTCTTACACGCTTGTAAGCCTTCTTGCGTTTATCAGTAGGCATAGCCTTCTTAGAAAGCTTTGTCTTAACATCCGCAAAGAAGTTCTTCTTGCCTATGTAGGACATGCGTCTACCATCTAGGATAACATCCATCTGGTAGACAAATCCTACAGCACCCTCAGGAATCATGTCCTCGGTGAATTCTTTATGCTGATATATCCAACTCATTTCTTTAATGCTTCTTTTAATAAAGGGTGTAGTGCCTTTCTTGTCTCAGGTATGCCATAGTCTCTAACAGAATCTGATAGATCCTTAGACATTGGTAGTACAATACCTGGAATATCATACTCCTCTTTGTATTTATCTACAGCTTTGAGACCTGCAGTATCATTATCAAATAGAGTACAGATAGCTTTGTATTTAAGTTTGTACATTGCAATTGCACCAGGAGGTATCAATGCATTCTCACTATCTGGTGCAACAACTTCTAGATTGTAACCGAACTTAGTAAGACACATAGCATCCTTAAGAGAACTACAGATTACAAGATTAGGTTGGTCAAACTTTAGCTGATCAGTACCTTGGATATAGTTCTTTATCTTAAGAAACTTATGATCAGCAACTTTAGGTTGGTATATCTTATATACTGTACCATCAAGTCTGGTATATGCATATAAGTTAGGACCATTAATAGTCAGCTTCTCACCGGTCTCTTTCTCCATACGGTAGCTCTCAATAGGTAGAACCTTATACTTAGATAGAGTATCAGAGTCAATACCAAACTGTGTCCAGAATTCTGCATCTCCTTTAACCCATTGTCTAGCAGTATAATCTTTAACTTGATATCTAGCTTGCTTCTTAAATGAATTTATATCTAGGGTAGTTTTACCGCTTAGTAGAAATTCATTATAATCAGATAGGATCTTAGCTGTAGTACTAGAAGGTGTAAGGTCAAAAAGATTCATTACTAAATTAAAAGCACTACCGCCCTTGTTAGTAGAAAAATCTTTATAGCAGTACCTATCCTTATTAAAGAATATCACAAAGCTAGGAGTACGTTCTGTCTGATTGAATAGAGACTTAATCTTTACATCTTGACCTGTAAGTCTTTCACTAAGACCGCAGTAGTTTTCAAATATCCAATTAGATGGTACATCCTTTAGATCTTCAACAAGGGATTTAGTTCTAATCATAACATGAATATAATGACAAAAAGGGGAGTGAAGATACTCCCCTTTTTGTCAATTAACAAATTAATTAAATCTGAAAATCGTCACCTACTGAGGATGAGGTAGTTACACCTTCACCAAAGGAAGCAACAGTCTCAACTTTCTTTCTCTTGATATGAGTATCAGGATCAAAGTCAACTACTTTACTTTCAGTAACAGGAGTGTCAGCAGATTCAAAAGCATACTGACCTCTACCTGGTTTAACAAAATACAGATCAAAGTTAGTATAACCTTGCTTGTTAGTATATTCAGAACCACCAATGCAGCAACGTAACTTGTTACCTGTAAATGGTTTGTCTTGGTTAAACTTCTCAACAAGACTTTCTACAGTCTCATGCTTCATGTCTTCTGCTTGAAACCAGTCTAGACAATTAAGAGCGCGACATAGATTCTTAAGAGCTTTAACAATCTCTGTATCACGGTTAATCACTATACCTGTTTTAGTAGTAGCATCAGAATATGCATACTGAGATGTCTTAACATATGCTACCTGACCTTTGTGACGTCCTAAAGATTCATTCTCTTTGTTAAAGAAGAAACCTTCAAAACCTTCACCCATGTCAGGACCCTCTAGTAATAGAACAATACTATAAGCATTTCTATTATAAGGAGGTGCATCTAACTTAACAGAGTTAACTGTAACAATATGGTTACCTGGTTGTAGAACTTTTGATACGCTGCTTGAGCCTTCGTCTGGGATGTTTGTACTTATCATTTTACTTAAAATTAATCAACATAAATTTTATTCCAGTGAGTAATAACCTCACCATTCTCATCTACTTCAGAAAGAACAATCTCCTGATTGCTTAAGTGCTTTGGTCTAGCACCACAAGCGATGTCATCACTTGTCTTAAAGCTTAGGATATTTTGCTTTCCTTTTCTGTAAAGATAGCCAATAGAGTCTGAGTTAGACGCGGTAATTCTTTTAAGCTTACCTGTCAAGTCTAGATCTAAGGCATTAAATTCAGATCCATTCTTTTCTAGAACGGTATCTTTAACGTGCCCCACTAGGATTACTCTTGGAGCCCATGACTGAATATAGTTCACCACCTTGGTAAACGCTTCTCTAAGATACTGATAACCAGCACCATTAGGTAAACCTATAATAGAACCATACTGAGCTTTACCGGATGTAAACCAGTTCTTACCCATAGGAGTTTTACTATAGAGTTCTTCAGCATAAGGAATACACATCTCTTCTAATGCAGTGATGGTATCTACGGCAACATACTTATATGGATTGCCTGCTTCCTTAATTGCTTTACCGATATGCTTAATCTCTTCAATAGAGTTAGCTTCAACCTTCATAGCTTCTAGATACTTAGAACCTTTCTCAAGATCTAGTATCAAACAGTTATCAAGTTGTGATAACAAGGTTGTCTTACCTGTTTTAGGTTTTGAAAATATAATCAGGTTACGCGGGCTTGCAGCCTCAGCAGGAACCTTTCCTGTAGGGAGTTTAATTTCCATATTACTTTATTAAATTATTTAACCATTCTTTCTTGCTTATAGGCTCTCTCATAAGGATAGCTGCTAAGTCTCTAATGGTCATCTCACTAAACGGTGCATCATCACCTTGCATATCAAACTCATCATCAAAGAAATCAGTCTGCTTGCTAATAGGTTTCTTAGGTGGTGTCACCTTAATTAATTCAGATACAGGGATTAGATATCTAGGTTGTAGATCTTTAGTAGCTTCATACTCTTCTTCCCAGTGTGGATTAAAACGCCACTTCCATAGTGTACGCTCTTGATCTTCTGGTTCATACTCACGACTAACAAACTCTGTGTAGATATCATACCCACGTTTCAATTCACTAGGAAAGAAACTTAAAAACTTTTCATTCTTATCCTTTGGTCTGTATGCCATCTTAGGAAAGAAGAGTGCATTGCTTACATCAAGTGCATCAAAGATCGGTTGATGATGATCTCTGAGTTCTGCAATCTTAATCTTTCTTTCTTCAGTTGTCATAACCGGATTTGGGTTACTACTTGTACTTATTGCCATAATTAAATCTTTTGTCTTTTTTCTTGTTGTGCAGGAGTAGGCATCTCCGTAATACGCATTCTATCAAACTGTGCTTTGAAGAAACTCATACGGTTATCACCATTCCTACATTTTAAAAAGTGTAATACTAAAACTTTGTCATCTTCAATGATATATCTGTCTGGTCCATAGAATCTAATCTTCTGTTTACCAGGACGGTTAATACCAATGAGAGTATCAGCATGTTGAAGTAAGGCATCTGACCCAAAGATATCAGACTCAAGTATGTAGTTACCATACTTACCATCCTCATTTCTTTCAGGATTATCAATACCTCGGTTTAACTGAGTCAGGATAATGAATGCTATGGGATACTTACGTTTAAGTTCCGTGATAGCTTCTCCTAAGTTATACAAGGTATCAAACTTGTCCTTTTCAAATGGAGCTTTCTTCAACAACAAAGAGTGGTCAAGAGTGATAATAGTTTTAGTGAACTCATATTCCCCTGATTCATTTAAGATCATGTGCTCTTTCATGTAGTCAGAGACAGCTTCCTTAAATTCATTTACGGTGATTGGTTCCTCAACTATATCAATCGGTAATACAACCTTCTCTTTTGCGTAGTTGTAACATATCTGGAGATCATCCAATGTAAGCTTACCGTCTGCACTACAGAGATACTTGTAGGACTTGCCAAGTACACTACTATATTCTCTTATTGCAGAGGTTCGCGCCAGCATTTCAAATTGAAATTCTAATACACGGAAACTCTCCGTAGGGTTTAGTTTAAATGCTTCTCTTACTATTTGATCTTTAATAAGAGTCTTCCCGCTACCAGGTCTTCCACCTATAACAGTCATGGAGTGCCATTCCAAACCATCAGTTGTAGCGTCATTAAACTTATCCCAAGGTGTCTTAATGGATTTAATAACTCCCTCCATTCTACCTTTCAGGTAACGTAAGGAGTCATTATACCCTTCCTTTTGACTTTTCCAAAGGTGTTGTTTAGACATTAAATATACAGGATTATTCTTCTATTCTAGATATGCGAAGAGACACAAATGTATAACTTTTAAATGCAAAAAGCAAGAGAAATTCTATACATATGTACTCTAAAATGGACACATTTACTATAAAGTTATCCACAATTGTCCAGCATACTAAGCTCATGATAACAGATGTTAAAATCATCAGCATTATTTTTTCAAATTTTCTACTACTCATACTACTTTATCTGAGAAATGTGAGCCTTCTGGTTCATCATCTCCATTAATAATTATTTCACAACAGTTCGCCAGCTCTGAATCCCATGTCTTATCTGTGTTTTGTTTACGGATAAAGTATTGTGAGTTTCTCATGTACTTGTAATTATCTTTCTCATAGATCTCTACATAGTACCAGGTTGCACGTAGAATTGTATCCCAATCATACGTATAGTTCTTAAAGAACCACTTGAATGCTTCCTCAAGATTCCTCTTATTTACTCTAGCAGGTTTACCACTAGGTAGTTTACCCTTAGGAAATATAGAAACAAATCTATCTATGTGATCCATAGAGTCACTTTGTTTTATTTCACTAGTTGTTTCACCCTGAGAATTTGGTACAGATTCAAGAACTTGAAAACCTTCTGCTGTCAATGTATAATCAGCATTTATCAAACCGGAGTTTACAAGTCTTCTAAGTTCTGTGTGCACATCTGCATTAGTCAAAGAAGACTTACGCTTATTGGATAAACACCACAAGATATAAAGACTGTTAGGTTTTATATCTTTAAGCTCTAGGTATTCAAATAGTTCTTTCATATTATACTTGATCAAGACTCAAATTTACAAAGGTTTCTTTTCTAGAGTTTAGATTATCCATAACTTTATTCCATACAGATAATATAACTCTATCCCCCATCTCTATGGCATTAGCTACAACAGCTCCCGCGTGTATCATATTAGAATGGTGAGATACTTTAGCACCATGTCTATTGTTTAATACTCTTACCATATGCGAGTAGCTAAGACCTAACTCTATACCGATGGTATAGGTAACTTGTCTAATAGCTACAGCTCTTTCACCACGGTATCTAATGTTCTTGCTGAATGCTGCATCAACAGGAAATAGTTCTTCTACTATATCCACTAGCTCATTAAAGTCTGTAATACCAATAATCAGTTTGTTAAAGGTCAGATCAGTCTTATTATAGTTACTAAGATGCTTGATAACATTATTAAAGAATCTATTAACCGCACTGTTAAGTTCATAGTTTAATCTTAATAGGTCTTCGTTGATACCAGATCTAAGATCACCTATCTCTTGTTTAGGACTCTTCCTCTTTTTCATATTTTCTGTATTCTGTTAAATGAATATTAAAGTAACGTCCATGTTTTAGATCATTACTCATTTCTTCTACAATCTTTTTAGCTGCGTCTAGCTTAATACCAAAGATAGATAGTCCGTCATAGAGACACTTGTTCTCTACATCAGATCTACCAGGTGCGGATATAATAAACCACATCTCTCCAAACTTTTTATCAAGTCTAGCAGTTACTCTTATCTTACCAGGAAATTCTCTGCTGCCCATTTTGTTCTAAGTATTTATTAACCCTGTTCCACATGTCTTCACAATCCCATTCAGCTTGGTTGTTATAAGCTGCACTTGCGGGATGTGATACCATAATCTTATAGTTGTTATCAGGTACTAGATCAGCATAGTCTTGAGCCTTCTTACCTAGAAATACATATATTAATCCGGGTTTCTCCCAGATTAAACTATCTAGTACTTGTACAAAGAAAGGACGCCATAGTAACTGATGAGTACCTGGTTTACTAAGTGTTGTGGTAAATGCTGTATTTAATAACAGCACACCTTGCTTAGCCCACGGTCTTAAATCACCATCACCAATGTATCCGGGTACTGCAGTTCTCTTTATAGAATCATGCATATACTCCAAAGACTTCTGGATACTAGACTTACTACAACTAAAAGCTAAACCATCTGCTGCATTTAATGTAGGATAAGGATCTTGTCCCACAAATACAACTCTAGTATTATCAAATGGACATTCTATAAATGCATTAAAGACATCTTTTACCTGAGGAGTAAATCTTTTATTATCCATTGCCTCTTTAAGCAGTGTAGATAAGATCTTTGTCATATCATCACTTATCATAAATGTTTTAAGCCTGGATGCCCATCCAGATTCTTTTAACTTTTCATACAGTTTATCCTGTACTTCTTGTATATTTACCGTGTCTAACATAGCTTTGTTTAAAATTAATTTTATGAGTGAAGAAACATCTAAGATCAGAGAAGTAGAAATACTAAAGAAAGATACCGTCATTGACGTTAAGCTTCCAGTAGATTTCTATTTCAGATTCAATCAGTTTATCCTTGAGTTCTTCCCAGTTAAAGATGGTGAACATTTTCAACAGATCTTAACTAATATAAAGGAAGGTAAGGACAACGATGATCCTCACTCTTATCATTTCAGGACCATACTTTCTTTCTTACTTCTTGTAGAAGATGAAGCTAGAAAGCAAGGTCATACTGAAATGATTAAGATAAATACAGAGACTGGAGAGAAGGTTTAGTATAAACTAAACCCTACTAGTTCTCCTATCTCTATACTAGCTTGAATAGCCATAGCTAATTCTTCCTTACTACAATCTGAAAATGACTTACAGTTAGTGTTAGTGCAAAGTCCTGCACGTAACTTAACCTGGAGTTTCATATCTTCAAATGAGTCACCGGTGTAGTTAGCAAGCTCTCTGATATGCTTATGAACCTTACTCAATTGAGCATAGCTAGCATCAGAAGTTTGGGTCTCATAAGTAATGATAACAGTATCACCTTCTTCAAGTCCTTTGATAAATAGACCTAGCTTAGCAGATCCTAATGGATCTATCTCTAGATTCTTATTTACTACTTTTGCGCGTATACTTACGGGTAGTTGGTTTGACATTTTCTTTAGGTTTATTTTTACTTCCTTTAGGTCTTCCGGGTCCTTTTTTCTTAGCTGCATTAGTTCCAGTCTTAGAAAGACTTTGAGAGTAGAATTTCTCCATATACAAGTCTAATAAACGATCATATGAATTATCACCATCAGCAACCTCATCTTTAAGATTATTAATCTGCTTGCTTCTAATAAGTAATCCTGTACAAATACCGCCTACTAAGCCAGCACCTGTTAATACACAAATATCAATTAGTGTTACCATTTTTTAAGGTTTTAAGTGGAGATAGGCTGTACCTTCTTCCACGGTTATATAATCAATTTTTAATCCTTGCCAGTCATATAAGAATTTTCCCATGTCTGTACCGCTAGTTTCTTCACCGTGCCATTCTGCTTGTGCAGTAATGTACGGTCCACCACTAGGGTCTATCATGGAGAACTTATAGTTAGGCATCTCTGTTTCACCGGGCCATCCTCCTACACGGAAGTGCTCGGTAAACCCTGTCATCTCTATGACATTGTCTTTTTTCTCAAAGGTGATCACATCACCGTACCTGTTTCTATACTGTGTCTTCATACTAAAATATATAACGTATTGTATTCCAAGGGATTAGTAACTCATGCAAGGCTCTAAACTGGTAGATATAATCTGCCTTAAGCTTATGCTCATAGCGGATATTTAACTGACCATTACTAGAGATTTTATTCTCTTGTATATCAGGCCTCCATAGTAGATCTTCCCCGGGAATATTGTTAGCAAGATTATACTCATGCTTCTTCTCATTGTGAGTAAGGAATATAA
>JACCDP011025010.1_pt1 | contig 10775 bp, 10 predicted proteins | sample 7445841 | NCBI WGS metagenome assembly JACCDP01 (sample SAMN15323441, study PRJNA562643) | freshwater metagenome | isolation source: river surface water | place: USA:Blue River Watershed | collected 2017-08-17
AAAGCCTGGCAACGACCTACTCTTCCGTGCCTTAAGACAAAGTACCATTGGCGCTAAAGGGCTTAACTGCCGAGTTCGGAATGGGATCGGGTGTTACTCCTTTGCAATAATCACCAGGCAAGTTTTTATACATAAACGATTTAATTAAGTAAACATTATTAAAAATAAAAAATTTACTTTTACAATTATGGCATAATAATAATTAATTTCTTATTAATTTTAGTTATTATCTCATTGTTCATAAATTCATGATTTTCTTATATAAAAACAATAAGAATACTTACATGTTAAGTAAGTAAAGTAGATAAATCTAAATATCGTGCTATAAGTAAAAAAATTACCGCGGGGTGGAGCAGTCTGGTAGCTCGTCAGGCTCATAACCTGAAGGTCCTTGGTTCAAATCCAAGCCCCGCAACCAAATAATCGACAATTTATACAAAGAAGAGATGGCAAAATTTATCATTGATAATCCTATAAGATATTTCAAATTATATATAACTAAAATCTTTTCTTTTTTTTATTAACTTAAACTCTGATTATTCTCATTATTGTAGTATTTTTAATATACTACATAAAATATCAATACCAACCTTGATAGGAGTAAATTAACTTGCCATTTAATAAAAAAACTAAATTAATATTTTTTCTAAAGATATTTAAAATAATAAGGTTTAAATTTTAAGTTTAGTAGTTTTTTCTTTAAGCAAAAAATATAATAACAAATATACGCTTATTAAAACAAAAAAATATGTCTTACAAAACGTCACATTTTTGTAATTATATAATAAAGGCAGAATCATAAAAAAATAAAAAATGTTAACAGAAATTCCTGTTAAATAATTTGCTTTGTCACGATTTTTTATTTTATAAAAAATCCATTTAAAAAGTAACATATGTAAATGTTTATTATCAGGTTTTAATGGTGATAAATTTAAAAATATTTTTCTAAAAAAGGAAAAAAATACTTCAAAAAATACGTAAAATAATAAACCAGCAAAAAAGAAAGGTGAAATTATCTGATTTATATTACTTAATTCTATAATAATTAGCGATATTATGACTCCTAAAAAATAAGCACCGCCATCTCCTAAGAAAATTTTAGCTACTGGAAAGTTATAAAATAAGACTGAAGCAGAGCTGACAAGTAAAAATATGATTAAATATTTAACAAAATCAGTATTACTATTTTGATAATTAATAAAATACAAAATAGACAATATAATTATCGAATGAATAATTAACAAACCGTTAAATCCATCTATAAAATTACAACCATTACATACAAATACCAGGCACAAACAAATAAAAATTGCAGAAATAATTTTATGACTATTTATAAAATAATCTAATAAAAAAAGCTGAGTTCTAATAATTTTAATTTCAAAAAAATATATTAGAAAAAAACTAATAATTAACATAAAAAATAGTCTTTTCGCAGGTTTTATCTTAAAGTTAAAATCTCCTAGAAAACCTATTAGAAAAAAAAATGAACCCAAAAAAAATATTTTTAAAAATAAGTCATTTTTTTCAAAAAAAAAAAAAATAAAAATAGTAAAAAAAATAAAAATTAGTAATCCGCCAATTCTTGGTATTGCTGTATTATGAAAAGCCTGTGGTTTATAAAAATCCTTATCCCTGGTCTTATATAAAAAAAATAAGTTATAATTTCTTATTAAGAAAAAATTTATTAGAATAATTAATGGTAAACTAATTAATATAATTTTATCTAAAAGCATACTTTTTTAAAGAATTACAAGTTATGAAAAATATAGATTTTAAATTATTAATGTAATTCATATTATTCAGATTCTTATTTATATTCCATACTGCCAATAAAACCTTCAGCCTGTTACTTTGTAACGAATTATCTCTCACTCTATAATATGAATAAATACCAGGACATTTATAAGCATTATTCGATTTCAAAATTTGACACTTTAAATAATAATCTTCGCATAATTTAAGGTTCGAAAAAAAAATATTATTCAAAATTTTTTTTTTTAAGATCATTGTACTTGTTGCAATTGAGGTATTTTTGATGAAACTTTTATAGTTAAAAGAAATTGGTGTTTTAATTATTTTAATTTTATTTTTTTTTAAAGTTTTATAATCACTATATGTAAAACTATATCCATAATCTATCATATATTTAATTTGCTTTTTTAATTTATTCTTTTCCCATAAATCATCAGAGTCAATAAATGCTACATACTCTGAATTACAATATTTAAGTGCAAGGTTTCTTGAATAGGCCTGTCCTTTATTCTTGTTATTTTTTATAAAGACAATTTTTTTTTTGTTTATTTTATTATTTATAAAATCAGTAATTAATTCACTCGTTCCATCATTTGAATTATCATCTATTAATACTAATCTCCAATTTTTATAAGTTTGATGAATTATTGAGTTTAAAGTATCAAGAATAAAATCTTTAGAGTTATAAACTGGTAAAATTATATTAACTATGTAATTATTTTTCATTAAACTAAAAAATACATTGTTTTAAATAAGATTAAACAGATATTTATAAATATATAATTAATGTCAGCAAATTTTTTTAATATAAAAACAAAGTATTTAACTTTTATAAAGTTTTTATTCTATGCGTTTCCATTATTTATGCTAACGGAAAGTGGATACATTACGGCTTATGTAACAGCTCTAACAATTACCGCTCTAATATTTTTTTATTCTAATAATATAAAAATTAAATTTGATATAATTGATTATTTTATTTGTCTTTTTTTTTTGTCATCTTTAATTAGCACTTTGATAAATATAAAAGACGTAGGATATTTTATATTTCTTAAATCAATACTTGATTTTAGGTTTGCACTGTTTATTTTGATGATTAGAAATTTAATAAAATACAAGTTTATTAATATTAAAATATTATTTATTACAGCACTAATTTCTACTAGCTTTCTATCTCTTGATATAATTTACCAACATATAAACGGCCAAGATTTATTCGGAAATAAACCTTTTGACGGAAGATTTAATGGAATATTTGAACATGAGGCAATAGCGGGTAGCTACATGCAAAAATTTTTTTTAATTTCATTATTGTTTATATTGTTATCAAATTTAAAAAATAAATTTATCTTTCTGACTATTTTTATCAATATATTAGGAATTGGTGTTCTGCTCTCTTTAGACAGGATGCCATTTTTGATATATTTATTTGCTCTTATAATTTTAATAATCCTACTAAAAAAATACAGATTAATACTTATAAGCAATATATTAATAATTTTAATATTTTTTACTTTATTATTTGAGAATTACGATTTAGTTAATAATAGATACAAATCTTTGAATAATGAATTTAATTTTTATAAGATTAATCTTTTTTTGAAAAAGTCAAATAATGACAATACAAAAATAAATATCACAAACGAAAATTTTTTAAGAGGGGATTACTTCAAAATTTATAAATCTGCTTACTATATATGGCTGGAAGATCCAATTATAGGATCGGGTATTAAGTCTTTTACGATAAATTGCAACAAACTATTGCTGCAAAAAAATAATTTAACATGTTCATCCCATCCTCATAATATTTATTTAGAAATTCTTACAAATCAAGGATTAGTAGGATTATCAATTTTTATGTTTTTAATAATTTTACTAATAAATAACTTTATAAAAAAATTGTACATACAAAGTTATGAAAATGAAAAAGTGATTAATATTTTATTATTTACTATTTTAATTGTAGAATTGTGGCCTTTAAGATCTTACGGAAGTATATTGCAAACAGTTAATGGAACGCTATTCTGGTTTTTAATATCCCTTGTAAGCTCTAAACTATTAGTTAATAAAAATTAATTTACTGAAACTATTCTATATAACTCATCTAAAAAATCAATTTTTTTGGGCAATTTATTTTTAATTAAAATTTTATTAATGAATTTATTTTGGTTTCTAATAAAATTAATTTTTTTTAACAATTCACTAAAATTTCTTTTAACTGAAAAGACTCCATGACGTTTATTAATTACATATTTTATTTCATCAAAGATAATAACAGGTCTCATTCTTGACAAAGCTTCATCGATAACTTTTGGATGAGCCTCTGTATAAGATGGGAGAATAATAATATTCGAAGAGTCATATAAATTTATTAATTCGTTTTCCTTATTAATAAAATTAATAACTTTTATCCTTTCGTCTTGTATTTTAATATAATCACCATTTCCAACTAAAGTTAAGTTTATATATTCTGGTAATTGATAAAAAATATTTAGTAACGAATATATTCCTTTTTCAACCTTAAATCTTCCCACATATAAAATATTAATGATTTTTTTACTAAAGTAGTTTTTTTTTATTCTTTGATTCCAATTTCCTGTTAATTCTGAGGGATGCAAAATATGACATTTTTTTTTGTACAACCTTTTGTGACAAGACAGAACTTCGCTATATTTAGTGACATATTTAAACATAAAATCATATATCCAGACATATTTTTTTCCCAAAATACTTTCATACTCTTCATAACCGTCACTTCTTAAATATAGATAAAATTTGCATTTGTAAAAATATTTAAATAAAAAAAAAACAATAAAATTAAATGGTGTAATTGAAATTATTAATATTTTTTTTCTATTTTTTTTAAGATTAAACAGAAAAAATAAAAAATTAAAAATTTTTATATAACTAAAATTAAAAATTTTATAAATATTATTTAATTGAAAAGGTTTTTTGGAATTACTGCTTCTGGATATAAAAAACAAATTATATTTAGAAGCTAAAAAATTAACAATACTTTGAATATCTTTGTTTTCACAAAAAAAGGTATTTTTATTACTATAAATTCTTTCATTAGCTATTACGAATAATTCTTTCATTAAAAATTATTCTTTAATTTTTTAAAAATAAAATTTGGAATTAATAAGAAAAAAGATAATTTAATTTTTTTTGTAAATGACGATAGCTTATAAATTTTGTTTATTGCTAAAATATATTTTTTATTAAATAAATTTAATATTGCTTCCATATAAATAATTTTTTCTTTTATAAATGACAAGGCATCATCATCAAAAGTAACTTGATTTTTAAGCCAAAATTTTAATTCATTAATATGCAATAGATAGTTTTGATTAGAAAAACTATTGGCATGTATCCTATAAATTGACAATGGTTCTTGAATACTAGCGAAAAAATTGTCCTTGCTAATTCTAGTAAATAAATCAAAATCACCTATTAAGTTATATCTTCTATTAAAAAGATTATTTTTCTTCATAAAAAATTTTTTTTTAATAACCACGGTGCAAATTCCTATAAAATAATTTTTTAATAGTTTTTTATAAATAATGCCCTCTGGTAAAATTTTTTTATAAAATTTTTTTTTTAAACCAGTAAATTGATTTAAAATATAATAATTTGAATATACTAAGGCTACTTTCTCATTTTTAAATTTTTTAATTTGCAAAAGCAGCTTATTTTTTACCCACAAATCATCAGTGTCTATAAAAGCAATATATTTACCCTTAGCTTTTTTTATTGCAAGATTTCTTGCTTCATACAAAGAGGTGTGTTTTTTGGCGTAATAATACTTTAATCTTTCATCCTTAAAATTTTTATAAATGCTTGCGCTTTGATCTTTTGATTGATTATCCCAAAAAATTATCTCAAAATTCTTATAAGACTGATTTAAAATACTTTTAATTGAATCTCTAAGAAAAGTTTCTCCATTATAGCAATTTACGATAACGCTAATTAATGGATAATTTTTCTGATCAATTTGCATTATAATAATTAATAGTTTTTTTTAGACCCTTTGAAAAATTAATTTTTGCTTTCCACTTTAGAATTGTTTTTGCCTTATATAGGCTTGGATAAATTTTAATTTGCTCTTCTTTTCTCAATTTGACCTTATTAAATTGGGGATTTCCTGATCTATAATAATTTTTAATTTTTTTTATAATATTTTTTATTTTCAAAGTTTTTCCATTGCCAAGATTTATAATCTCACCTTGAGCCTTTGGTTTTTTTAAAATTAAAAAAATGGCATCAATTAGATCTTTAATATACAAAAAATCTCTAAACTGTCGTCCATGCGAACATGGAAAGTTTTTATTATCTTTGCAAGAATTAATCACAACCGGTATGAATCTATTTATATCCTGATATGGACCATAGACTTGGTAAAGTCTTACTATTGTAACTGGAAATTTATTTTTCTTATATAAATTTAATAAATATTGGGTAGATAAAAATTTAGCTCTTCCATAAACAGATTTTGGCACACATTTAAAATTCTCTTTTTGTGGTGATCTTGCAAGTCCATATTCCATACTACTTCCCACTTGAATAAATCTTTTTATTTTCTTTTTTAAAAAAAAATTAACAATATTTTTACAACCCAAATAATGACTCTTATATGTTTTCATATTATCTGAATGGTCAACATAACCCGCTAAATTAACTATATATTGAAAATTTTCTTTTATTTTTTTATTAATAAAATTTTTATTTGATATATCTGCAATGATATATTTCACTTTTTTTAAATATCTTCTTTTTACGGGACTATTTTTTGATAATGAAGTAACTTGAAGTCCTCTTTTTAAGGCTTCTTTTGCTAAATGATAACCTATAAATCCCGTGCCTCCTAAAATTAAAATTTTTTCTTTCAAAGTGTAATTTTTTTTTCTTTTATTTTTTTATTTATAGAAATTAAATCTCTCATATTATCAATACACTGCCAAAAACCATTGTGACGATATGCAGATAATTGTTTTAGTTTTGTAACTTTTTCTAAAGGTTCCCGCTCTAAGTATGTTTTGTCATTTTTAATAAAACTCAAGAATTTTTCAGAAACCACAAAAAAACCACCATTAATCCATCCTTCATCCATTCTAGATTTTTCTTTAAAATAACTTACAGAATTGCCTTTTAATTTAAGCGCACCAAATCTAGCGGGTGGTCTTACAGCTGTTACTGTTACTAATTTTTTATTCTTTTTATGAAATCTTAATAATTTCATTATATCTACATCTGATAAACCATCTCCATAAGTCAAAAAAAAACTTTCGCCCTTAAGATATTTTGATAATTTTTTTAACCTACCTCCTGTCATAGTATTTTTTCCAGTATCTACTAAATTAATCTTCCAATTAAATTTGTTATTTTTAAAATAATTTTTGATAACATTTCCTTTATAGCCAAGAGCAATATAGAATTCATTAAACCCAAATTTTGCATAGTGATTCATTATATGAAATAATATTGGTAATCCTTTTATTTTAATCATTGGCTTTGGAATAAATTTTGTATACTCGGAAATACGTGTTCCAAAACCGCCAGCTAATATTACAACCTTCATTTTATAGCTCTTTTATTTAAAATTTTTTGGTAAAATTCAATCTGACTTAAGGTCAATTTATAAACTTGTTTTGAATTCAAATAAAAATTTTTATACCAATTAGCTACTAGAGAAATATTTTCTTTAAATGTTAATACAGATTTCCATTTAAGAATTTTTTTTGCTTTTTTACTATTTAATTTTAATAATGAAGATTCTTTAAAAATTTTATTATTTTTATATAATTTCCAAGAAACATTTTGCCAATATTCTTTCATTAATTTAATAACTGAAATGACTTCATAATTTTGATAATTTGAAGGGCCGAAATTAAAAGCTTGACCATGTAAGCTTGAATTTTTGTTTAAATTGATGGCTAAAGTTATATACCCATAAATTGCCTCCAAAACATGCTGCCATGGCCTTGTTGAATGTGGACTTCTAATTAAAACTTTCTTTTTCCCTGACCAAGATCTTACACAATCTGGTATCAATCTATTGGGTGACCAATCTCCTCCTCCAATAACATTGCCTGCTCTTGCGGTTGCAATAAAGACTTTATTGTTTTTATGACAAAAGAAAGAACTTATATAAGATCTAATAGCTATATCTGCCGATGCTTTAGATGCGCTATAAGGGTCCTTTCCACCAAGTCTATCATTTTCATTATAGCCTCTTTTGATTTCAAAATTTTCATAACACTTATCGCTTGTAACAATAACTGCTACGCATTTCTTTTTTAACTGTCTTAAAGATTCTAATATATTCACAGTTCCAATTGAATTAGTAGACCATGTTTGCATAGGGTTTTCATAAGCCGCTTTTACTATTGATTGTGCTGCTAAATGAAAGACAAAATCTGGTTGATATTTTTTAATAAATTTTTTTAAAACTTCTAAATTTCTTATATCTAAATTTTTGCTTAAAATTTTTTTATTTAAATTTAATAATTTATAGTGATTTGGAGATGAAGGAAAATTATTAGAAACACCAACAACTCGTGCTCCTAAAATATTTAACCACATTGCAAGCCAGGAACCTTTAAATCCTGTGTGACCAGTAATTAAAACTTTTTTATTTCTAAAATTCTTTATTAAAATTGACTGCATAAATTAATTTTTAATTAGAAAGCATTGATTTAAAGCATGTTTAAAAAAAAAATTATTTTTTTTATTCTTAAAATACTCATTCCAAGCTCTTGTTTCTCCTGGAAATACACTAGAATTATAAACGTTACTAACTATTACTCCCCCTTTAACTAAACGAGGGTAAAAAAATTTAAGCGCCTCTAATGTTGGATTATATAAACATAAGTCAATGTGTACAAAGGAAAACTTTTTATTTTTTACTTCTTTAAACCTATTGGGTATCCATCCTTTGTAACATTTTACAAAATTGAATTTTTTAAGGACATTATTTTTGACAAAAAATTCATCTGATGCAAATTGTTGCTTTATTCTATTTTTATCTTTTCTAAAAAAGAAATCTCCATCTTTAGGCAAACCAGAAGAAAGACCTTCAAAACTGTCAAAAATATGAAAGGTAATTTTTCTTTTTTTTATCAATTCTGCAATTATATAAGAGGAATGACCCCTCCAACAACCACACTCTGCAAAATCATATATTTTATTTTTTTTTAAAATATATTTTATTAATTGAGTCAGAGAATAAAATCTGACCTTAGTAAGAAAATCATCATAAATATTTTTTGATTTTTTAAATCCTTCTATATTAATTTTCCAATCTTTATCATTTTCTTTTATTGGAATAAAATGTTGAGAGTTAATTCTGTAAGTGTTTGGATTGTATTTTGTTAACTCGTAACCTAAAAATTTCAGGATTATTTTAATAAAAAATTTCATTTAGTTTATTTAAAATTAAATCATAAATAAAATTGTCTTAACAAAAGGGTTCAGGATATTATTTTTTAAAGATAATTTTTTAATTTGACTTAGACTAACCCATTTATAATTTTGTCCATGAATTCTTTTATCGTATGGGTTGTTTATTCTTACAATTACATTTAAATTTGATTTTCTCCAAAATCTTGCTCCTTCTTCATTGTGGGCTGCAGAATAAATTAATTTAGCTCCTTTTAATTGAATAACAATGTCGTAAAATTTAGGAAGTTTTCCTCCATGTGCTCTATTCATGTTTGATTGGGTTGCCTGAAAAGAAGGAGAGACTTTTATATCACCATCATCTCCGGCCTCTGTTTTTGCATCCACCAAGAACTCAACTCCATTATCTTTTGTAACTCTGCAAATAAAAGCCAGAACTCCACCGTGTTTTTGATTAAGAATTGGTTGTGTCCAGGAAATTACCTCTCTATTTTTAGCACCAGTTACTTTTACTCCTGTTACGGTAAAAAATTGCCCAGATTTATGATTTAAATTCTTATATTTATCAAAATGCCAGTCCTTACATTCATTTATATTAATAAGCCTTGCTTTAATTTTGCTCTTTTTTAAAAGTTTTTTACGCCAAGATAAAATCTCACTAATATCCTTTTTTTCTTTATTTTCATATTTCAAAAGATCCTCTCTTAATTTTATTAAATTTTTTATATTATTTTTGTAATGCATATAATTAATTCTTCTAAAAAATATATTAATAATTATTGATTAATTTTATAACTTTATCTACTTGGCACATCGTTAGTTGTGGGTACATGGGCAGAGAAAATATTTGTTTAGAAATTGACTCTGTAATAGGTAAATCATTTTTTTTATAACCTAAATATTTATAACCTTTCATTAAATGTATAGGAAAAGGATAGGAAATATTGCTAAAAACTCCATTCTTTTTTAAATACTGCATAATAGAATCTCTTTTTTTGTGTCTCACAACATAAACATAAAAAGAATGGTAACAATCTTTATTTTCTTTCGGTAATATTAAATCTATATTTTTAATCTCATTATTATATCTAAGTGCTATTTTTCTTCTTTTCTTTATTGCTTCATCTAAATAACTAATTTTTAAATTAATTATTGCAGCCTGAACTTCGTCTAATCTAGAATTGATTCCATGCATATCTGAGTAATAAAGTTTTGACATTCCATATTTTCTTATTTTTCTGCATTTTTCATAATATTTTTTTTTGTTAGTAACGATCATGCCTCCATCTCCATAAGCACCAAGATTTTTTGTTGGATAAAATGAAAAAGCACTCATTGCTCCAAAAGAACCACTAGGTTTGCCCATATATAAAGCTCCTGTGGACTGGGCACAATCTTCAATGATCATAATATTATATTTTTTTGAAATTTTTATTAAAGATTTATAATCTGCACATTGACCGTATAAGTTAACAGCAATGATAGCTTTAGTTTTTTTGTTAATTTTTTTTTCAACTTTTTCACAATGAATTAAATAATCACACTCGTTAATATCAACAAATACTGGCTTAGCACCAGAACTGACAATGGCACTTACTGTGGGTACTGCTGTGTTAGATGTG
>JACCDP011361263.1_pt1 | contig 10775 bp, 7 predicted proteins | sample 7445841 | NCBI WGS metagenome assembly JACCDP01 (sample SAMN15323441, study PRJNA562643) | freshwater metagenome | isolation source: river surface water | place: USA:Blue River Watershed | collected 2017-08-17
GATTGCGACGCGAAAGCTTCGTTGAGTTCAAATAGATCAACGTCCTGTAAAGCAATTCCGGCAGAGGCAAGTGCTTTCGGAATAGCGCCAACTGGACCGATTCCCATGATCCTCGGTTCGACTCCTACAACAGCATAAGATGCCAAACGGGCGATGGGTTCAAGTTGTAGTTCTTTCACCATTTCCTCTGACATGACTAGAACAAATGCAGCTCCATCCGAAGTTTGAGAGGAATTGCCTGCAGTAACAGAACCACCATTCGCAAATACTGGTTTAAGTCCGGCAAGGCCTTCAAGCGTGCTTGCACGAGGACCTTCATCTGTGTCAATCACAAAGCGCTCAACTTGCCTTTTTTCATTGGCATCGAGGAAAATACGTTCTATTTCTACCGGCACGATATCATCCTTGAATCTCCCTGATCTTATTGCTTCCATTGCTTTTTGATGGGAATGCAAGGCAAAGGCATCTTGATCTTCTCTCGAAACATTGAATTGTTTCGCAACGGCTTCGGCAGTTAGGCCCATGCCCCAGTACCAATCTGGATGTTCCTTCCCAACTTTTGGATTTGGAACGATGCGCCATCCTCCCATGGCCATAACTGACATCGATTCAACCCCTCCTGCGATGATACAATCGGCCATTCCAGCTTGGATTTTAGCGCTGGCGATGGCAATGGTTTCTAGACCGGAGGAACAATACCTGTTTACGGTGATTCCAGGAACTTTGTCCGTGTCGAGCCCCATGAGTGAGATCATTCTACCTACATTTAGCCCTTGTTCAGCCTCAGGAGTAGCATTTCCAACAATCACATCATCCACCCTGGTTTTGTCCAAAGCAGGTACACTCGCCATCAAATGTTTAATAACAGCAGCAGCCAAATCATCTGGACGGTAAAAACGAAAGCCTCCTTTGTTGGCTTTGCCCACCGCAGATCGAAATCCGGCAACGATGTATGCGTTTCTTTTCATTTTTTGTTCTTTAATTCATTTAAAGTTACCTCCACCAAACGATTAATTCCTCAATATTTTGCTATACTTTACAAGGCTTTCCAAGCGCTCAAGTGTTTTTCTTTCAGCACAAAGTTCAACAAATGCTTTGCGCTCTAAATCTAGGAGGTATTGTTCTGAAACAACTGTGTTTTCGCTGAGATCGCCGCCACAAAGCACATAACCTAGTTTTTCTGAGATTACCCGGTCATGATCAGACATGTAATTGCCAGACAGCATTGTGTTGGCGCCAACGTATACTAGTCCCAGACCTTCTTGACCGAGAACAGTTATGTTTCTCTCTTTCTTTGGAGCAACATATCCTTTTTCAGCTAATTCGATTGCGGCAGCCTTGGCGCGGGTCAACTGATGGTCGCGACTCACAACCACCTCATCTATGCCTTTTCGTAAGTAGCCCAGCTCGAAGGCTTCATATGCCGAAGTAGATACTTTGGCTTGACCAACCGTCAGGAAACGTTCGCGCATACGATTCGTTTTAATGTCGCCCTCTTTCAATTCATCTGACAGGCGCTTGGCAAATTCTTTGGATCCACCACCGCCCGGAATTAAACCAACACCAAATTCAACTAACCCCATATACATTTCTGCGTGAGCAATTACTTTGTCAGCATGCATCGACATTGCGCAGCCGCCACCAAGGGTGAGATTGTGCGGTGCAACTATTACTGGAACGTTGCAGTACCTTAGGCGCATCATGGTGTCCTGAAAGGCTTTCACAGCAAAATTCAATTCGTCGAAATCTTGTTCAACTGCCATCATGAAGATCATAGCCACGTTTGCACCTGCGGAGAAATTTTGGCCATTGTTGTAGATCACCAAACCTCGGTATTCTTTTTCGGCAATATCGATCGACTTGTTGATAGCTTCAATTACGCCAGCTCCGATGGTGTTCATTTTTGTGTGAAATTCCAAATTCAAGATCCCGTCACCAATGTGAACAAGGGTGGCATCTGCATTGTGCCATATTTTATTTTCGGCCCGGTATGCATCTAAAACCAACAACTTTTCGGTGCCAGGTACAGGTACATGTGACTTCGATTGCGTGCTGTAATAATGAATTTTACCATTTTCCAAATTGTAGAAATACTGTATTCCTGCATTCTTCATTTCCACTACCCAAGGAGCGACTTTTTTGTTTGCTTTTTCGATTAATTTCAGTCCTTCATCCAATCCGATGATGTCCCAGGTTTCGAAAGGACCGATTTCCCAACCGAATCCGGCTTTTAATGCATCATCAATTTTGTACAGATCTTCTGAGATCTCTGGTAATCGATTGGATACATAGGCAAAGAGACCACCAAAAAGTTTGCGGTAAAATTCACCTGCTTTGTCCATTCCCATGAAGAGCATTTTGGTTCGTTGCTTCAAATCATCAATGGGCTTAGCCATTTCCAGCGTTGCGAATTTTACCTTATTTGAAGGATGATATTCCATGGTTTTCAAATCCAGCGCATGGATTTCGCTCTTTCCATCAGCCGTTTTCACTTTCTTGTAAAACCCTTGGTCAGTTTTTGACCCCAGCCAGTTGTTTTCAATCATTTTAGTTATGAAAGCAGGCAATTCAAAAGAAGCATGTTCTTCATCTTCTTTGCAATGAGCTTTTAATCCGTTTGCTACGTGCACAAGGGTATCCAGCCCAACCACGTCACAGGTGCGGAAAGTCGCGGATTTTGGACGACCCAAAACGGCACCTGTCAGTTTATCCACTTCTTCCACGGTCAAATCCATCTCTTCAATGGCATGGAACAAAGCCATGATGGCATAGACACCAACACGGTTCGCAATGAAGGCTGGTGTGTCCTTGCACAGTACCGTTTTCTTTCCTAAGAATCGTGCGCCATAATCCATGAGAAATGTAATCATTTCTGGATTCGTGTGAGCTGTTGGGATAATTTCCAGTAATTGCAGGTAGCGCGGTGGATTGAAAAAATGGGTGCCGCAAAAGTTGGCTTTAAAATCATCTGATCTGCCTTCCAACATCGCTGAAATTGGAATTCCCGAAGTATTTGAACTAATGAACGTACCTGGTTTCCTGAATTGTTCTACCTTTTCAAAGATAGCTTGCTTGATATCCAATCGTTCCACAACTACTTCAATGATCCAGTCGCATGATGCAATTTTTGACATGTCGTCATCGAAATTTCCTGTTGTGATCCGAGAGGCGAACGATTTGAGATAGATGGGCGAAGGATTTGACTTTAAAGTGCTTTCAAGCGATTGATTTACCAATCGGTTGCGAACCGCTTTGTGTGTTAAGTCCAAGCCTTGCTTGACTTCGCTATCTACCAATTCTTTTGGTACGATGTCTAAAAGAAGTACCTCACATCCGATATTTGCAAAATGACAGGCAATTCGCGAACCCATGATACCGGACCCCAGAACAGCCACTTTGTTTATTGTTTTATTCATGTGTCTATTGAATTTCGATGGGATTGAAATTTAGATTATTAATCAAAAAACCAACAACATAAAGGTAAGTATTTTCTCTGTTTGCAAAAATATGGGCATGCAGCGAATGAACTACCAACTTTCATTGGAAATATGAACAGTTCCTTTGAAAAGTGCCACTTTCTCGTTGAGTTGATTCATAACGACGACTTCATAAATCCCAATGGTTTTTCCTCGGTGTAATTCTGTTGCTTTTGCAGTTAGCACATCGCCAAGTTTAACTGGACGTACATGAGAGACAGAAGTTTCGATGCTCACGCATTTATGGCCTCTGGAATTAGAGGCAAATGCCAGCGCTGAGTCTGCGAGTGAGTAGCTTAAACCACCATGTAAAATGGAAAATCCATTCAGCATATCACTTTTGACAGGCATTGATAGTTCACAGTTTCCGGGTTGAATATTTTTCACCGTTACTTGCATCCATTGGCTGAACGCATCTTTTTCGAGCATGATAGCAACAATATCAGCAGCCGATTTCATTCGCAGAACTGTTAGTTGAATTGTTTAGCTTCTTTGAGCGCGGTGCATCAATGAAATCATGGCAATCGCAACGATGAAAAGTTGTGTAGCCGTTTCGTCATCAAGTGCAGATCCATCAGCATCTTCTGTCGAAACTTCCACGGCCATGAATCTGCTAAGTTCAGGTTCGTCACAGAAATCTTCTAATATATCTTCTTCATTGTTCTCAAAGTATGCGTCAAGCATTTCGAAATAAGGCTCCTGGAAGGCATCAATTTCCTCGTCACTGACTTGATTGAGAACAATCTTTTCCTCTTCAAAACAGGCAGATAGTAAACAGAAATAATAGATGATCAGTCCCTCGAGTTTTTCATTCTCATATTCTTCGGCTGCAGAAAGCACATAACCCAATAGCGGTTGTTGCGCTCTTCCGTATTGCTCAGAAATTTGTTCAAGTTGATCATCATCTAGGTTGTCCACTCGTAGAATGGCCTTTTCAATACTCTGAAAGGAAACTTGTTTCATGTGATATTTTTTGTAAATGTAATCAAAAACTGCTCGGTAAGATTTCAAAACTGCACCCTGCATTTCATGAGAATGGTTATTTTTGAGTGATTTTTCTGCTATGGCTTTTTTTAATCAGGATTTGCTCCAGTTTTTTATTGATCTTGCTCCAAACAATCACAAGGACTGGTTCGATCAAAACAGGAAAAGGTATGAGTTGTCGGTAAGAGAACCTTTCCGCGCATTCGTTTCTCATATGATCTCGAAAATGGCTACTGTTTCACCTGAATTTAAGGGTTTAGAGGCAAAAGATTGTATTTTTCGAATCAACCGAGACATTCGGTTTTCTAAGGATAAATCGCCCTATAAGATGATGGTTTCTGCATTGATTATCCCGAATGGTAAGAAAAGTCGTTCTACAGATGGAATTTACCTTGAAATAAGTCCGGAACACGTGCGGGTATACGGAGGCATCTATGAAATGGATAAGCAGATCATTGATGCAGTGCGGGAGGGAATCATTGACGACATGTCGGGGTTCAAGGCTTGTTGCACAAACAAGGATTTCAGCGGCCTTTTCGGAACTATTTTAGGAGCCAAAAGTAAAATCTTGCCAAAGGAGATGAAACCTATGGCTATTCAAGAACCTCTGCTTTACAATAAACAATGGTATTTTTACGCAGAATTTGACCCGCTTGTGGCATTGGAAGATTCTTTTGATGAAACTGTGCTTAATTGCTACAAAAAATGCAGACCCCTCTTACTCTTTTTTGAAAATTGTATCAAAGAAAAATAACTGAAAATTAAATCATCCCATTTATGAAAAAAAATGTCTTGTTTATCGTTGCAACATTGATTTCGGCGGTGTTATTCGCTCAGAAAAAGGAATTGGTGTTAAAAGATGCTGTGCTCGGACAATACAGAACCTTTGGTCCGGATCGCATGTATGGCTTTCAATGGTTGCCCGGAACGGACACCTATTCGTTTTACTCGAAAAATTACCAAACACTGATGAAATCATCAGTGAAAGAAACAAAAGATAGCGAATGGTTTACAATTCAGTCAGTAAATAAGGCACTTGGAAGTGAACTTTCCAGTTTTGCTTCGTTGGAATGGAAAGATGAACATGTTTTTTTGATCAACGACGGCTTGAATTATTATGCATTCGATACCAGAAATGCAACAGGTAAAAAAATATTCAGCTTGCCTGAAGATGCTGAAAATGCACTGCTGCACAAAGAAAGTATGCAAATCACTTACACCAAAGGAAACAATGCTTTTTGCATGTCGTCTGACGGGAAAGAATTGGCACTAACCTCCAATGCAGACAAGAACATTGTCAGCGGGCAATCGATCGCGCGAAACGAATTTGGTATTTCCGGAGGTCTGTTCTGGTCACCTAACGGACAATTAATTGCTTTTTATCAGAAAGATGAATCACAGGTGCACGATTACCCACTTTTGGACATCAATGAAACACCGGGAAAGCTGACATCTATCAAATACCCTATGGCAGGACAACGTTCCGAAAAACCAACATTAGGGGTATATAACACCTCAAGAAAGCAAGTTGTGTACATTACACCAAAAGGCGCAGCAGATGATTATTTGACAAATGTTGCTTTCACACCTGACAATAATTTCATTGTGATTGCTGAGGTGAATAGGGATCAAAATCACATGTGGCTGAATGTTTACAATGCATCGACGGGGGCGTTTGTAAAGACCTTGCTTGAAGAAACCAACGAGCGCTGGGTAGAACCAGAACATCCTGCCTTTTTTCCTTCGTCGAAAAATAATAACTTCATTTGGATCTCTGAAAAGGATGGATTCAACAATCTCTATTACTATGATTTTACTGGGAAATTGATCCGTCAGTTGACCACCAATACCTTTGTCGCAAAAGATATACTCTCTACTTCAAAGGATGGGAATACCATTTATTTTGCGGCAACCGGACCGAACCCGATGAATACACTTGTTTATAGTGTAGACTTGAAAGGCAAACAAACCTTGTTGACCAAAACCGAAGGTACCCACGAATGGAATATTTCTGGCAGTGGAAATTATTGGTATGATGCATTTTCGAACCATTCCTCTCCTCATGTGGCAGCTATTCAAACGTTATCTGGAAAACTTGCCAAATCTTTACTTGTCAGTAAAGATAAATTAGCTGAATACAAAATAGGCACTTCTGAAATTAAGACGCATACAGCAAAAGATGGATCAGTACTTTATTCCCGATTGATAAAACCAAGTGATTTTGATCCAAATAAAAAATATCCGGTGCTGGTTTATGTTTATGGTGGACCGCATGCACAAATGATTACCAATTCATGGCTGGATGGTGCCAATTTATGGATGTATTGGATGGCAGAAAAAGGTTATCTGGTATATACGGTCGATGGCCGAGGATCAGCTGAAAGAGGTTTTGCATTCGAATCTCAAATTCACCGTCAATTGGGAACCATAGAAATGGAGGATCAACTCACAGGAGTTGCTTACTTAAAATCACTACCTTATGTCGATGCCGACAGATTGGCCGTACATGGTTGGTCGTTTGGTGGATTCATGACAACTTCTTTGATGCTGCGTAATGCCGGTGTATTCAATGTTGGTGTTGCTGGCGGACCAGTGACCGATTGGAAGTATTACGAAATTATGTATGGTGAGCGCTACATGGACCGTCCGGAGCAAAATCCGAAAGGGTATGAGCAGGCGTCCTTGCTAACCCATGCTGGTAATCTCAAGGGTGATTTGTTGTTGATTCATGGCACGATCGACGATGTGGTGGTGATGCAACACAACTATGCCTTGGTGAAGAAGTTTGTCGATTTGGGCATTCAGATGGATTTCTTCCCTTATCCCATGCATAAGCACAATGTAATGGGTAAAGACAGGGTTCATCTCATCGAAAAGATTTTGACCTATGTCTTGGAACACAACAACTAGATTGTTTTGTGAGCGATTACCGAAGAAAATAGAAAATTGTACTTTTGAGCATTAATTCATACGAATGGCGAAAATAGCTGTTGACAAAGAGGTTGTAAAGGAAACCATAGACAAAGAAGTTTTGTTGCGGGCCTTCACATTGATGTGTACCGCCAAGACCATGGCAGAAAAATATGAAGCCAATAAAGAAATCACCTCGAAATATGTGCATGCTACTTCCAGAGGGCACGAAGCCATCCAATTGGCTGTTGGACTTCAATTAAAACCACAGGACTGGGTTTCTCCCTACTACAGAGATGATAGTATTTTGCTGGGGATCGGCATGACACCATCCGAACTCATGCTACAGGTTTTCGCAAAGAAAGACGATCCGTATTCAGGTGGGCGTACCTATTATTGCCATCCATCCCTGAACAGGGATAATATGCCTAAAATCCCTCATCAATCATCTGCAACCGGAATGCAAGCAATACCTACTACCGGCGTAGCGATGGGAATTCAATACAAGGAGAAATTAGGATTGGCAAATGATTATGCAGGAGATGACCCTGTCGTTGTTTGTTCGCTTGGAGATGCATCTTGCACGGAAGGAGAAGTATCTGAAGCCTTACAAATGGCTGCTTTGAAGCAATTCCCGATCGTTTATCTCGTCCAGGACAATGGATGGGATATCTCAGCTAATGCGAAAGAAACGCGCGCTCAGGATATGTCTGAATATGCCCGAGGGTTTAACGGAATTGAGGTTAGAACGATTGACGGAAGCGATTTTGAATTGTCGTATGAAACCGTAAAAGAAGTATTTAATATTGTGCGCAAGGAACGCCGCCCATTTATCATTCATGCGAAAGTTCCTTTACTTGGTCACCACACTTCCGGTGTGCGAAAAGAATGGTACAGAGATGACCTTGAGGAAGCAGCGATGCAGGATCCCTATCCAAAAATGATGGAACTGTTGGTTTCTAGCGGTATTGAAAATAAAGAAATTGAAGCGATAGAATCGGAAATTCAAGCATACGTCAATGCTGAATATGAAAAGGCATTCAATGCGGAAGATCCTGAGCCACACGCTGTAACCGATTATATTTTTGCTCCAACACCTGTAACCGAAGAAAAAGGCCAAAGAGAACCCAGCGGAAAGAAAAAAACAGTGATGGTAGATTCTGCCTTGTTTGCCGTGCGAGAGATTATGGAAAAACATCCGGAGGCTCTGCTCTACGGACAAGATGTTGGCGGTCGCTTGGGAGGTGTTTTTCGCGAAGCTGCCACCTTGGCACAAACATTTGGAGACGACCGCGTTTTCAATACACCTATTCAGGAAGCTTTCATCATTGGTTCTACTGTGGGAATGTCTGCGGTTGGATTGAAGCCAATTGTAGAAGTGCAATTCGCCGATTATATCTGGCCAGGATTGAACCAGTTATTCACTGAAGTTTCCAGATCCTATTACCTCTCAAATGGCAAGTGGCCAGTGAGTTGTATTATACGGGTGCCAATTGGAGCATATGGTTCTGGTGGGCCTTATCATTCATCCAGTGTTGAATCTGTTTTGACCAATATCAGGGGAATTAAAATAGCCTATCCGTCAACAGGTGCTGATCTAAAGGGCTTGTTGAAGTCCGCTTTTTATGACCCCAATCCGGTTGTAATACTCGAGCACAAAGGGTTGTATTGGTCCAAAATTGCGGGAACGGAAGGCGCCATGTCTATCGAGCCAGATGAAGAGTATATCATTCCATTTGGGAAGGCCCGCAATGTATTAAATGCGGATGAGGAACAGATAAAGCAAGGAGATTCATGTGGTATTATTACATACGGACGGGGAGTGTACTGGTCTTTGGAGGCTGCGAAAGACTATCCAGGCCAAGTTGAGATCTTGGATTTACGTACATTGAATCCCTTGGACCACGACAGCATGAATGCACTGACTGCGCGCCATGGCAAGGTATTGCTTGTAACAGAAGAATCTATTGAGGCATCATTTACTTTGGGACTTGCGGGAAGACTTCAACGCGATAACTTCCAGTCCCTGGATGCGCCCGTTTCAATTGTTGGATCGATCGATACACCGGCGATTCCATTGAATTCCCTTTTGGAATCAGCGATCTTGCCAAATGCCGAGAAAGTGAAAAAAGCTTTGGCTGATTTACTCAGTTATTAAATGTATTCTTTTTGACTACGGAACGATGCTGTTAACATGCGTCGTGTGAAAATTAAGTCTAGGCTTCCTACAAGCACACTTAATTGATTGTATTTTTATAAAAATTCTTGAAATGAAGTTAGAAAGATCATATTCAGTCGAGGAAATTGCTGCCTTGATCGGGTGTTCATTTGTGGGGGATCCATCCCATGAAGTCACTGGAATCAACGAGATTCACATGGTTACAAAAGGTGACCTCGTTTTTGTGGATCACCCAAAATATTACCAGAAAGCGCTGAATAGTGCGGCAACAACAATCTTGATCGACCAGGAAGTGGATTGTCCGGAAGGAAAAGCTTTGATCATTTCAAAAGCACCATTCGATGATTTTAATCGACTTACAAGGCATTTCAAGCCATACACCACACCATTAAGTGATCGTGGAGAAGACACAATCATTGACCCAACGGCAGTTATTTATCCAAATGTGTTTATTGGCAATCGCGTGAAGATCGGCAAGCATGTTATCCTTCATGCTGGAGTGAGCATTGGAGATGATTGTATCATTGACGACAATGCGGTTGTGGGACCAAATTCGGTCATTGGACATTATGCGTTTTATTACAAGAAAAAAGCTTCAGTTTATGACCGCATGCATACCTGTGGATCAGTTCACCTGCACAAGGATGTTGAAATTGGTGCGCTTTGTACAATTGATGCCGGAGTAACCGGAGTGACCACCATTGGTGAAGGAACCAAAATAGATAATCAGGTGCATATTGGGCATGATACGGTTGTTGGTAAGCATTGTTTAATGGCAGCCAATGTTGGAATCGCTGGTTGCGTTCGGATAATGGACAAGGTTGTTTTGTGGGGTCAAGTAGGTTTGGCCAGTGACATAACAATCGGAGAAGGAGCAATTATTCTTGCACAGTCAGGTTCAGCCAAGGATCTGGAAGGTGGTAAAACCTATTTTGGAAGTCCTTGCGGAGAAGTAAAAGAAAAATTCCGTGAAATGGCTGCCTTGAGAAAGCTTCCTCAATTACTCGAAAAGTTCTAATGATCGAGCAAAGGATAAAGCATCTTGAACAACAAATCGAAAAAAAGGATCTTAAATTAAGCTCTTTACTGGAAATTACATCGGCCATCAATGAGAATTTGAATGTCGAACAGCTGTTAAGGATCTATTCCTACATTCTCAAAGATCAAATTGGCTTGCCCCGTTTTATCCTGTTCAATCTCCAAGAGGAATGGAAATGTGTTTTGAA
>JACCDP010216208.1_pt1 | contig 10773 bp, 9 predicted proteins | sample 7445841 | NCBI WGS metagenome assembly JACCDP01 (sample SAMN15323441, study PRJNA562643) | freshwater metagenome | isolation source: river surface water | place: USA:Blue River Watershed | collected 2017-08-17
AGGCCTCAACAACAAAAGGAACTAAATATGTTCCACTATTCGACAGACTACAAGTAATTCGTTTAAGTTGCATCTATCTAGACAATTAGCGTAATAGTTTCCTTCTTTCAGGTTGGTCAGCATGTCACTGTTACACATCTGGCAACCAGTCCCCACGCAATTTTATTTTACGATGGTGATACCTTGCGCACAATGATCGTAGCTTGTGGTACTGGAATAAGTTTCTCTATGGAGGTTTCAAATGTAGTAGATGCTCTTTTGTACTTGCTCTCGGTTTACTTTGTATTTGACGTTAAGTATCCGGCTTTATATGGACTACTTTACGTCGTTGATTGTTTTTGTATCCAAACGATACCTCCAAAGAAAAAAACAAGAGTCCCTGCTTGCTGGACCTCATTTTTAAAAAATTTTAACATGTTTATGTCAACCGACAAAAATTCTAGCAAAACAGAAGTTCCCAAAGATGACGCACCTCATCCAAGTGAGTCATCAACTGATTCTCAGGGTTATTTTACTGATGATTAAATGTAAGAAATGAACCCTGTTTATGTATCATTAAGTTTGCATTTATTGATGTTTACTGTTGACTACTGGGCTTTCAATGTCTTGTGTATGTTGCATTTATTGTGATGTTTTCTGTTTTTTAACATTTGTAGTAATGGTTGCGTTAGAATGGTTTATGCAAACAACCCGCAATTTATTTTCAATAAAGAATACGTTAATGGAATTGAAATCCATATTGTTTTTTATTATTTAATATTACTTTTCCCTCCTTACCTTTTTAATATTCTAGTATTCCAAAACAAGTAGTCATATTTCGTCAAGTAGGGCATCTATAGTAAGTAGGGAGTAATATCAAGTATGAATTAAAAGGTAAGTATGCTACATTTATTAAGTATTTTGTTAAATTAAGTAGGAAAAACCTAATATAGAAGTTTGGCACTATTAAGGGGTAGTAAGTAGGGAAATCGGTTCTATGTTAAGGAGTAAAAACGCTGCTGTGAAGAACTAACCTCGTCATTGGAGTTAGCCCGCTGATTAATTAAATCCTTCAGAACGTTGATGAAGAATACGAATTCTTCGGTGAAAAACAACCGTTCGCCAAAGTATGCCATCAGTCTTGGAAAGATGACTAATAATGAAATGTTCAATAAATTAAAGTAAATCTTGCTTGAGTGAATACGACTAGATTTACATGGAATTATGATGATTGGTGACTTGTTGACAGGTGGACTAAACACTTTCATCGCTTTTTCCATAAACGGATCGTCCTTGCCACCCAGATTCTGGATAGTCATGCCAAATGCGCAGCGGGCAATCACATCCATAGTAAAAGCACTGAATTGCCTGAGGGCAGTTAAGAGATAAATAAGTGTCAGTATCCCATGTTCTCTTCGTAATATATGATTTTAAACAAATTGCTTAAAAATTAAGATTTAACTGTTTTGCATTGATTTTCCCTTCACTATCAGCAATGTTTTGGAATTTTGTAACCAATCGATCAGCACACTCTTTTATCATTACGGACATCTAAAAAAAGAATAACTTGGCTAGTTTAAGCATAATAATATATTCCTTTTCAACGCATTGTCTTTTGTTGGACTAATACAAACTTGTCTAATTTTTCCGGTCGTGAAAGCAGGAGTGATGGAAGAGCGAACATCTTTCCACTCTTGATTTTGAATTATACTAACCATTTTGCGCATAACTTTTTGGGTTACTTCAAAATCCTGTATAAATAAAAATATTGTAAGGTGAATGCCAGATGGTTAGGCAAAATTTTAGTGGCCTAATCGTCTGGGCTGGCCTAAAGGGAGACCTAATGGTTATATCTTAATAAATATCTTAATTATATTTATTTTATTTATCAGCCATTATTCCAATTCCATATATTGAGAACAGTTGGTCTTCATGAAAACATTATCTTATCGCTATTCAAAGATGGATGGAAGAACTTTTGGGCTACTAGGTTTAGAGATTATAAGATCCATAACAATAATTGATTAAGATTATTTAATCTTAATTAAATTTATTTTATATATGGTAATATATGTCCTCTCTACAAAATTGTATATAATAGTGACTAATGGAGCTCGCGCGCTTTTCGCCCTTTGCTCCGTTAGACACATGTGCATACTTAAACAAAGAACCAAAACGCGAGAGCTCCATTTACTATTTCCTATTTTCTAGAGAGTCATGACTACTCTAAACTCGTCTGTTATGTTAATACAAAATATGACGAATGTTTACCCTGCGATTTATAAAATGGTCAAATTCTTTTACGAAGACTGACTTGATAAGGTCTGCGTCAGTCGTCCAAAGGTTCGGTATAGTACCGTCAAAATAACCAACAACTTTGCCGTATTTTGCCATTAAACGCTTATCATGTTTTGGTAAATTCTGAAAGCACAAAACATCGAGATTTATAGCGAGACCATATTTGTAAGCGCGTAAGGCGTTCTTTTTACACGTACCTCTCGCCAGAGGCCCCACATATTACCAAAATATGGAATGGGCTTTGGGCCGGGAATTCCCTGTTGTGAAAAGTAGTTGAATGTCGAAGATCCATACCTTTTCGTGCAGTCAAGAATACATGTTTGATTATTATAGCAATAATAAGACACAGGCCTATAGAATATCATTTTTGAGGCTATTCAAAGGGCTTTCCGAAAATAGCGAAATGAGAAGTGCTTCGAAGCTCCTCGGAGTAGGTACCTTCGTAGCATTTCGAGGCCCTTTTCATTTCGTTATGAATTAACAGTTCCAAAAATTGAGAGTGGAAACGCTTAAAAATATGTAAATAGTGGATACCAGTAAAAGAGATAAAGGATGGAGCCAGCAGAAACCAGCAATGTGGCAGGCGAAGAAAGAAACGACGTGACATCCATGCCGTTCAGAGCTATAACGACGATGATGAATAAATGAGGATGTATCTGTGCTTTGTTGCCAGTTTTCTTTACCAAGTCCTTGATGTGAGCCCTTGATGCGAGTGTTTGCCGTGAATGACTGGAAATGGAATTTCCTGTGCTTTTAAACATGCCCCAAGGCTACAGTACAAAGTTTCCCACTAGAGTCTATTAGGAGAGATATGTAGAGATAAAACAGTCAGGTATTGCATCAGCTGTTTCTGCTCTCTGATTTTGTGCTGCACACTATAGCTGATACCATATTTAGGCATGAAACATTTACTATCCATACTGAAAAAAGTATTGTCACGGTATTCGCATCTCTTTACTCACAACGAGAGCTTCGTAACACGGCATATAGAAGCCCAACCCAACGCCGACTAGTTTGAGGCCTACGGTTATCAAGTCCATACTCGCCACCGGAAACTTCTACAGATATTAGACAGCAATGTCCCAACACCCAACTATTCCTTTACTGTCTTCTGCTGCTGTTTTTTTTTCTCTAAATAGGAATTCCGTTTGGGTTTCCCATGACTTACAGTACCCAACGGAAAGTATTTGAACCCCCCTCTGTTTTACTCTGTTTTAACACGGGGCCTTATGGAAGCATATTTTTTGCTCTCATTCAACAAATTTTGAGATAGAGAATTCTTAATTTTTTAATAAATAAACTAACCCAATTTGCATGCCCGCGAATTACGAAACGTTTAATTTCTCGTCATAACTCTGAAACGCGACAAGACAGAAGCTTCATTTTTTTCTAAGAATATAAAGCTGCCTGATTTCTACACGTAATTAATAAAGCGCTTGATTTCTTTCTCGCTGTAACAGGTAAGAGTGGGGGCCATTTTTCAAGCCGCCGCTGTATTTTTTCTTTTAAATATACTAGCGATCACAAAAAAATTCTCTCATCAAGCGCTCTATGAATTAAATGTAGAAATTCATTAGCCATCTAAATACTCATCGAAAAAAGAAGTTTCTATATCTCATGTTTTTCGCCATAAGACACCACGGCTTACGACTGCCGTCAAATTATTGACAACTACCCTTTTAGTATATGATCCCGTAATAAAAAAGTTCTGAAATAGTTTTTTTTGCCAAACCATTAATTATATTGAAAGACCTCTAATGCCATATAGCACAATGGCTGCTGCAAAAATAAATCTCAGAAAAATACAGTTTTTTAATAGGTCATTTTGTAATCCTAGTTATAATATTTGTGGATGAAATTCGGCTTCGGCATATATACATATATTTATATTTATTATTATTAGTAGCAGTACTATTAGGGACAGATTATTTGATTCATTCTTATTTATAGAACTAACAAGATTCTCTTCGGTAATACCTCCGGGTTAAACATTTTTTTCGATAGATTATGCAATATGTATAGGCCTATGCCTAGGTTACGCCTATATTTACGCCTATATACTTGTTATGCCTATACTCATTCCTATACGCGGAAATGAAGCCGTATAAAAAAGGTCCCCGTGTACCAAGACCGAGTACCACAAAACATATTTTATTATATTTAAGTTTCTAGTTCACCGGCTGAGTGGTTAGAACGATGCGCAGTAATACGACAAATGAAAATGGAAGTCAGAAGTTCGAACCTGGTAGATAAGATTTTCCCCAAAATATTTGGAAAATATACGGTTCATGCAAATCGAGACCACGTATATCACAAAACCCATCGTAAATCGGATAATTATATGGATCAGAAAGAAACGGTAGCAAATACTACAAAAAGAATAATTTACCTACACGGTAGCATCTCCTATAGTTCATTATATTATTTTTATAACAGTAATCAGAGTATATAGTAGGCTACATTATAAAAATTGCCGACGAAGGTCTGATTTTACAATATCGTCTACCAATTAGGTGATGCATGCATCGGTAGAAGCATGTCGTATGTTGTTTTTAAATAGTTAGGAAAGCAAAACCTCAATCGGTTAGGTCGTTTAAAAATTAAAATCGGTTTTTAACGTACAAATCTTACTACGCCATCTGATAGTCTGCCGGAAAACTAAATTATCTCATATAAACGTTTGGAACCTACCCTATACCCAACCCTATACCCAACCCTATACCCAACCCTTTCCTTTCTCAAGCCACCCAAAAGCTTCCCAAAAGCCCCCAAAACACACAAAAAAGAAAAAAAGGAAAAGTACGCGCTAAATGGGAACTTAATACCCTTGGAAAATTTCATAAGTATGTAAGTAAGTATGTAAGTATGTAAATTTATTTATATAGCGCACTAATCATGCAAGCATGCTACAAATGACGCTGAAAGTACAGTCTGCAGTTAAAAACGAAAAATTTCATTGGGAAAACGCGTTACAGAGGAGGTGGGTCTTGAGTTTCGCTTTGAAGGAGCCGAGGCTGGTCAAACCAGTGATGGTGGCTGGGAGAGAATTGAAAAGAGTAGGACCGAGAAATGAGAACGATCGCTCGCCGTATGATGCATTACGGGCGCGAGGGATCGAGAGAGAGGTAGTGCTGGAGGACCTTAAGGACCGGGCTGAGGTGTAGGCGGAAAAAGGAGAAGAGAGATACACGGTTGCGAGTGGGGGAGAGAGACGACAGCAGAAGGCGAAAGTTGTGGTTTTGTAGATTATTCGCTGCTTGACGGGTAGCCACTTTAATTCTTTGAGGAGTGGGTTGGCGCTCTCGCGCTTGCTTCTGCGCAAAATGAGCCGGGCGGCGGCATTTTGGACCCTCTGTAGGCATGTGGTGGTTTTCTCGGGTAGGCCGGCGAACAAGGAGTAGCAGTAGTCGAGGCGCGATATCACAAAAGGGTGGACGAGGGCCTTTGAAGCTGACTGGTCGAGGAAACGACGAATGCGGGCAATGAGCCGGAGGTGGTAGAAAGCTGCTTTTGCCGCACTTTTGACTTGATGCTCCATTGTTAGACCAGAGTCGAATAAGACCCCGAGGCAGGGAATCGAAACGTATTGGAATAGGTTTTATAGAGTAAATCGTCCGACTTAGCAAAACAAAAACTCGAACAAAACTTCCCTTATAGGCATACTTAACGTCAATGGCAGCGCAATATTTTACGTATCGTTTTAAGGGATGGGTTAGAAAACCCGTTGTTGATTATTTTTACCACAATCCCGCCACTATTCTGTTTCGTTAAAATCAATATAAATGACCAAGGGTGCAATCGTTATTGCCGGCAAACTTATATTTCAGTTTCTGCTAACCTTTTTATTCTTATTGAGAAAACTTATGGTTGGCGCGAATTAACAAAATGTTCTCAAGAATATCTGGTGCCAAATTTGATCGTAGCTCAGAAAGAACAAAGCGAAGCCCAGAGAAAGAACGCTCTACGCTCACTTGCGTTACAGGTAAAGCCAGGACAATTTGAGATAACGAAAACAGCTCTGAATTCACTCCTCGATTATCATTCCAATACGACAAAACATTCGTTTTTTGGGGAACTCTTTTTTGTAACAAAAATTCGTCTAAGACAGATTCTAGTTTACGCTTATCTACAGTTGGTGCTACAGTGCGGACACTTGATTCTTTTTCTCTCAACATTATCTCTACTGGATCGTCATTTAACTCAGAAGAAGTTTCCGCTGTCGTTGTAGGTCTACTTGCTAGGGTTACTGCAGAAGCTGGTGGAGTCGGAGCTGGGTTCGCTTGCTTTAGACCTTTATCTTGTTCCCAAGTTTCAATAATGTGATTTTTGGCATCGATTTTTTCTTGTTCTGACAACATAACATTGTACCTTTGGGGAAAATATGCGTTTAGATAGAAAAAGAGGATGAAAAGGTTAGTTGCATTCATTACCTTGGGTCCAAAAAAAGACCAGCTTTAAATGCAACTTTGTTTACTAAAGGAACTTTGCGTGCTTTTAGTCTGGAAAGTAGAAGTTTAGCAAAAGTTGTGCCGATTTTTTCCGTTTCTGCTTCGCACTTTAGCCATCTTGCATAAAAGTCGCCAACTACTAGCTGTTCAGACTGAAAAACTTTTGGTGCTCTTCTAGCAGGAAGCAAAGCTTCGTACAGCATTCCGATACGGTCCCAAACTAGTTCAGGTACTTTTAAGGCGCTGTCACCAGCCGACATACTGTCACAATACCCTCTGAGTTGAAGTAATCTTTCTAACATATTGCAGGTCGAGCTCCATCTCGTGCTATTATCTAAGATAGGCTTCTTGTGTTTCAAATTTCGTAGGCTTGACCTAACTGTCGGGTTTCGTAGACGCAGAACCACTTTTCGTGCACAATTTACAAGTTTTGTCGCCGCCGGGTTTTTCAATGCGTCTAGCACGGCTAAATGGAGGGTATGAGCTGCACATTGGTAGCCAGATAATACTGGATTGAAAACTAATTCTTCTTGTGACTCCGTCACATAGCTTTCCGACTCATTCAAAAGTAATGCGTCGTCATCTGGCGCATACATGTCACAATTAGTTTCAACAGTTTAGTCCCTTCTAGTTTCCGTTTCAGTGGATTCTTCTTCGTCCACATCTTCTTCATCTTCATCGATTAGAGACTGCGTGGTTGTAACATTATCAGGGGCATTTTCAAGAGTCAAGCGCTGATGTTCCATCAATCGTTTCACAGCATTTAACATATTAGCGCCATTATCTGTTGTAACGCTATAGATTTGAGAAATAGAAATACCATACTGTTCAATCGTCTCTAAGATCTGCCTCTTAAGATATAGTCCAGTTTGACTCTCTGTCAGTTCCTTCATTGCTAACGTACGCAATTTCATTTTTCCATTCCTACATAACATATAAAATTGACTGACAATTTAAGATTTTAGTAAAGATTTCAAAATACCTGACAAACTAAAGATTTATTCCTAATGTCGAACGATCCAAACGGGTAATGGAATCCGCTTTAATTGAAACCAATCTCCCCCTAATTTCTTCCCGTATTTGATTCTTGATCCCATTTGCAGTTACAATAATGTTAGAGCGAATGTTCTCTGCATTAATAGCAAAGTTTCCACCTAAGCCAACAATCAGTGGCTTTAGGATTTTTTGGAGTCCACTGTCTTCAAGTAAATTAAAGGGGCGGCCATTGACAGTTACTAATTCTGTACAAGCTTGAAATAGCAACGGACGATCAATTGCAACGCGAATTTTTTTTGGTTCTGGCACCAGATTGTTTTTGGCTTTAATTTTCTCTGCTTTACTTTTTTCCTTTTTGACTGTAAACTCAGCAAATTGTGTTTTGTGATTCCTTTCAACGTGGCTTTCTAAATTGCCTGCATGCGTATAGTTGAAAACTTTCCCGCAGCCAGTTAATTTATACATAGAGACAGATTTTTCGTAGTCAATGTCAAAGTACAGCCTAATGGGATTTTCTTTTTGCCTAGGCATTCTTAGTGAAGCAACTAAACAGAAAAATTGAAACAAAATTTCTAGTAACCATCAGGTATCCTTAAAAAAAATAAGAATATACGACCTCCTCTGAATCGAAACCTGCTTGGCTTAGTATCCAACAGAATATATAGAATATGGCGCACTATGAGTATTGAGTATGCTAGCATATAACGAGGAGTCTCAAACTGTACTGACTTGTTGTAACAATATTTAAGAGGGCGTTATTTTATGAAAACCAAAAAGGAGAAAAAAAATTGCTACGTTTAAGTTAAACGAAAACATAGCTCTGAAAAGGTATAACGTTTTGTAATTATCTTTTTTCGAACCCATCCTCTTTTACTTAAGTTATCTCTGACTAGATAAAAACGAAAGAAAAAATTTAAGTTCGCTCTCAAAACAATAAAGCTTAACGCAACACTAAAATACCATAACTTTACCATTATACGTAACGTTTCGACTCCCTGCCTCGAGGTTGCGGCACTTTGATACGGGAGAAATAGCCGAGGGACCAACTATAAGCGGGGTATCCGGGAGAAGATCGAGTTTGTTTTTAGGCGCAGCGAGGAAGTAGACCGTCTTGATAAGAATAAATATAACCCTAAGGGATAAATATGGAGAAATTGACATCTTTTCCGAAACTGTCCTTCTATTTGTCCCGGGCACAATCCTTTTATCGGATAATATCAATTAATGACCCAAGAACCATTCACCGTTTAGAAGGCCGGTTAGATGAAATATATCTATATACGAATATACGTATATTCAGTACCTAAAGAAGGAATAAAAAACGTCAGTCCTCAAGAATGCAGCGCGACATTCGTCCACTGTAATTATTCTCTCCATCGAGCGGCAGCAGTGAAGACGTGGATCACAAACATTATTGAAATTGTTTCGATGCTTGCGAGAAGGAACGAGCTACACGTCAACATGTTTCTTGAATGCTCAGACTTGTATTGTTATTAATCTAGACCTAGACCAATTAACACACAAGAGAAACTCAAAAAAGAAATAATTTAATTACAAGTAAATTCTAAGACAAAGGGGAGAAAATAAAAAAGGACTCACCTAGACCAATTAACACACAAGAGAAACTAAACACATCTCCGATTCGCCTGTGACAAGAAACTTCGGGAAAAATGGCGGATCTCAGGCCCCTCCAGTGTGGTATAGGTGGAAAATAATTAAATGCAATAATTGGCGCTAGTGGCCATACAAAAAAGGAAAAGGGGGGGGGGGAGAAAAGCATTTTGAATTTAAAATAGCAGACGATGTTTAAATTTCGATCAGAAGTTGTGAACAAGTTCGATCAAACGTTTTTTCTATAATTTCGTAATCATGGGGCGTAACGCCGCAGCAACATGGAGTAGTGGTGAAACAGAAATCCTTATTGACGAACTCATCGCACGGAAGGTATACTTTTTTTATTTCTATCACAACCTTATGTATAGTTACCGTATCATTTGGTTTTGTAAACAATGAGTTTGAAAATGGCTTCTAACTAGTTTGTATTTATCTCTTTATAAGGAAATAATATTCGGCGCACAATCGAGTACCGTTACCAACAAAATCAAACAGCAGCATTGGGATGAGATTGTCGCAGCAATTAATCAGCAATGTCCTAGCCAAGAACCCCGAGATAGAGAAGAAACAAAGAAAAAGTGGAACAATTTAGCATCCGATGCAAGGAAAAATTTGAAAGACCATAAGAAATCCTTAGAACAAACTGGTATTATATATAGTTTTAACTTGCGGCATTTGCAATTTGCAATTATATATGTTATCATTAGGAAGAGGAAAGGCTGTCCCGATGAAATCATTAAACGAAAAGATTGTCAACATGATTTGGGGGAAAGGTAGTGCAGCTTTACCGGGAAACAGCATTTCCGTAAGTGTTCATCAATACAATTAAAACAATTAGTTTAAATCTATTTTATCACTTAGGGTGGAGTTGAGACAGACATGATAGAGAACGCTTTCGATTTCGCTTTCGAGACAATACTAAGACTAATGAAAGAACGAATTCCGCGAACTCTAGAGCTTCGTAAGTTATTTGTTTTTATTTCTGGAACTATATTGTACTAATCTAAACTGCATTCAATTTAGGACTTCACAATCTAATATTGAAGAAGATGACGGTGATTTATCTTTAGATGAACTTAATGCTGCCGAATCAAATAATTCATCTTCATGTCCTATAACAAATGATGCTGGCCTTGTGGATCGTGTAACTACATCCCAAATTATTGATTCTGTGCCAAATCGCTCATCCACTCCACTATTGGCTACCAAAGCAACAGCACCAAGTTCGGCAAATGCTGTGTTTGCGAAACGCTCTCAAGCAACTCTTGAATCTCAATCGAATAATAGTCCACTTGTTGGAACAAGTTCTTCCCCAGGCAGCACTAGTATATCCGGTGGGATATCCATAGGATATACCAAAAATTAAGCCGGATATACGTTTTTCATCCAAAGGGATAATCGTGGAATATCCCAGGGGTATCCATAAGTCGCTTCCGTA
>JACCDP010288099.1_pt1 | contig 10773 bp, 9 predicted proteins | sample 7445841 | NCBI WGS metagenome assembly JACCDP01 (sample SAMN15323441, study PRJNA562643) | freshwater metagenome | isolation source: river surface water | place: USA:Blue River Watershed | collected 2017-08-17
GAAGTTATGACCCAAATGATAAAAGAGGTTTTCCTACAGGTGTTACCGATCAACATTTCATTTTACCAAATCAACAATTACAATATGTAATTAGATTCCAAAATACAGGTACTGATACCGCATTTACTGTTGTCATAAGAGATACACTTGATCAAAATTTGAACATAATGTCAGTTACTTCTGGTGTTTCAAGTCATGATTATGAATTTAAAATGTACGGTCCAAGAGTTCTTGAATGGACGTTTCATAATATAAACCTTCCTGATAGCGGAAACAGTGAACCAAACAGCCATGGGTTTATTACATTCACTGTTGATCAAATTGCGAATTTATCTCCAGGCACGACAATACTTAATAATGCAGACATATACTTTGATTTAAATGAACCAATCATAACCAATGAGACGTGGCATACCATTAACTTAGAACATTTTGCAACAATGTCAACATTATACATTGATAAGATGACAATTAATGTTTTTCCAAATCCTGCAAGTGACTTCATCACCATTGCGTTTGATAAAACACATCAAAACCTACCTTTCAGTTTGAGTGATTTATCCGGAAAAGAAGTCATGAGCGGTTCATTAACACATCAACTAAATAAACTTGATGTAAGAGAATTGAGACAAGGGTCATATTTATTAAAAATTAAGAATCAAACTGTAAAGCTTCAACTTGTTAAATAGGTTGAAACAAAGTACTATCAAAAAAGGGCTGCATGTGCAGCCCTTTTACTTTTATTTAATTAATAATTATAATCTTACAAAGAAAACGCAGATTTAACTTTATCAACAAAATCTAACCTTTCCCAAGTAAATAATTCTACCTGCTTAGAAATTTCTTTTCCATCTGGACCTTTAAACGTTTTGGTTACCACCTCATTTTTTCTACCCATGTGACCATATGCCGCTGTCTCTTGATAGATTGGATTTCTTAATTTCAGTCGTTGCTCGATGAAATATGGGCGCATATCGAAAATTTCACCTAATTTTTCGGCAATCTGTCCATCGGTTAAATTTACCTTAGAAGTTCCATAGGTATTTACATAAAGACCACATGGCTCAGCAACACCAATAGCATAAGATACTTGAACTAAAATTTCGTCACACAAACCTGCTGCCACTGCATTTTTCGCGATATGACGTGTAGCATATGCGGCTGATCTGTCCACCTTGGAAGGATCTTTTCCTGAAAAAGCTCCACCACCATGAGCGCCTTTACCTCCGTAGGTATCCACTATAATTTTTCTCCCTGTCAAACCAGTATCTCCGTGTGGACCACCAATCACAAATTTTCCGGTAGGGTTAATGTGGTAAGTAATTTGATCGTTGAATAATGCTTGTAGCTCCGGCTTCAATTTGGCTTTCACACGAGGAATAACAATTTCCACGATGTCTTTTTTTATTTTTGCCAACATTTCAGGTTCACTCGCAAAATCATCGTGTTGAGTGGAAACTACGACTGTGTCTATTCGTTGCGGCACGTTATCGTCGGAGTATTCAATAGTAACCTGAGATTTTGCATCCGGGCGTAAATATGGAATTAAAGCAGATTCATTGTTGCGAATATGCGACAATTCTTGAAGGATTTTATGTGCTAAATCCAATGCTAAAGGCATGTAATTTTCCGTTTCTTTTGTGGCATAACCGAACATCATCCCTTGGTCACCAGCACCTTGTTCTTCAGGATTTTTTTTATCAACACCTTGATTGATGTCTGAAGATTGTTCATGAATGGCAGAAAAAATACCACATGAATTGGCATCAAACATATACTCCGATTTCGTATACCCGATTCTACGAATGGTTTCCCTTGCAATTGCCTGAACATCAAGATAAGAAGTTGATTTTACTTCTCCTGCAAGAACTACTTGACCTGTGGTCACCAACGTTTCACATGCAACCTTTGAATTAGGATCAAATGCCATGAAATGATCAATTAACGCATCAGATATTTGATCGGAAACTTTGTCTGGATGTCCTTCGGATACAGATTCAGAGGTAAATAAATAAGCCATTTTATTTTATTTTAGGCCACAAAGTTAATGATTATGAACGGAAAGACACAAGATTACTTTAATAAATGAACGTATTTGTTGAAAGAGAGGCTTAGTTGATAGTCGTAAATACGTTTCGCAAAAGTTTTTTTTAAAGAATCCATATTTTGAGTTATTGCATAATTTCCAAATCTTTCTTCATAAGAGTCAAGAAGTTGGTTAAGACACTCATATTTTGAAATGGAATTATCTATTATTAAACACTCTTTTTGGAATTCCGGACCAAATTGGCGTGCACAATTAACCAAAAATAGACTGTCTTGAAACGAGATATTTCTTTTCGATTTATTTTTGACAACCAGGTCCGAGGACTTATTATATTCGTTTGGCAAAACTTGGGGTATTTTTTTTATAATTGGGGTGTCGCGTAAAAGTGAATCCTTATCAAGAGTAGTAGTTGTCGAACCCTGATTAATGACATTAAAAAAATTAAAATATAGTATAATAAGAACAATGAATCCTAGCATACCTAATAATTTAATGTTTTTATGAAAACTATTCTCACCAGCTAATACCTTCCTAATATCTTGAAAATTAGGTCTGTAATTATTTTCGAAAAATTCATTTTTCAATCGTTTTATTCGAGGCAGATACGAATTGAAAAATGAACCTTTTATTTCTGTAACTAAAGAAAAAAAACTATCCCAATCTTGAGCTTCACTGATCAATTTATCAAAATTTTTTTCAGCTTTGTATCCACCTCTCCACAAGGTATCGTTTTGATATACGGCATGACCAAAGTCAATAATTTTCAAAGATCTTAATTCTAAACTTATCAAAATATTTTCGGATTTCAAATCCATGTGGTAAATACCTTTAGCATGCATGTAAACAAGGGCATCAAATAGTTGTAAAAGGTAGTACCCAATTTTTGATACTTCAGAAGGATACGATTTAAAGAAATCATTCCAAGGTAAACCATCAAAATACTCTCTGTAAAGTGAAAATTCTTTCGGCGAATAACGAAAATATGAACAAATTGAAGGATGCTGAAGTTGACTCCCTATTTCAAATTCTCTCTGCAACGATTCTTTACAAACCGGATTAGTTCTTTGTTTAGGCTGTATGGTTTTTAAAATTTCCCATCTATGTTGAACTTTAACCTTTTCTATACAAAAATATTTTCCATCATGTAGTGTTTGTTTCACCTGAAAAAGATCTTGATATACCGCGTCGAATTCTGAACTGGTCATTTTCAAATATAGTAAATTTGAAGAACCATTTTGAATATTTTCAGTAACAAGATGCTTTATGAGATATCCAAGTAATTTGACAATTAACTACTCCCTATTTTTATTATTCAGAATTCTTATTGACGTAATTCCTGAAATTTTAGCTGCAGTATATGCTCCCAAGAATTTTCCTTGACGAATGACATTCGATAAAAACAAAGGGTAATTTCGAACAATATGGCTTACAACCAAAATATCTTTTTCCTTCAATTTCGAATTTAATACTTCAAGTAATTCAAATTTTGAATCACCAAGGTAACGGAGTTTTAGAAATCTATTTGGTTCATATTCTAAGGTTAATTCAACATGAAGATTTAGATGATCAACTCTGATTTCTTCAAGAATTTCAAATTCGGAACTATTGGATGATTTAAATTCACTCAATAAGTCATCGTAATTTTTATAGCCGAGGTACATTGCGAGAACATCCATCGTATATAGACGAGGCTCATCAATGCCTTTTGCCAGGCCAAAAAGTCTTTTAAGAGTTGATGCGCTGAGCTTTTTAGTTGTTTTTTTTGAAATCTCATTTGCCAGTACCTCACAATCTTTCGAATAGCGAATTTCTTGACCAAACATCTGTTCTATACGTTCTCGAATAATTTTTGATAACATTTATGAAAATTTCGTAACAAAGATATGTTTTGTTTCTACTAAATTCCTGCTGTGAACGAAATGACTTTTTTGAATATTTTGAACGATAAGAACAAGAAGAATTGCAAGTTCTAGACAACTAGCATTTATGTTTGCCATTATAAATTTTATTGGCTTACTGTTGTTACGGTAAGGGCGGAAACTGAAAAGCCTCTAGAGTAAGTAGTTTTAATTTAATTGAATATGAAAAAAATGTTTGTTCTTGGGCTCCTTTTTTGTGGGCTCGTATTAAGTTCTTGCGGAAGTGATGAAGCATCTGAAGTCGAAAAAAAGCTTTATGATTGTGAATGTAATACTTTAGTTACCGAAAAAGGTGGTCGATTTAGAATGGGAAGCGTAAGAAAAATGTTAAAAGATAAAAAACCTTACACTGGAACCTGTGCAATATTAAGTCAAGATCGAGATGCTATAGTAACTTTTTTAGCTGATTATTCTGAAGGTTATCCCGTTAAAAAACAAAAATGGCAACTTTTTAATGGAGAAAAAATTCAAACTTGGGATTTATCATTTGATTCTAAAAACTTAAAATCTGGATATACCATGACATTGAGACAGAGGGATTTAGGCTTAGATTCTGCTAAAAATAAAAGACATAAAGTCATTCACACTAGTTCATATAAGGAATTTAATACTGGAAAGCAGGTGTTGAATTACGATTTTTCAGCGGGAGGTTTTTATGATACAGGTCATGAAAATACAATGGGAACGGAATTAAGGGGTGAGATTATCACAGGAAGTGATCAATTCAAAAGTCTTGGAGAAGATTGTTGGAATAAACTTCCATTGATTAAAAAGGCTACTGCTGATATTTATACAGGTGAAGATATTATGGTAGAAGTGAAAAATGTTTTTGAATGGGAAAAATTCGCTAAAAACGAACCTGCTGCCAAAAGTTATTTAGAATGTTTACAATCTAAAGAATTAAAGAAATTCATAATTAAAGAGGCTTTTCTAGATGAAAGTGCTACTGTGGGTGACGTTGAAGCTAATGTAAGTGACGAAGATGAAGACTAATTAATGATAAAGAGAATTATGCCAAAAAAAGGGATTGCTTTCGCAAACCCTTTTTTTTGTGAGAAAGATTTAGTTATAAAAATGAGAATAAAAGCGCTATTACAAGAATTATTATTTTAAATTGAAGCGCTCATCTTCAACAAAGGATTGGGGCGGTAGCGATCTTCGCCATAAAATAAGAAAAGTGTCTCTAAGCGATTTAATATTTCTTTCGTTCCTATCTCTTTCGACCATTCTATTAATCCTTTTGGGTAGTTCACACCTTTTGTCATCGCTAAATCAACTGCCTCAGCGGTGGCTACTTGCATGAAGACAGCGTCGTACGCTTCATTAATTAACATGGCTACAATTCTATCTACAATTTGTTGACCAAGTGCATAGTCTTTGGTTGGTGTTGGAGTAATTGCCCCTTCAGAATAATCGTAATAACCGCGACCTGTTTTCCGCCCATAAAAACCCGCCTCACTGTGTCGTTTTTGAGTAAAGGAAGGTTTAAATCGAGGATCGTAATAAAACGCTTGAAAAACAGATTCAGTCACTGCATAATTGACATCATTTCCAATGTAATCCATTAAGGTGAAAGGTCCCATTTTAAATCCGCCTATTTCAGTCATTGCCCAATCAATAGTTGCAAAATCTGCAATCCCCTCCTCATAAATACGCAGCGCTTCTCCATAAAAAGGCCTTGCTACACGATTTACAATAAATCCTGGAGTGTCTTTACAGACCACCACCGTTTTACCCCATGATTTCATTAAGTCAACAGCCTCATCACATGTGCTTTGATCCGTCTGAACAGCTGGAATTACCTCAACTAATGGCATCAAAGGTGCGGGATTAAAAAAATGAATGCCAATTATACGATTTGCCTTTTGCAATGATCCACCTATGGAAGCAATGGATAATGAAGAGGTATTACTCGCTAATATACAATCTTCAGCAACTATCTTTTCGAGCGATTCAAATACTTTATGCTTAACCGCTAAATCCTCCACAATGGCCTCAATGATCAGACCGCAAGTTGCAAAATCGTTAATATCCGATGAGTAGAGAATACCCCTTTCAATTTCGTTTTTTTGAGCATCAGTTATTTTTCCTTTCTCTACTAATTTTGATAAGGTCTTCTCTAGATTTGATTTCGCTTTTTCAAGTTGATCGGTATTCAAATCAACTAAAACTACTTTATGTCCACTTTGTGCAGCCACTTGAGCTATTCCTGCTCCCATCGTTCCAGCACCTAGTACTCCTATGGTTTTTTTCATTTTTTTATTTTGTTGTTGTGACTTTTGAATGTTAAGATTTTAGGTTTTTAGGATTTTATGAGGGGACGACTTGATGACAAATGACATAGGGACAAATGACTTAATGACTTAATAACGAATGACATGGTGACAAATGAATTAGAGACAAATGGTTTTTCGACTTCATTTTACATTATACATTTTAAATTCTCAACTCTTAACATTAAACTTTCAACTCTAACTTAGCCTATCTTCCTTTAAATTCGGGTTTACGTTTTTCTAAAAAGGCATTCACCCCTTCTTTAAAATCGTAGGTACTTCCTGCCTCAGTTTGCAAGATTTCCTCAACTTTTAATTGCTCTTCCAACGAATTGGTAAAGGATTGATTCACTGCTTTTTTAGTTAGACCGATACCCTTTGTCGGCATCGTGGCAAGCTGTGAAGCAAAATTTGAAACAAAGGTATCAAACTCTTCATCCTCCACTGATTTGTAAATCATATTTAATCGTTCGGCTTCTTCTGATGATACTTTGTCACCATTCATCATTAACGCTAAAGCTTTTTGAGAACCAATTATTCTCGGTAGAAAAAAAGTTCCTCCAGAATCTGGAATTAAGCCAATTTTTGAAAATGCTTGGATAAAGGATGCTGATTTTTTTGCAATGGTAATATCACAAGCCAAGGCTATATTTGCCCCTGCTCCTGCTGCTACACCGTTTACGGCAGCAATGACTGGCTTTTCCAAATTCCTAATTTTCATTATGATGGGGTTGTAATGAACCCGAACGATTTGCTGTAATGCTGGTCCATTTGGATCTGTTGCCTCCGCAAGATCTTGTCCGGCGCAAAACGCTTTACCTTCTCCCGTAATTACAATGGCGCGAACACTTTCATCGATTGCACAGCTATCTAATGCTTCTTGTAGTGCAAGTGCCATAGTTTTATTAAACGAATTGAATACTGAAGGGCGATTGAACGTCAAGGTACAAACACCATTCTCTAAATTTTGTAATAATTCCATGCGACAAAGTTAAATAGAAATTGAGAAGTTAGGTAAGGTCATTCTTTCACTGGTAGTTCTTAAACATAGCCTCTGCTCTTTCACGCATTTCCTTTCTCAAACTGTCAGGAGCAAGTATCTTTATTTCCCCAGCAAAACCAAGAAGATTACGAATAAACTCTTCTGAAATCAAAATATTCCATTCAAAAAAAGTCGATTCATTATCGACATACATGCGTTGCGATGGATGAAAAGGTTGAGAATCAATATAGCGTGCAGCAACAGGACTGGCTTTAATTTTCACCAATGAAGGTTCACCCTTGTAAGCAGTGATACCTACCGTATGTGCGAAATATTGTGCAGGTGAAAAATCGTTTGGAATTTCTGCATTATCCTCTGTCACCATTACATCTTTCATTCGATCTAAGCCAAAAGTGATGATGTCTTTTTTTGATGAGTCATATGAAATTAGGTACCAACGATTTCGGTATTCTTTCAGTAAAAGTGGTGAAACCTTACGTGGTTTTTCTTCTTGTTTCACAAATGAGGCGTACAGGAACCATACCTTTTTCGATCCTTGAATTGCCTCCAATAAAATTGGCAGGAACTCACTACCTTGAACGGATGTAGCCGACTCAAATTGAATAAACCTGTGCGCATCTTCTGTAGAGGACTCAACTGAGACGCGGTTAACTATTTTATCTATTGCAGAACCAAATTGCTGAAAAAAAGGAACTTCTCTAAATTGTTGTAGGGTATTTAATGCAAATTTTATTGAATTTAACTCGTCTTCAGACAAAGGAATGTCGTTGATACTAAAATCTGGGTCCTCGTAAAAATAACCTCCTTTTGACTTACTATAGCGAATCGGAGCATCGTGTTCCATCTTCATGGCAAACATATCCTTTTCAATGGTCGAATCACAAATATGATTTCCGTGGGAATCACCATAGAGCGCTTCCTCGCAAGCTTCTCTCATTTCTTGTTTGGAAGGAAAAGGCTTGTAGCGATTTCGAATCATTCTGTCTATGATACGATAACGAATAAAAGCGTTTTTAATATGCGGCATTAATTTGACAAAACTTTTGACTGTTGATAACCGAACAATTCAAAAAACTTAATAGCTTTCGCTACTTCCTCCGGCACATCATCCTCCCAACTACTCGCACCTGCTTTTATTTTCATCAATACGTCATCAGAAAAAATGTGTAGAAGATCGCGATCAAATTCTTTAATAGAGGTCATTTTATCGTTGTCCTTCATATATTGGACAAGGCCTTGTAAATTTTTAGGAAGTACAATATTGTCTAGGTCATATTGTGTACCATCCTCCACATTCACAGCAGGATATACGTACAACTTTACATTGTGACCGAAACCTCTACCGAAAGCTTCCAATAATCCACCGGGCAAATTATCGTAATAACGTTCGTCGAAGATGGTGTGTAAATTATATACTCCCAAAATAACACCTATTAAATTTCCTTTGGCAATCGGCGCCAAATACTCGACCATTTTGTAATGCTTCAAGTAATTGGAAATCATAACGGTATACCCTAAAGAACTTAATAGCTCAGCACGGTCGATGAAATCTTTATCGGAAATTTTCCCATCTGCTGTCAAATCTTTTAAAGTAAGCTCAAAAATGACATCTAAACGTTCTTCTTTAACTCGTTTTTCTTTCAAAAATGCTTTTCTACCCTTTTCAATCATATCTATGTGCACCTTGGTAACAGGTCTAAAACGTCCACGCATTAAAAGGATATTTTTCTTGTAAAGTGCAGTTGCCGGTTGTAAAACTTGTTTTGCTAAATCAAACATTGTAGCATCCGTGATCCCTCTTTTCACAAGGTTCAAGGCAATAATACGGTTGTCGACATTTTCAAAATCAGGACCTGAAACTCTGAGCATGTCAATTTCCATGCGTTCACGAGGCAGGCGTTGTACCAATACATCTAGAAAATCATTTAAATCATCTGTGTGAAAAAATGCCGCATGTATAAGATTTACTCCAAGAATTCCTAGGGCTTCTTGTTGTGACTTGTGACTGTTATCGTGCATTTTAATATGCAAAATAATGTCATTGACGGGGCCATTTAAATGTTGTTGAAAGCGAATCCCCACCCAACCTTGACCTTGATTGGTTTTATGATAGTTCAAGGATTCCACGGTATTACAAAAAGCAAAAAAGCGCGATTCGTTGTGTTTACCTGGGAGCGTTAGTGAGAGATGTTGATATTCTTTTTCTAACATGGTAATCAACCGTTCCTCACACACATATCTCAGGGCCTCGCCATAAAGTGAATCTGAGACCTTCATGTCATAGGCAGATTGAGTAAAGGCAATTGTTCCAGAACTTCCTCCAGCTTTGAAAAAGTTTGCAGCAACTTCTTGTCCTGCACCGATTTCGGCAAAACAACCGTAAATATCCTTGGTTAAATTAATCTTTAGCGCTTTTTCCTCAGTAGTAAGTTTAGATTTCTCTGCCATGTTAATTTGGATCTTGAAAATTTGGATTTAGTACAAATTTTTGGTCTGTCAAGGTTAATAAAAACTTCTTGAGTAAATACTTTTCCTGAGCATCTAATTGAACCCCACCCTGACTTCCAAATTCAATAAGAGGATCAATTGTTGGGCTCATGTGTATGCCACTTGAATAGTGTTCAATTACTTCATCTAAAGTAGCAAACCTACCGTCGTGCATGTATGGAGCTGTTAGAGCAATGTTTCGCAACGTTGGAACTTTGAACTTATAATTATCTTCAGGATTATTTGTTACACCCGCTCTACCTTTATCATCGAATGAATTAGGCATTAAACCATTGTTTGAGAATTTCTTGACGCGCATCAGCGGACCATTGTGGCAATGAAAACAATCTGCTCCATTTAAACTTTTGAATAAATCGTATCCAGCCCATTCCTCCACATCAACTGTTTGTAGGATAGCTTGTTCTGATGAATTCAAGGATAAATTATTCTCGTATTTATACATAACATCAAACTTTGATTCACCTGAAATCAAGGTTCGAATAAATTGAGCAATAGCTTTTGTGGCTTTAGTTGAATCAATACCTTCTTCTCCAAAAGCTTTGAAAAATCTATTTCGATAATTGACATCAGCGTTGAGTTTTTCAACTGTCCGTTTCCAACTTTGGTGCATTTCTATTGGATTGGGAACGGGTTCAAGAATTTGTGTTTCCAGCGTTGTTTTTCTACCATCCCAAAAGAAGAAATCTTCCCAACCCAAGTTCACCAATGCCATTGAATGACGTGTTCCTTGAATCCCATCTATTCCTGTTGAATATTGATTTGGGTCAGAAAATGAAGCTGACGGCAAATGGCAACTTGCACAACTTTGCGTATTGTCACCACTTAATCTTTTCTCGTAAAATAAAAAACGTCCTAACTCAACTCCTTCCACTGTCATTGGGTTATCCGCTGGAATTATCATGTCAGGAAAATGAGATGGAATCTCTAAATTATAAGGTGTTGGTAGGTAGCGTGTATTATCCTTTCTACATGAGAAAATAACTAGTGAAATCGACAACCAACAAATGAGGTTTTTCATTAAAA
>JACCDP011250779.1_pt1 | contig 10771 bp, 10 predicted proteins | sample 7445841 | NCBI WGS metagenome assembly JACCDP01 (sample SAMN15323441, study PRJNA562643) | freshwater metagenome | isolation source: river surface water | place: USA:Blue River Watershed | collected 2017-08-17
AAATAGGCACGACACCTGTTTGGCAAGCCAAAGAGCTTATAAAAAATATTAACACACACAACAATCTCACGGCAGGTCGACCTCAATTTGAGATTTAGCTACTATAGTTCCAAATACTTGTCGCTTACTGGTCTCCAGTTGCACACGAATTTTTTGTCCGATGATTCCTGACTCCAGGGCCTGCCCAGATCCAGCCATCTTGATACCACCCCTTCTTATTGACGCATCAACTCTCTCGCCTCGCTTTATATCTGGTTCACGAGAGAGCTCGTAAATCTTAAAAGGGCTTCCCGCTTTGATGCTTGAGCGTAAAGTCTTCCCATTGAGCTCACTTTCAGAGGTCACTAGTCTCTCCTGAAAGGGAACCCAGTCCATTCGAAAGTCGTTTCTATTGATTAAGAATCCTTTCTCCAAGTCGTGCTCAACGACTGCAGCGAAGACCTTGGACCTCACAAAAACTTGGATTGGGAAGCTTATCGTTTCAGCGCCTGATTCGAGTGCTAGAGTAGCATCCACTTGTAACATAATTGAGGTTCTTCTAGGAGTTTGCTTCAAACGCTCCCAAACGAAGGAAAGATCTGGGAATTTGAATACGTAGGGTGCATTTCTAAGATTCAAAAATTTTGGTCCTTTAAGCTCAATCAATTCAAATTTTACTGGACTATGATTTAGCTTATTCCATTCACTAGTGAGTGATAATTTAATCTCTTCAATATTAACTGGAATTCCAATCGCTTTGATCAAAATAGCCTTCGCACCAGAGTATTTGAATTTATATTGAGAAAACTCTGTTTCTACTACAGATGCTGCTGAGCTCGAAAGATATCTTGTTTCGGAGCCCGGCTTTGGACTTTTATTTAGTTCTACGGTCGAAACCTTTCTACATACTTCTAGAGATCCTCGACATTCTGCAACATCTGCAAGATAGATTCTATCTGCATTGACACTCGACTCTTCTTTAAATGTTAGATCTATTGTTGGATTAGAATGCGAATTTTCTTCCACCTCATACTTAGCTCCCGAGCCGCCATAGAGCCAATCGGACGGTAATTTGACCGGACTCCCTAAGACAGGAAGAGAAAAGTAATTTAAGAAAAATGATATAAGAGTTTTCCTCATCTTAACAACTAAACTATCTTATATTATTTGTCTGTTGAAGCATCTGATCACCTGTCTGAATCACTTTTGAATTAATTTCATAAGCTCTCTGGCCAGTGATCATATTCACCATCTCTTCGACTATATTCACGTTTGAGCCTTCTAGTTCACCTTGACCTATTCGCCCAAATCCTTGACTATTGGGCTGCCCCAAAAGAGGTGCGCCGCTTGCAGGAGTATCCATATAAAGGTTTCGCCCGAGTGATTCTAATCCCGTTGGATTTATGAAGTTTGCTAAAACGATTTGACCAAGTTCTTGAGCTTCGTTACCAATTCTTGCAGTCACAGTTCCATCAATTCCGACATGGATTTTATCTGCCGTGACATTTTCAGGCACGACTATTTCAGGAAGCAATGGAAAGCCTTCAGAGGTAACTAAGCGACCAGTACTATCAATTTTAAAACTTCCGTCTCTAGTAAATGCTACTGTGCCATCGTCCTTTTGTACCCTAAAAAATCCTTGCCCTTCCACCATGAGATCCGTTGATTTATTTGTGATTCTGATAGCACCCTCGTTGAACATTTTCTCTACTGAAGAAACCTTAGAACCAGCACCAATTTGAATACCTGACGGAACGACTGTCCCCGCAACAGAGTTTTGACCTGGAGCTTTTAAAGTCTGATACAAAAGATCATGAAAGTTTGCCCTTGACTGCTTAAATGCCGTCGTGTTCACGTTGGCTAAGTTGTTTGATATCGTATCGATCGTAATCTGTTGTGCTTCCATTCCAGTTGCTGCTGTGAATAATGAGCGCATCATATCTGAAGTCCTTTGCTACAGTTTTAATGAAAACTCTATGCTCTCACATCTCCGATTGCATTAGATGATTTCTCCATCATCTGATCATAATTAGCCACAGCCTTTTGATAGGCCTCGTATGAACGATGAGCTATGATCATCGCGGTTAGATTTTTCATAGCATTTACATTTGAAGACTCTAGGTAGCCTTGTCGTACAAGAGAGTTCTTAGCAGGGCCTACTTCTCCAGGATCTCCACCGAAGTGATAATAATTTTTCCCGACACGCTCGAGAGCTTTGCTATCTTTGAAAGAAGTTATTTTAAATCGATCAATAAATTGGCCATTTTCAAAAATCTCTCCTCTACTGTTAACGGAGAATCCTGCCCCTTTTAGAAATATTGCCCCTTTTTCACCCAAAATTGGATCTCCATGCTTACTTACAAGAGCCCCCTCCGGAGAAAGAGTTAAGTCTCCAGCCCTCATATAACGGGTCCCATCAAGCGTCTGCACATTAAAGAACCCATCTCCCTCAAGCATGAAGTCGTATGGATTTTTGGTATCGACGACTGACCCCTGAGAAAAATCTCGAGTCATAGATGCCACCCCAACGTACGACATGTCATTCCCCCTAAGAGGGAATACATTCTCCATATTTTCTTTGAAATTTGCTGGAGGGAGTGGATCTGGATAATTTTTGAATGGCTCCGGATTTTGTAGCGTGAATGTTACATTATCGCCCTTAAAACCTATGGTGTTTACGTTTGCCAAGTTGTTCGCAATTACTTCCAAAGCCCTCTCTTGCGAGATTGCACCAGCTAATGGCGTATAAATATTTTTTAGCATTTCATCGCCCCCACTTTTGCAAACAGCTAAGCTAGAGCAAATCTTGGGCCAATTATTATAGGTATTTTCTAAGGATAAGTAGGACTTCGAAAAAATTGGGGAAACCGTTTTTTTTAGATAATGATGGAAAGCTATCTCTTCTTTAATGGTAGCGAGAATATTCCTCCTGCCAATTTAGTGGCACGATATTCTGCCAAATTCATGTCAGGCTCTCATATTTTTGACGATCATACATGATGCAATTCCACCAAAACCAAGAGAAGTCACCAGCAAATATTTACTTCGTTTTAACTCTCTAGCCTTTTTCAACTGATGACCGTCTGCAAAATACGGGTGGCCTGGGATTTTTCTGTCAATGAGATGTTGAATACCTAATATTAAACTTACAACAGCAGATCCACCCAACATGTGTCCAAACAACCATTTATGAAAGACTTTAGGTACGTTTTGGTCAAACATTTGATCGTAAGCAGCGGCCTCAGCATGATCCCCCTTGAATGTTCCAGAGCCATGACCGACAATCAAATCGATTTCTGAGGAATCCAGTCCAGAAATATCTAAACTTTGCCTAATTGCGTCCTGTAGAACTCTTCCGTCTTGTGAAATCCCAGTCAGAGTGGATTTTTCTGCTTTAATTGACCACCCAATAATTTCTGCAAGAGGCTCCCTCTTTGGTGATTTCTCGACAAGGACTAACCCTCCTCCCTCAGAAAGTACCATACCACTCTCACCCTTCATTGGTTGACAGGGGTACATTGAGGCTTCAGAGTACTTTGTCATGACTTTGGCAGCCTCAAGCATCGAAAAAGTATATGGAGTCAAGGATGCTTCCACACCTCCTGCTATAAACCCTTCTGCCAATCCCATTTTCATTAGGGCGCAAGAATGAATTATGGCAATCATCGAAGTTGAACATGCTGCTGATAGGTAGGATACAGGTCCTCGTAGACCTAGTTCCCGAGCCAACGATGTAGGAAGAGCACTAGAAGTCGTAGTCGGACTTGTAACAGGAGACAACCTCTGGCCATCCAAGAAAGATTTGTAGCTATCTTCAAGGCTATGCGTCAATCCTCGAGATGAACCTACCAAAACTCCATAAGAGTCAGGAATATCATGTCTATCTGCTAAATTTTGACCCATCAAAATTGCAATAAGAGTAGCTCTATCCTGAACCTTCAGATGTCTAGAAGACTTCAAGTTTTCAACAACTTCTGAGTCTTCTCGAGCTAATTGCCCTGTATAAAATCCATTACTTTGGCGCAAAAATGTCGCACCACAAAAGAAGTGATTAACATTGGCTAGTACACCTTGCCCTGCGGGAGTTAGAATTTCGGAATCAGCGATGTAAAACTTGTCTGACATGTGAGACGCTAGAACCTCCATTCTGCTGTATAATCGAGCAAGAATGGAGAAGCAAGCCCCCTTAATTAGCCAAGTCCCTGAAGCAATTTGAGAGATATGTTAGGTAACTGGTTAGCTTGAGTAAGTACCGAGGCACCAGCCTGCGTCAATATGTTGGCTTGTGTGAATTCAGCGGTTTCATAGGCAAAATCTGCATCTTTAATACGAGAGTTCGCAGCTGATAAGTTCTCTATCTGAACCCCTAAGTTTCTCTCAGTAGAAACTAATCTGTTCTGTACGGCACCGATACTTGCTCGGTATGAGGCGAGCCTGCCTAAGGCATCATCTATTTTCATCATTGAAAGCTGAGCCTGTTCTTTAGAATCAATCCTAGTTCCCGCTTCATTTTGAGCGCTACCCAGGTCGAGAGAGAAGGGACCCTCTGTAGACGAATTCATTTTGCTAAAATCTACGCGAATTATATTGACAGGATTGGCGCTATCTAGTGAATCGGGTGGCATAAGATAGTCTTTGCCAATCTGCATCTCTAACGGGAATGAGTTTTGATCCTCTACAAGTGAAGGATCAACATCCTTTCCACCAATAAGTAATCTTGTGCCATTGAATTCGGTCGAAAGCGTTATTCTATCAATCTCATCTTTGAGTGCCATGTACTCACGATTTAGATAATCACGCTCGTTGACCCCAACTGTGTCTGAAGCTGCTTGTACCGAAAGCTCTTTTAAGCGCGTAACGATATTGCTTATTTCATCGAGACTTCCTTCGGCCACTTGAAGCATTGAGACAGCATCGTTAGCATTTCTCTTTGCTTGCCCGAGGGATCGAATATCGGCAACTAATTCTGTCGAAATTGCAAGTCCTGCAGCGTCGTCAGCGGCCTTGTTGATCCGATAGCCAGACGATAGCTTCTCCATGTGAGCACTTGCTTTTGAATTAGATAATCCTAAGTTACGCTGTGCATTGAGCGATTGGACATTCGTCCGAATCCTTAAGCCCATAAAAACACCTCATGTACTTAGAGCTAATCACCCTAACAGCAAAACTGTATTAGGGTTTTTAGCGCAATCCAATCTTACAACCCAGAGACAAGCACTTGTGGCTAGCCTACTGTGTCAACGTCTGACTTGATAAGTCAAGAATACAAAACTTTCGGCGACCTGGGAAGTAAGGAGGTTAAATTTCACTATTTCAGAAAGTTCGGGGGCTATCAACTGGGGCGAGCTAGACTTCCCGACAAATATTGGGGCCAGAGTCAACTTCAGTTCATCTACAAGATTATGTTGATAAAACCAGCGATTAATTATGCCGCCACCAAAAAGCAAACAAATTTCATGCTTTTTTTCGATTAATATAGAGTTCAGAAATAGACAGGGATCTTCGGAACCGTATGTCAAGTTACAGACTTCGCTTCCCGCGGGACAAGGTAGTGGATACTTGGATATAACAACTCGACTAATGTGCTTTTGTTCCCAAAATTTCAGGCTAGGCTCTATTGGCCTTTCTGCGAATATATACCAGACGGGAGGGGATCCGTTCTTACCTCTATGGTCGAGGCATTCTCCGTTAGCTCTAATTGAACTTGCACCAACAATGATGGCATCAGAGCCCTCAATCTGGTGCCGCAAAAAAATCTCGTCTTCAATGCTCGATATACCAACATCTTTACGTTCAGCATCGCCTTCTAGACCATGCAAACCTATTTTGCCATCAAGGCTTGAAGCCATTACATTAATTATTTTCATCTTACGTCACTCTCAGATAGCTAGAGAACCCACATCAACACCGACTATGTAAGTAAGCTAATAAGTGAGCAATGACATTTATCAAAGAGGATTTACTTAAGAACTAACGAGTGAACGATCTTCTAAAGCTTCGTCAAGCATCAACTCAACGGCGTTAAAATTGATCCCCTTTGCAATCGATATCTCGCTGACTAGCCGCCCACGTGCTCTATCTATCATCTCTTTTTCACCAAAAGAAGGCTGACGCATTCTGTCTTTTGATGCTAGATCCCTGAGCACTGCTGCAATCTCAAAAACAGAGCCTGACCTAATTTTATCGGAATATTCTTTTTTCCTTCGGTTCCAGATGGCTGAGTGAACTTTTGCAGGCTCTCGCAAAATTGATAGAATCTTTTCGATGTCATCATGACTCACAAGCTCTCTAACCATACTGCTACTTGACATAGGAAACCTTACCGTCAAGCCTGTCTCTAAAATTTTGAGGATATAATAGTTCTGAGGATTACCCCCAAGGGTGAGAACCTCTGTTCCCAGGATCTCCCCAACACCGTGAGTCTTATGAACTACTTTGTGTCCAGCCACTAAGTCCAAGAAAGTTCTCCGGTTTGGGTGTTTGTTTTGCTAGAAGCCTATCGAGCGCTTCGGAGAGAAGCCAACATTACAGCGCCTCTATGGCGTTTTATGACATTTCAAATTTCGTTTGTCAATCTATAAAAATACGAATAAGAGGGCTGTCCAGCGTACTCGCTTACATGGCAAGTGCAGTTTGCAACTTGCATCTCTCAAGAGTCTCTTGCATTCCAATTACCCATAATGTAGTGTCCTGGCGTGCCGTCCAAGGACGGCATTCAAACGAACCTCATGCCACAAGTGATTAATCTTTGTGGGATTCGATATTTAGGAAGGATTAGAGATGGCTTTAAGTAAAGCTGAAACTGCTGAAATCGTTCAGAAATTCGGTAAGAATTCGTCGGACACTGGGACACCTCAGGTTCAGATAGCACTAATGACGCGCCGCCTTCAACAGCTCAACGAACATTTCAGAGCTCACGGCAAGGATCACCACTCCAGAAGAGGTTTGATGAAGCTGGTAGGTCAGCGCAAAAGACTTCTCACTTACCTACGCGACAAGGATGTTGGCGCTTACCGCGATCTCATCACAGCACTTGGCATCCGTAAATAATTGACTGCACTTCATAGAAAGCGTCTTTATCTCTCGCCCATTACTTGATACTGTGGGCTAGTATAAAGGCGCTTTTTAGTTTAGTTTTTCTGAATCGAGCCATTAAGAGCTTTAGAAATCGGTGTCTTATCACAAACAGCCATTTCTGGCGCACCCCTCTCTTTCAGGAAAGCTTTTACCAGCCCTTCTCACCTCCAACTAACCTCGGAGAAATATTACGATGTCCTTTATCAAGGAAGCTAAAGTCGGCGACAAGACCATATCGTTCGAGTTCCAAAAGTTCGCAAAGCAAGCTAATGGCTCCGTAATGGTCACTTGCGGTGACACACAAGTGCTAGTGACAGTCTGCGCAGCCGACGCACCAAAACAAGATCAAGACTTCTTTCCTCTGAGCGTTGATTACATAGAAAAGTTTTATGCGGCCGGAAGAATTCCTGGCGGATTTGTTAAAAGAGAGACCAAGCCAAGCGAAGCGGAAACTCTTACAGCCCGCGTTATCGATAGACCCCTTCGCCCTAGTTTTCCAGAAGCATTTTTGGCTGAAACCCAAGTTGTTTGTACTGTAATGTCCATCGACCCACTACACCACCCAGCTCCTCTTGCATTAGTTGGGGCCAGCGCAGCACTCATGGTCAGTGATATACCTTTCAATGGTCCAGTCGCATCCATCAGAGTAGGTCGCAAAAACGGACAGCTCATACTCGATCCTCCCGTCGGTGACGAGGGCGAACTCGACTTGAATATTGCCGCAAATCCAAATGCCGTTTTAATGGTCGAAGCTGCAGCACAGTTCCTCAGTGAAGAAGAAATGATTTCTGCTATCAGCTGGGCGCATGACTTAATGAAGCCACTTTTTGATCTTCAGATGGAAGTGCAACGAGAAATTGGTAAACCGAAAAGGCAACTAGACAATACCACTGCCGCTGACGAGTATTTCCCACAAGTTTTTGAGCTAGGGAAGAATTTAGTTAAAGAAGCTCTTTCTGTGAAAGAAAAGCAAGCACGAAGCAAAGCTTTGAAGTCACTGAAGGAGAAGATTCTTGGAGATCTGAACCCAGAGGGTGATAGTAGCAAGAACAAACTGTTGGCTTCTGCTTACGAAAAGCTCGTATATACCGGAATGCGCAGCATGATACTAGACGATCGCAGACGCATAGACGGTAGAAGCTTCACTGATATTCGTCAAATTACATGCGAAACTAAAGTGCTCAAACGTACTCACGGTTCCGCGCTCTTTACGCGGGGAGAAACTCAAGCGCTCGCGACAGTGACTCTTGGCTCCGCTGATGACGAACAGAGAATGGATTCTATTCTTCAGGCCAACAAGACCAAAAGCTTTCTCCTACATTACAACTTCCCCCCTTATTCTGTCGGAGAAGCCAAGCCTTTAAGAGCACCAGGCCGAAGGGAAGTCGGACACGGAGCCTTGGCGGAGAAAGCTTTGACTGCTATTTTGCCAGAAAGCAAAAATTTTGATTACACCATTCGACTAGTTTCTGAGGTCTTAGAATCGAATGGTTCGTCTTCGATGGCAACTGTTTGTGCAGGCACCATGGCACTTCTAGATGCTGGTGTTCCCATCAAACAGCCAGTTGCCGGTATAGCAATGGGCCTTGTCAAAGAAGGCGAAAAATACGCCGTATTGTCAGATATTCTAGGCGACGAAGACCACCTTGGTGACATGGATTTCAAAGTAACTGGAGGCCAAGAAGGCATAACAGCGCTTCAGATGGATATCAAGATCGACGGGCTTTCGAAGCAGGTACTTGCCGAAGCACTGCAACAGGCAAAGTTAGGTCGTCAGTTCATTTTGCAAAAACTTGTGACCGCAATTCATGAACCGCAAGAGTTAAGCGTCTATGCGCCTCGCATATTCCAGATCAAGATCAAAGAAGATCGAATTAGAGATCTCATTGGTCCTGGCGGAAAGACAATTAAAAAGCTTGTTGCTGATGTCGGCGTGAAAATCGATATTAATGACGATGGTGTAGTCAATATCATCGCACCTGATGGACAGACTGCAGAAAAAGCCAAGCAAGCTATCAGGGCTATAACCTCGGATCCAGAAATTGGCGCGATCTACCTCGGGCTTATAAAAAAGGTTGTTGATTTCGGAGCTTTCGTTGAAATTCGACCAGGCCTCGAAGGACTACTTCATATCTCGCAGTTGGAAAACAGAAAAGTTGACAAGGTAACAGACATCGTAAACGAAGGTGAGCAGGTATTAGTCAAAATCATCGACATCGACAGACAAGGTAAAGTCAAACTAAGCCGAAAAGATGCTCTTGGCAAGAAACCAACAGTACAATGACATGCCAAGAAAGGATTAAGATGTTCGAGCTTCGTTTTCATGCAGAATGTGAGCCTCAATATATGACCGAGCACAGTGCGGCCTGTGATCTTGTCGCACGAGAGTCGGCAGTAGTAAAACCAGGGAAGGTTGCTTGTATCCCTTCAGGTGTTTGGATCGCCTCAGTTGATTGGAGCAAGGTTCCGATTGGATTGATTCCTGAGCTACAGATCCGTGCACGCTCTGGCCTTGCTAGAAAGCACAGTATTTGCCTGGCAAATGGAATTGGCACTGTTGATGCCGACTATCGAGACGAAATTGGTATACTCTTATTGAATCTCGGCACTGAGGATTTTCAGATTGCAAAGGGAGATCGGATTGCTCAAATGGCCCTGTCTTTTGTCGGAAGAATCGAAAATCTTCGCGTTGGTGGAGTTAGAGAAGGTGGATTCGGTTCTACCTCCATCTAGCAGAAAAAGCAGGTAAGTTACTTCTCAGTCGATTCCAGGGCAGCAGATACTAGTCTGTTGCCCTTTTCACTGTCACCTACTCTATAATAAAGTTGGCCAAGCGCCATAATCAGTGCTGGTTCTTCCCCCACAAAAACTCGAAGCTTTTCCAACCTCTCAATAGCAAAATCCGGTTCAATAACTTCGAGTGCACTTTGAGTGAGATTCCGCAGAACAATCTGATTATCAGCATCAACCAGTAAACTTTGAGACAGCCACTTAATTGCGTCTTCAGGCATTCCAGCCTTTCTATACACAAAACCAATGCCCGCTAAAGCAGCTGGATCGTTAGGCTTGATTGCTAAGGCTCGCCTGAAGAAGGTCAATGCCTCCTCATTGGAAAAACTGCGATAGGCCACCTGACCTAGTCCTATATAGGCTTCTCTCTCAGTTTGTTCACATGAAGTTGCGAACTCGAAGCAGTTCATGGCCTCCTCAAGTAAGTCGACTTTTAGAAGCAACTGTCCTTTCCAAAGAAGGATTTTAGCTCTATCTCTGTAAAACAGTTCTTGTCCACAAAGAAGCTGATCTATCTTTTCCAAAGCCTCATTAGGCTCCAGACAAACAATCTCTTGACTGAGTCTTGATGTTACAAAGCTGGAGTTCAAAATCAAATCATATCCAGCAGCCCTTCCACTTATGGCCGATCTTTTAAGAAAGCTAGCAAAATCATGGCTCTCAACATCAATTAGCTCCTTGGATTTATAACTATCCAAATTTTGTACTCGTTGAGCCACCACATTATAGGGCAAATATTGATCAAAAAACTGCCGTATCATTTCTGACAACGCAACAGCATCGCCGGTTGGGTAGGTTAATTTAGGGCTAACAGAAGACGGTAAATTATGTGCCTCCCTTGAAATAACAGCTAATCCAGAGCTTAGAGCTTCTGTCAAACTCCATATCTCATCCTCAGAATCAACTAAACCCCGAGAACCATGCC
>JACCDP010405508.1_pt1 | contig 10770 bp, 8 predicted proteins | sample 7445841 | NCBI WGS metagenome assembly JACCDP01 (sample SAMN15323441, study PRJNA562643) | freshwater metagenome | isolation source: river surface water | place: USA:Blue River Watershed | collected 2017-08-17
GGCCTACAACCCGATCAACAACCCCAAGCGCGCGCGGTCGCGGCAGCTCTACATCATCGAGCGGATGGAGGAGAACAACTTCATCACGCCGGCCCAGGCCGCCCAGGCCAAGCGCGAAGAGCTGAAGATCCGCACCGCCGCCGACCCGCTGCGCACCCATGCCGAATACGTGGCCGAAACCGTGCGCCAGCTGGTGTATGCGCAGTACGGCGATGAGACCTACACACGCGGCCTGAACGTCTACACCACCATCAAGGCCGACCAGCAGGAAGCTGCCTACAAGGCGCTGCGCAAGGGCATCATGGATTACGAGCGCCGCCAGATCTACCGCGGCCCCGAGCAGTTCATCGACCTGCCGGTCAACATCAGCGCCAAGGACCTGGACGAGGCGGTGGACGACGCGCTGACCGACCGTCCCGACAACGGCGATGTGATGTCGGCAGTGGTTCTGGAGGCTGGCCCCCGGCGCATCCTGGCCGTGCGGCAGAACGGGGAATCCGTCGAGATCACCGGCGACGGTCTCAAGCCCGCCCAATCCGGCCTATCGGACAACGCGGCACCGAAGATCAAGATCCGTCGAGGCGCCGTGATCCGCGTGGTCAAGCAGCCCAAGGGTTGGGAGATCACCCAGCTGCCGGAGGTGGAAGGCGCCTTCGTGGCCCTGGACCCGCGCGACGGCAGCATCCTGGCCCTGGTCGGCGGCTTCGACTTCAACAAGAACAAGTTCAACCACGTGACGCAGGCCTGGCGCCAGCCGGGCTCGTCGTTCAAGCCCTTCATCTATTCGGCCGCTCTGGAAAAGGGCTTCACGCCCTCCACCCAGGTCAATGACGCGCCCCTGTTCTTCGATGCCAGCGTCACCGGCGGTTCGCCCTGGGAGCCGAAGAACTACGACGGCAAGTTCGAGGGGCCGATGCCCTTGCACACCGCGCTGGCCAAGTCCAAGAACATGGTGTCGATCCGTATCCTGCAAGCGGTGGGCGCGCAGAACGCGCAGGAGTGGGTCACGCGCTTCGGCTTCGAGGCCGAGAAGCACCCGCCTTACCTCACCATGGCCCTGGGCGCGGGCTCGGTCACGCCCATGCAGATGGCCACCGCCTACTCGGTGTTCGCCAACGGTGGCTACCGCGTGAATCCCTGGGTGATCAGCCGCATCACCGACCAGCGCGGCAAGCCGCCGGTGGCGACCACGCCCCCCAACCCGGCCGAGGCCGTGCGGGCCATCGAACCGCGCAACGCCTTCATCATGAACCGCCTGCTGCAGGAGATCACACGATCCGGCACGGCAGCCCGCGCGCAGTCGGAGCTGAAAAGGCCCGACCTGTATGGCAAGACCGGCACGACCAACGACGCGATCGACACCTGGTTCGCGGGCTTTCACCCCACGGTGGCCGCAGTGGTCTGGATGGGATACGACTCGCCCAAGTCCCTGGGCGACCGCGAGACCGGCGGCGGCCTGAGCCTGCCGGTGTGGATCTCGTTCATGGAAGCGGCGCTGCGTGGCGTGCCCGTGTTCGAGCCGGCGGCGCCCGAGGGCGTGATCAACGTCGGCGGCGAGTGGTACTACAACGAGTTCGCGCGCGGCGCGGGGGTGAGCAGCATGGGTGTGGGCTCCTCCGGCGCGGGGGAGAAGCCGGCTGTGCGACCGATGCCGCCAGCGGATGAACGCCGCAGCATCCTGGACTTGTTCCGCAACTAGGACGCGCTGAAGGTCAGGGGCTGGCCCGACTGCTCCGTCGCGCAGCGCGTGAGCCGGTCGAAGAATTCGCCGTCACCCTTGGTGTCCGTCCAGCGGGTGCCGTCAAAGCGGTAATGGTAGCCCCCGGACCGGGCGGCCAGCCAGATTTCCTGGAGGGGCTTTTGCAGGTTGATCACGATCTGGCTGCGGTTGCCGAACACCAGGGTCACCATGCCGCCGACCCGCTGGGCGTCGATGTCGGCGTCGGTGTCGTCGTTCAGACGGTCGCAGCAGGCCTCGACGCGGGCCAGCAGGGATTCGGCGCGGTCCAGGTACTCGAGGTCGGTCATTACAATTCTTTGATGTCTGCGCTGTACCGAACGATTCTAGTCACCGCCCTGGTGGGCGGCGGTCTCCTCACGCTTTCGGCCTGCGGCCAGAAGGGGAACCTGTACCTGCCGCCCGCTGCGACTGGCGCCTCCACGCCCGCGCCTGCGGCCACGCCTGCATCCGCACCGGTACGCCCATGAGCACGACCCCGCCCTCCTTGCACGCCCTGCCCGGACATCCTCACCTGGCGCGCCGCGGCGCCGACCTCTGGCTCGAAGGCGTGCGCCTGGACGAGTTGGCCCGCACCCACGGCACGCCCCTGTTCGTGTACTCCCAGGCCGCCATGCTGTCCGCGCTGGGGGCCTACCAGCGCGGCTTCGCTGGCCGCCAGGCCACCATCCATTACGCGATGAAGGCCAACTCCTCGCTGGCCATCCTGCAGCTGTTCGCGCGGGCCGGCTGCGGCTTTGACATCGTCTCTGGCGGCGAACTCGAGCGCGTGCTGGCCGCGGGCGGGCAGGCGTCGAAGGTGATCTTCTCGGGCGTGGGCAAGACACGCGCCGAGATGCGCCGCGCGCTGGAGGTGGGCATCGGCTGCTTCAACGTCGAGAGCGAGTCCGAGCTCGACGTCCTCGACGAAGTGGCCCGGGCCTGCGGACGAACCGCGCCGGTGAGCATCCGCGTGAACCCCAATGTGGACGCCAAGACCCACCCCTACATCTCCACCGGCCTGAAGGGCAACAAGTTCGGCGTGGCGCATGAACGCACGCTGCAGGCCTACCAGCGGGCCGCCAGCCTGCCGGGCCTGAAGGTGGTGGGGATCGACTGCCACATCGGCTCGCAGATCACCGACGGCGGGCCCTACCTCGACGCGATGGACCGCGTGCTCGAACTGGTCGAGGCCATCGAGGCGCGGGGCATTCGCCTGGCGCACCTGGACTTCGGTGGCGGCCTGGGCATCAACTACAACGGCGACCAGCCGCCCGCGGCCGATGCCCTGTGGCGCCAGCTGCTGGCCCGCCTGGACGCGCGTGGCTACGGTGACCGCCACCTGATGATCGAACCGGGCCGCTCACTGGTCGGCAACGCCGGGGTGTGCCTGACCGAGGTGCTCTATCTCAAACCCGGCGAGCAGAAGAACTTCTGCATCGTCGATGCCGCGATGAACGACCTGCCGCGCCCGGCCATGTACCAGGCCTTCCACGGCATCGAGCCCCTGCAGCAGCGTCGCAGCGAAGCCAGCCGCTATGACGTGGTCGGACCGGTGTGCGAAAGCGGCGACTGGCTGGGGCGCGACCGCGACCTGGCGGTGCAGCCCGGTGACCTGCTGGCCGTGCTGTCGGCGGGCGCCTATTGCATGAGCATGGCCAGCAACTACAACACGCGGGGCCGCGCGGCGGAGGTGCTGGTGGACGGCGACCAGGCGCACCTGATCCGACAACGCGACACGGTCGCGGACCAGCTGCGCAACGAACGCCTGGTCGGCTGATCAGCCAGCGGTCGGACGGATGGGGGGCGCGGGGCGCGGGGGCTCGCGCCACCAGCGCATGAACCGCCACCCCAGCAGCGCGGTCAGGAGGAGGGCATAGACCGCCACCTCGGTGAAGTCGTTCTTGCCGGCGCGCATCCAGAAGAAGTGCAGCAGCACCAGGCAGGCGATCAGGTAGACGGTCTTGTGCAGGGCCTGCCACCGGCGAGCGCCCAGCGACTTCACCGCCCGGTTGAAGGACGTGGCCGCCAGCGGCGTGAGCAGCACCAGGGAGAGAAACCCGACCAGGATGAACGGCCGCTTGGCGATGTCGCGCACGATGTCGGCCACCTCGAAGCCCATGTCGAACCAGGCGTACGTGAGCAGGTGCAGCACCGCATAGAAGTAGGTGAAGAGGCCGGCCATGCGTCGCAGCCGCACCAGCGGAGCCAGGCCCAGCACCACGCGCACCGGGGTGATCGCCAGCGTGATGCACAGGAAGCGCAGCGCCCAGTCGCCGGTGTCGCGGATCAGGGCCTCCGCCGGGTTGGCGCCCAGCTGGCCAGTGACAGCGCCCCAGGCCAGGACGCCCAAGGGCCACAGGGCCAGCACGAACAGCAGGGGCTTGACCACGGGGTGCAGGAGCCAGGCATGCCGCGCAGCGCGCACGGGCTGGCGGTCGAAGGCGGGAGCGCCCATGACCCGGCCTCAGTAGAACTTGCGCAGATCCATGCCGGCGTACAGCTGTCCGACCTGGGACTCGTAGCCATTGAACATCAGCGTCTTACGGCGCTTGGCCAGCAGGCCGTCCTCGCCGATGCGCCGCTCGGTGGCCTGGCTCCAGCGCGGGTGGTCGACGTTGGGGTTGACGTTGGCGTAGAAGCCGTATTCCTTGGGCGCGGATTTGTTCCAGGAGGTGCGGGGCTCTTTCTCGGTTAAGCGGATGCGCACGATGGACTTGCCGCTCTTGAAGCCGTACTTCCAGGGCGTGATCAGGCGCAAGGGCGCCCCATTCTGGTTGGGCAGTACCTCGCCATACATGCCGAAAGTAAGCAGCGTGAGCGGATGCATCGCTTCATCCATGCGCAGGCCCTCGACATAGGGCCAGTCCAGCACGCTGGAGCTGATGCCGGGCATGGTCTTGGCGTCGGCGGCGGTGTGGAACTCCACGTACTTGGCGCTGCCCAGGGGCTCGACACGCTCGATCAGTTTGCTCAGCGAATAGCCGATCCAGGGAATGACCATGGACCAGCCCTCGACGCACCGCAGGCGGTAGATGCGTTCTTCCTGGGCGCTGAGTTTCAGGAGGTCCTCCAGGGCGTACCGGGCGGGCTTGCGCACCAGGCCCTCGACCTCGACCGACCAGGGGGTGGGCTGGAACTTGCTGCTCAGACGCGCGGGATCCGACTTGTCGGTGCCGAATTCGTAGAAGTTGTTGTAGGTGCTGGCGTCCTTGTAATCGGTGACCTTCTCCATGGTGGCAGCCCCTGCCACCGCGGAACGCCCCGCCGGCAGGGGCGCCAGCTTGCCCGGCCGCGCGGTCATCTGCGCGCGCGCGTCACGCTGCGCCCAACCCGCCAGGCCGATGCCCGCAGCACCGCTGGCCATCCACCGGATGAGATCACGCCGCTGGTGGTAGACCGTCTGCGGCGTGATCTCGCTGGCGACGGGATGAATGAACCCGTCGCGGTTCGTCTTGATCAACATGGCGCTCCTCGTGGTGCAAACCGTTCGTCACAAAGTGCGGGTTTATCACGGATCGAGGCGGGCGCGGGGTGGATCTCGGGAGAGACCCTAGGGTGTGTTTTACAGGTTGCCGTAGCTGTGCAGGCCCGACAGGAACATGTTGACGCCCAGGAAAGCGAAGGTCGTGACGGCCAGGCCGACCAGTGCCCACCAGGCGGACACCGCGCCACGCAGGCCTTTCATGAGGCGCATGTGCAGCCAGGCGGCGTAGTTGAGCCAGACGATGAGCGCCCAGGTTTCCTTGGGGTCCCAGCTCCAGTAGCCGCCCCAGGCCTCGGCCGCCCACAGCGCGCCCAGCACGGTGGCGATGGTGAAGAAGGCGAAGCCGACGGCGATGGCCTTGTACATCACGTCGTCGAGCACCTCGAAGGACGGCAGGCGCTCGGCGATGCGGCGTCGCAGGGCGATGATGCCGGCGGCGGCCAGGGCCGAGACACCGAAGTACACCGCCCAGTAATTGCTCAGGCCGCCTTCGGGGGCCTTGCGGAACACGAGGGGCTCGAAGCACAGCACCACGCCCAGGGCCCACAGGGGCGCCAGCTTCCACCAGCGGGTCTCGGTGGCATGCGACTTGATCAGGTAGGCAAAGGCCACCATGGCCGCCAGGGCGAAGGTGCCGTAACCGACAAAGTTGGCCGGCACATGCAGCTTCATCCACCAGCTTTTGAGCGCGGGGACCAGGGGCTGAATTTCATGGGCTTCGCGCACCACGGTGTACCAGAGCAGAAAGCCCACGGCCGCACTGACCACCAGCATCACGAAGGCGCCCATGGCGCGGGTGCGGTACTGCTGCTCGAAGTACAGGTAGAACAGGGCTGTCATCCAGCAGAACAGGACAAAGACCTCGTACAGGTTGCTGACCGGGATATGCCCGATGTCGGGGCCGATCTGGTGGCTTTCGTACCAGCGCACCATCGTGCCGATCAGGGCCATGCCCACCGCCACCCAGGCCAGGCCGGAGCCCAGGCGCTCCATCGTGTCCGCCTGGCCGCGCGCGAACATGCCGACCCAGTAAAAGGCCGTGCTCATGAAGAAGAGCATGCTCATCCAAAGGATGGCGGACTGGCTGGAGAGGAAGTACTTGAGCCAGAACACCGCGTCGGCGCGGGCCAGGTCCCCCTGGTAGGTGGTGATGGCCAGGAGCGAGAAGGCGGCGACGGCGACGGACAGGGCCTGCACCGGGCGCCAGAACCAGCCGATCCAGATGGCGCAGGGGATGCTGCCCAGAAGGATGCCCTTCTCGTAGACATCCATCGAGGCGTTGTAACGGTTGAATGCAAACAGCCCGCCAGCCATGACCGCGGCAGCAAACAGCCAGTCGCGCCAGTTGCGGCGGGCGAAGTAGCCTTCGTTCAAGGTCAGTGTGGAAGTGGCCGTGTTCATGGTGACGTCGGTTCGAGGAGTTGGGTACGCAGCTGCGCAAACTCGCGGTCGGTGTCCAGGGTCTTGCGGTTGGACGACAGCGCCAGGGTCGCGCGGCTGCCCGCCGGCTGCGGCGCGAGCCAGACCCACAGGCGCCGCTCGCGGACGTAGAGCATCGCAAAGATGCCGAGAATCAGCAATGCGCAGCCCAGGTAAACAATGTTGCGGCCAGGGGCACGGGCCACCTGGAAGACGCTGGCCTGGACCTGGGTGAAGTCCTTGAGCTGGAAGGCCAGCGGCGCCGGGTACAGCGAGAGGTCGCTCAGGGCCAGCACGGACTGGTTCATGAAGGCCCGGGTGGCATCGGTCATCTCCAGGGGCTTCTGGCCGGCGCGCGCGCGGGCGATCTGGGCCACCTCGAAGAGCGCGCCATTGACGATGCGCACCACCACCTCACCGGCGCGGGCGCGGTCGGCCTCGGGCACGTTGCTCTCCATGAAGTCCGACAGCGCCTGCAGGCCGGACACCGGCTTGCCATTGGCGCCTGGGGCGGTGCCCACGCCCGCGAAGAGCGCCAGGGCCCGGCTGGCGGAGGCGGCCAGTTGCTGCGCGAGTTCGGGGCGGGCCGGGTCGGTAGCACGGGCCGCGTAGCGGCGCACGGCCTGCTCGCGTACCGCGGGATCGGCCAGCGCATCGCGCAGGCGCAGGAAGCCGTCGAGCGCACCGGCGTCATCGGCGGGCAGGCGCAGGTAGCGGAAGTTCTCGGCCGGCGTGTCACGCAGGCCCATGAGAAACACGGGCACCCCGTCCCCCAGGTCCACCGGCTCCATGTAGTTATGGAATTCGCGGGCCTGGCCGGCGGCATCACGCAGCTTGTAGGTGATGCTGGGGCCGACATTGCGCAGTTCCTTGCGCGAGGCCGTCTTGTGGCCCGCGCCCAGGCGCGATTCGATCGCGTCCTGCAGGTCGACCTTGCGTACGTCGGTGCCACTGGCGCTGCCCACGCCCTTGTCGCCGAAATTCTCGACGTTGATCACCCGCAGGCCGGTGTACTCCAGGGTGAGCGTGTCGGCATCGGCGCCCTGGCCACGCGCCAGGGGCGTGCTGCCGCCGATCACGCCCTCCACCTCGAAGCGCTTGCCGCCCCCGGTGAACGGCACCGCCTGCAGGCGCACGGTGGAGCCGCCATCGTCGAAGCTGGATTGGTAGATCTCGATGCCGCGGTGGCGGGCCGGGTGGTTCACCTCCACGCGCTGGGGAATGGCCTGGCCGGTCTCGCGGTCGTGGATCACGATCTCGCTGGCAAAGAGCTTGGGCATGCCGGTCGAGTAGTACTCGACGATGAACTTCTTCAGCTCGATGGAGAAGGGCAGCTCCTGCAGCAGGATGCCATCGCTCTGGTTCAGGATGGCGGTGGCCGACTGCATCCCTTCGCCCACCATGACATTGCCGCGGAAGGTGGGGTTGGTCGCGGGCAGTCGGTGCTCGGGCTTGACATCGGCGATCATGCCGCCGCCGTTGTAGGTCGTCTTCCCCCCCCAGAGCATCTGGGCGCGCACGATCAGGTCGCCATCGAGCAGCCCCCCCAGGCACACCAGCACGATGGCGCTGTGGGCGGCGATGTAGCCGAGCTTGTTGGCCGCCCCCGCCCGCGCGGCGACCATCCAGCCGGCGCCCGCAGGCCCCTCGCGGCGCTGGAGCCTGACCTTCCAGCCGGCACGCACCAGGGCGTCGCCGATGCGGCGGGCAGCGGCTTCGGGCGCATCGCCCAGTTCGCCCTGCGCACGGTGTGGGAAGGCCTGCAGGCTTTGCTCGCGGATGTTTTCCTTGTAGGCGCGCAAGTCGGCCAGGATCTTGGGCGTGTTGCGGGCGATGCACAGCGAGGTGCTGGTGACCAGAAAGGCCAGGATCAACAGAAACCACCAGGCGCTGTAGACCGCATTGAGCTTGAGGGCCGCAAACAGCTGCGCCCAGAAGGGCCCGAACTGGTTGACGTAGTTGACCGCCGGCTCGTGCTGCTTGAGGACGGTGCCGATCACCGAGGCGATGCAGATCACCGTGAGCAGCGAGATGGCAAACCGCATGGACGACAGCAGTTCCACCACCGCGCGCAGCGGGCGTGGGCCTTCGGAGACGTCAAGTCCCGGGTTGGAGGTCGTCATGGGCGAGGAGGCATCACCAAAGAAAAAGGCGGAACCCCAGAGGAGTTCCGCCTGTTAGGGGTGCGACAGCGGGAGAAATCCCGCCGCGGTCAGCGCAAGCCTGCCACGTAGTCCGAGACCGCGCGGATCTCGCGGTCATTGAGCTTGGCGGCGACCTGGGTCATCTGGAGGTTGTTCTTGCGCACGCCATCCCGGAAGGCGGTCAGCTGGGCGGCGGTGTAATCAGCATGCTGGCCGGACAGGCGCGGGTACTGCGAGGGAATGCCGGCGCCGTTGGGGCTGTGGCAGCCGGCGCAGGCGGCGATCTGGCGGTCAGCGATGCCGCCGCGCCAGATCCGCTCCCCCAGGGCAACGAGTTCCTTGTCCTTGGCGAAGCCGGGCTTGGCCTTCTGGCTGGTCAGCCAGGCGGCGATGTTCTTCATGTCGGCGTCGGTCAGGGTCGCGGCCATGCCCTGCATGATGGCGTTGGCGCGCTTGCCGGACTTGAACTCCTGCAGCTGCTTGACCAGGTACTCGGGGTGCTGCTGGGCCAGCTTGGGGTTGGCAGGCGAGCCGGAATTGCCATCGGCGCCATGGCAGGAGGCGCAGGCCGCCGTGTAGCGGGCTTCTCCCTGGACCAGGTCGGGCTTGGCGGGTGCGGCGGGCTTGGCCGCCGAAGCAGCCGGGGCCGCAGGCGTGGCCGCCAGAACGGGCATCACGGGCGCCGCAAGCAGGGCAGCGGTCAGCAGGCAGGTGTGCAACTTCATGGTGTGGAGTGTCTGGGCAGGGGGGCGCGAAACCCGACGATTCTACAATGCCCCACCCGCCCCTCCCGGGCGCCGCCTATCCCCTCATGACCCACCCTCCGGGCCCGCCCGCTCCCCCCGCCGCCGGCCCTGCACCGGCCGGCCCGCCTGCAGCGGCCACTGGCGCCACCCCGGCCCAGGCCCTGGGCTGGATGCACACCGCCAAGTTCCTCACCACGGCCCCCACCCTGGAGTGGCTGCCCCCGCACGGCTACCCTGAAATTGCCTTCGTGGGCCGCTCCAACGCAGGCAAGTCCACCTGCATCAACACCCTCACCCAGCAAAAGCGGCTGGCCTTCGCCTCCAAGACGCCGGGGCGCACCCAGAGCATCAACCTGTTCACCCTGGGCCGCCAGGGCGTGACCGACGCCGTGCTGGCCGACCTGCCCGGGTATGGCTATGCCGCCGTGCCCAAGCAAGACAAGCTGCGCTGGCAGCGGGTGATGGCCAATTACCTGGTGAGCCGCGAGAACCTGCTGGGGGTGGTGCTCCTGTGCGACCCGCGCCACGGCCTGACCGAGCTGGACGAGATCCTGCTGGACGTGATCCGGCCGCGCGTCGAGACCGGCCTGAAGTTCCTGGTGCTCCTGACCAAGGCCGACAAGTTGAACAAGACCGAAGCGGCCAAGGCCTTGTCGATCGCCCGGCTGCAGGCCGGCGGCGGCGAGGTCAAGCTGTTCTCCGCGCTCAAGAAAAAGGGCGTCGAGGAAACGGCGCACCTGTTGTGGCAATGGACGCACCCGACCGACGGGGCAAGCATGCCGGCCCCGGCACCCGCAGTCTGAGGGCCTGCGCGAGGGGCTACGCCGTGATCGAGACCTTCCTGCAGACCCTGCCTCACGGCATCACCCTGAGTTGCCGCGCGGCGGGCGAGCGGGGGCGGCCGGTGCTGATGTTCCTACATGGTTTTCCCCAGGCCGCCTTCGTATGGGACGACCTGCTGCGGCACTTCTCGCAGCCCGCGCATGGCGGCTACCGCTGTATCGCGCCCAACCTTCGCGGCTACGAGCAGTCCAGCGCCCCGTCGGACGTGCAGGCCTATCGGGCCAAGCACCTGGTGCAGGACATCGCGGCCCTGATGGACGCAGAGACCCACGGGGCGCCGGTGGCGGCTCTGGTCGCCCATGACTGGGGCGGCGCGGTGGCCTGGAACCTCGCCAACCAGCAGCCGCAGCGGCTGCAGCGACTGGCAATCATCAACTCGCCACACCCAGGCACCTTCCTGCGCGAGCTGCGCAC